>Ga0182017_10002779_pt1 | contig 13165 bp, 10 predicted proteins | sample 712E3DmetaG_FD_120492 | JGI IMG/M metagenome (GOLD analysis project Ga0182017, IMG submission 120492) | Permafrost microbial communities from Stordalen Mire, Sweden - 712E3D metaG | ecosystem: Environmental > Terrestrial > Soil > Wetlands > Permafrost | place: Sweden: Stordalen | collected... | reverse complement strand
GTCCCGGCAAAGAGATTTGAGCCGGACACGGCGAGAGCGAGGATGTTATTGTTGGACAAACCAATTTGACTCCAACCAGAGCCGCAATCGGTGGAAAGAAAGACCCCGTAATCAGTCCCGGCGAAGACGTCCGTGTTGTAGAATGCAAACGCATTGACGGCGGGATAGTAATTAGTACCATTCGTTAAGCCGTTGTTGACTGCTGTCCAACTTGTGCCGCGATTCGTAGTAAGAAAGACGCCACCATCTGCGGTCCCGGCAAATAGATTCGTGTCGGACGCGGCTAGAACATTGACAACAAGCTGGTCATAACAACCGACCCAGGGGTTCCTGAAGTTGTAATCAGCCTCCATCCAGCTACTGCCGTTATTTGTGGAGAGATACACATAGCCACAATAAGCCGCGACATAGAGCTTGGCACCAGAGACGGCAAGAGCCCAAACCGCATTGGGCCAGGCTCCTGTCCAGCTTGAGCCGTCATTGGTGGAAATAAAGACGCCGCCATAAGTGCCTGCAAAGAGACTTGTGCCGGAGAGACCGAAGTCAACTACACGATTCGTCAGGCCGCTATAACTCCAGCTCGAGCCGCCATTAGTAGAAAGAAAAACACCGCCGCCATTCCAAGTCCCGGCAAAAAGGTTCGTGCCGGAAACGGCAAGAGCAGTAACAGTAGTGTCCGTCAAGCCGGTACTCGCTGCTGTCCAGCTTGAGCCGTCATCGGCGGAAAGGTAGACGCCGCCATCAGTCCCGGCAAGGAGAATTGTGCCGTTCAAGGCGAAACAATGAACCCTGCCTCCGGATGGGCCATTCGTTTGCACCCATTGTGCGTGAGACAAAGAAGGAACGGTGACAATGACAAAAGTGGCAATGAGTGTGGAGAATCTTGGACTTCTCATGTTTGGAACTCCCCGGAGTCTATTTCGAAATCACAAACCGAACCAACTGGCCTTGAATCGTGAAGCAGACAGTGAAGACAACAAAGTCGGCCACCATCCGTAGATAGCGCCGACCTCTCAAAGAACCCTATGATAAGGTATCACCGTGTGGCGCGATTGTCAACGATGGCAATCACAACAGCCCGAAAGTCAGCCTAATACTGTCAATTGCGCCAACTCAGCAGAGAACACAATCGGAGCCAGCCATGGTCCAGAGCAGACTCCGACTTCGAGTATGAACTATCTGTTACAAAGGTCATCACCGGGCAGGTAGCAATATCCCCTCTCCGGATTCAAACGCGGCTGTTTCCCAAGAGGCGCATTTCTTGAGAAAACAATACGGGCGAGACTTTGGCTGAGTGAGGGTGGGGAATGAAACCGAAGATTGAAAACGATTCGAATGGTACTGGCGACTGGATTCGAACCAGTGACCCCCAGATCCACAATCTGGTGCTCTAACCAACTGAGCTACGCCAGCGAGCGTTTTTCTGACATCGGGTGGGGTGGTGATACCCCATTGATACCATCCGAGGAATCACATGGCTCCCTTCCTTTTCTCCCGACGCGACGGAATATACACAATTCGGTTCACTGATTCAACAGGTCATCGACGATGGGGTATGCGCACATCGTGTCGCGCAAGATGCACGAGGAGTGGCGAAGCTGCCGAAACTCGACCTCAGATCAAGGAGGCATGCTTAGTCGACCACGAAGTCGAACAAGTTGTTCTCGATCGACAGTTCTGCGGTCGGATGGTTGCCGAAGAGGTCCTTCGGGTGGTAGAAGCTCGGCGGATCATCATCCACGCGAAGGAAGAATCGGACCCTGGTCCCAGGTGGAAACCAGGCGGCGGAGCCCTTAGCCGTGACCGTGGTGCTATCCCCGATTGCCAAATCGCCTGATCCAACATCTCCGGAAAATGGAAATGACGAACTCGCAATGTCCGTTTCGCCGACTGCATATGTGACCATAAGGGACCCGTCGAGGGGAGCTCCGCCAACATTCCGGACATGTACATGAAAGACCATCCAAGTGACGCCACCATATGGAGAATCCTCCATAGCATCCTGGTACTCAGTGGAGGTAGCAACTCCTGTAATTGCGAGATCCGGGAGCATCCCCGTGGACGCTCGTTGACGAGCCTCAGCGGGACGACAAATCAAAACATATGCGCAAATCCGGGGGCGTCAGCGTTTCTTGCCCCCCGCCTTCATGAAATGGGGGAGCTCGTTGAAAAAGTGCAAGGACGTGCGTATGCCCCCGAAGAAGTTGTCGAGGTTGATGAATTCGTCCGGCGCATGGGCATTCTCGTCCGGAAGACCGAATCCAAGGAGTACCGTGTCGATGCCGAGAAGCTTTTTGAACTGCACGACGATGGGAATCGATCCGCCCTCGCGCTGGTAAAGGGGTTTCTTGCCGAACCCTTTTTCCAGCGCTGAGACTGCGGCCTGGACTCCGGGGCTGTCAATCGGGGTGATCGCGGGCTCGCCGCCGTGGAGGTTGCGGATTGTCACCTTGACGCTCTTCGGTGCGATTTTGCGTATATGCTTTTCGAAGAGCTTTGCAGCCTTCGCGGAGGATTGATTCGGAACAAGCCGCATCGATATCTTCGCAGAGGCTTTCGAGGGGAGCACCGTTTTCGCTCCTTCGCCGGTGAAGCCCCCCCATATCCCGTTGCACTCGAGTGTCGGCCTGGCCCAGACGCGCTCCAGCGTCGTGAACCCCTTCTCTCCGTAAAGCTTCTCCACTCCCAGTTCCTTCGCGTATTTCCTATCGCTCCAGGGGAGCTTCTTGTATGCATCACGCTCTTTCTTTGTCAGGGGGAGCACTCCCGCGTAGAAGTCCGGAATAGTCACTTTACCGTTCTTGTCGTGGAGCTGGGCAATGATCTCCGACAGGGCCTGAATCGGATTGTGGACGGTCCCTCCAAACGAACCGGAATGGAGGTCCTTGTTGGGTCCGACGAGGTCGATCTGCATGTACGCAAGCCCGCGCAGGCCGTAGCAGATCGAAGGGACTCCCTTTGCGAACATCGAAGAATCGGATATCAGGACGAGGTCCGCTTTGAGGAGGTCTTTCTTCTCCCGCACAAACGCTTCGAGGTTATCACTGCCGATCTCCTCCTCCCCTTCTATGAGGAGTTTGATGTTCACAGGCAGGTCGCCCCCGTTCCGGAGATACGCCTCAAGGCTTTTCAGGTGGATGAAAACCTGCCCCTTGTCGTCTGAGGAGCCGCGTGCGAAGAGGTTCCCGTCTCTGATTGTCGCCTCGAACGGTGGAGATGTCCACAGGTCAAGGGGCTCCGGGGGCTGGACGTCATAGTGGCCATAGAGGAGAACTGTCGGCTTTCCCGGCGCCTTGAGCCAGTCGCCGTAGACAATCGGGTGCCCCGGAGTGGGGAAAATCCCGACGTTTTGAAGCCCTATCGTTTTCATGTGATCAGCCATCCACCCCGCGCACCGCCGGACGTCTTCGCCGTTCTCCGGATTGGTGCTTACGCTGGGAATTGCGAGCAAGCCCTTGAGTTCTGAGAGATACCGGTCTTTGTTGGACTCAACATACGAAAGAAGAGATTGCATGTTTCGGCTCCGCGTTAGGTCGGGGGCTATCCGGGAATTCTCCAGGATCAGGGGAGGGACAAGAATGCCTTGCTAATCAAGCCTTTTTTAAATATAGTAGCTATGAAAACTAAAAGCAAAAGAATCGTGGATTCCGACGAGATTCTGTTATCTGCTGCTGTGGCCACTGTTCCCTGCGTCCTCTTTGATCACTTCCTCCATGCAATACAGAACTGGCAGCGGAAGCGGTCCGGCGCAGTGGACTCCGATGGACTCGGACCGTTCGGAAGGACCGTGGTCAGCATCCTGATTAACTTCGCAATCAGCGGACTCGTTACGTATGTATACACTACTGTCGGTCACGCCCCCCAGGATGCGTTCCTCGTCGGGGCTTTGATGTGGCTGATGGTCTCGGTACCGGCCCTTTTTACGAGCCGGTACGTCGACGAATCCCAGAGGCAATTCCTTGCAGGCAGGATGCTCGGCTGGCTGGCGAAGACCGCCATCGCGGCCGCCTCTGCGGCACATTTCATCACATTCCCTTCCTGAGCCATGCGCGCACTCCTCAATGGTTCCAACATCCACTACTTTGTTTCCGGAGATTCCGCGGCACCCACGGTGCTCTTCGTGCACGGGTTCCCCTTCAGCCTGGAGATGTGGCGGGGCCAGATCGACGCCGTCTTAGCAGAAGGCTTCCGGGCAGTTGCATATGATATCCGCGGTCACGGGATGAGTGACGTCGGGGACGGGCAATACACGATCGAATCCCACGTCGACGATCTGTTCGCACTTCTCGATCATCTGAAGATACCCAAAGCAGCAATTGTCGGGCTCTCCATGGGGGGATATATCATGCTGCGCGCCCTGGAACGCGAACCGGGGAGATTCGTTGCAGCCGTTCTGTGCGACACGAGGAGCGAGGCGGATACCGACGAGGGGCGCATCAAGCGTGCGGCATCCGTGCGGGCGGTGAAGAAAAACGGCCCCACCGCGTTTGCCGCCGACTACGTCAAGATGATGTTTGCGCAGGAGACGATTTCAACCAACCCCGCCGCCGTTGAATCGATACGGCAGGTCATTGCGCGCACTCCTCCGCTCAGCCTTGCAGGGACTCTTATTGCACTCGCCGCACGGACGGACACTACGGCGTCGCTTGGCAAGATATCCGTGCCGACGCTGATACTCGTCGGCGAACGGGATGCCGTAACACCCCCTTCTTCTTCACAATCCATGAAGGCGAAAATTCCCGGCGCGGAACTCCAAATCGTCCCGGGCGCCGCTCATTTGAGCAACCTCGACAACCCCGCCTATTTCAACGAAAAACTCCTGACGTTCCTGAAGAGGGTTTTGCCCGGGAGATAGATGCATACCGCCCTCGTCACAGGGGCCTCGGGGTGCGTCGGCTCCGCACTGGCCATCCGTCTCAACGACCTCGGGGTCCGCGTAAGGATACTCGTCCGGCCGGGGTCCGACACCCGGTTCCTGGCGGGGATCCCCAAGGTGGTGCACGCGGGAGACATTTGCGATGCCGCCGTTCTCCGGGAAGCCATGGAGGGGTGCGATACCGTGTTTCACACGGCAGCCCTCGTGACATTTGCACGAAAAGCCAGGGAAGAACAGCACCGCGTCAACGTCCTCGGCACACGCACAGTTGTCAGAGCCTGTATCGACGCGGGCGTGCGATCGCTCATTCACACGAGCTCGGTAACGGCAATAGGCACCCCGCCTCCGGGCGAACCGGCGGATGAGACACTGCCGGCAGACAGGTCGCACGCCGGCGGCTACAAGATTTCCAAGATACTTGCGGAAGACGAAGTCCTGAACGGGGTCGGGAGCGGACTCCACGCCGTGATTGTCAACCCCTCCGTTATCATCGGAGAACGGGACACACGTTTTCACGCGGGGCAGCTCATACGCGATATCAAAAAAGGGCGCATTCCTTTCTACGTCGAGGGGGGAATGAACATCGTTTACACCGGGGATGTCGCAGAGGGGATGATTGCGGCCGCAGGACGGGGGCGGGCCGGAGAGCGGTACATACTTGCAGGCGAGAACCTGACGCACGAGGAAGTATTCCGGCGGACGGCGGCACTGATCGGCGGACGTCCCCCGTTTGCCAAGTTCCCCCTCCGTCTTCTCTCCACACTGGGGGGACTCGTGGAGTCGGTCTCAGGAGTCCTCGGACTGGAGCCACCCCTTACCCGGGACCTGGCCGCCATCGCCGGGCGCTATAACTGGTTCACCGCCGCCAAGGCGGAGAGGGAGCTCGGATTTAGGGCTACGCCGTTTGACAGGACGATCCTGGCGGCCTACGAGTGGTACAGACACAACGGGTACATCTGAAATCCCGGAGTGTCAGAAGAGGGTGTAAATGAACGGCGCGAGCGCCGAGCCCTGCGTGAACACCAGAAGGAGGGCGAGCAGGAGGAGCATCACGACGATCGGGCCGAGCCACCACTTTTTCCGCTCCTTCATGAACGCCCAGAGTTCTTTCAGTATTCCCAGCTTTCCACCAGCCATAGAACTCCCTCCGTCTCTGTCATACCATTTCGGCATACCATACAGGCATACCATACAGGCAATTCTTTTGCGCACTACATCTGGAAGGCTTTGATGTATTCAACGAGACGAGTGCAATCTTCCAGCGTCTCCGTCGCATGCGCCCCTCCCCCCTGCGCTGCATGCTCGTGGTGCTCCTGGATGCTCATTACTTCAAGCGGACGCGATCGGAGCTGTTCAATGCTCTTCGCCGCTGACGCCGCCGCGGAAAGTGTCGTGATAAAGGGAATCTTGTACTCGTAGGCCGCGCGGCCTATCGCATGTTCATCCTGGCGCGACACCGGCCCGAGCGGAGTGTTGATGATGAGCTGCACCCAGCCATTCTTGATGACGTCGATGATATTGAGCGTGCCCTCGGTCGCTTTGAGGACGGGGCGGTTGGCGATCCCGTGTGTGCGCAGGAACGCCGATGTGCCTTCCGTGGCGATGACGATAAACCCGAGACGGACGTATGCCCGGACCACGTTGACGGCGCGTTCCTTCTTGTCGAAATCGTTGAGGCTGACGAACACCGTCCCCTTCTGCGGGAGCGCGGTCCCCGCCGCCATCGAGGCCTTGGCAAATGCAATGCCGAACGTGTCGGAGATTCCCATCACCTCCCCCGTCGAGCGCATTTCCGGGCCGAGGAAATGGCGGGCTGTGGGGAACTTCGAGAACGGGAATACCGATTCCTTGATCGCGACGTGTTTTGCCCACCCGTACCCCTTGACGTCGAGCTCCGCAATCGATCGGCCGACCATGAGCTTCGCGGCGATCTTCGCCAGCGGGACACCCGTGGCCTTGCTCACGAAAGGAACCGTGCGGGACGCCCGCGGATTCACCTCCAGCACATAAATCACGCCGTCACGCATAGCGTACTGCACGTTGAGCAAACCGACGACATGGAGAGCGAGGGCGAGCCGGCGCGTATACGCCATCAGTGTCAGGAGCTGCTGGGGGGTCACGGCGTACGGCGGGAGGACGCAACAGCTGTCCCCCGAATGGACCCCCGCCTCCTCGATGTGCTGCATCACCCCGCCGATGAACACCGTCTTTCCGTCGCAGACGGCATCCACGTCGAACTCAAACGCGTCTTCGAGGAAACGGTCGATCAGCACCGGGTGATCCGGGGAGACATTGACGGCCTTCACAATGTATTCACGTAATCCATCATCTTCGTAGCAGATCTCCATCGCTCGCCCGCCGAGGACGTAGGAGGGGCGCACCAGCACCGGATACCCGACTCGCTTTGCAACCTCCAGCGCACCCGGCAAATCGTGCGCCGTCCCGTACGGCGGACACGGGATCTCCAGCTCTTCCAGGAGCGCGCCGAACCGCTTGCGGTCCTCCGCGAGGTCGATCCCCTCTGTCGAGGTCCCCAGGATCTTCACCCCGTTCGCCTCAAGCGCTTTGGCGATTTTCAACGGGGTCTGTCCGCCAAAACTGACAATAACGCCGATCGGCTGCTCCTGCTCGCAGACGTTGAGGACATCCTCGAGGGTCAGGGGCTCGAAATAGAGCTTGTCAGTCGTATCGTAGTCTGTCGAGACCGTCTCCGGGTTGCAGTTGATCATGATGGTCCCGAACCCTTCATCTTCGAGCCCCATGACGCCGTGGACGCAGCAGTAGTCGAATTCGATTCCTTGCCCGATCCGGTTCGGCCCCCCCCCCAGGATGACGATCTGTTTCTTGTCCGACTTCCTGGCCTCGTTTTCCCGCTCGTAGGTCGAATAGTGATAGGGGGTGTCGGCGGCAAATTCCGCAGCACAGGTATCGACGGTCTTGTACACGGGGAGGACCCCCATCTTCTTCCGCCCTGCCCGGACAGTCATTTCATCGCTCCCTGTCATGGTCGCGATCTGACGGTCGGAGAACCCGAATTGTTTCGCCTTCAACATCAACGCGGGGTCAAGGGATCCTGCGTTTCTTATCTCGGATTCGCAATCGACAATCTGCCTGATATTGTTCAGAAACCAGGGATCCACAAACGTGATCGCATGCAACTCCTCGATTGTGAAACCAAGCTGCAGCGCGTAGCGCAGACTGAAGACGCCGTCCGGACTGGGCCGGCTGAGTCTTCTGCGGATCTCCTCGCACCATCCGGCCTTTTCCGCCTCTGTCAGCGCGGAAGGATCAAACTCGTCCTTCCCGTCGGCCCCCAGGCCCGCCCTCCCCTGCTCAAGAGAACGGAGGGCTTTCTGGAGCGCCTCCTTGAACGTCCGACCGAACGCCATCGCCTCACCGACGGATTTCATCTGTACGCCCAGCGTCGTGTCCACCCCTTTGAATTTCTCGAAGTCCCAGCGGGGGATCTTCACCACACAATAGTCGATCGTGGGCTCGAACGACGCGGGGGTCAGCTTCGTAATGTCGTTGGGTATCTCGTCCAGCGTGTAGCCGACCGCCAGCTTCGCCGCGATCTTTGCGATCGGAAACCCGGTCGCCTTCGACGCGAGCGCCGAGGACCGCGAGACACGCGGGTTCATCTCGATCACGAGGCATCGGCCTGTCCGGGGATCGACCGCGAACTGAATGTTCGACCCCCCCGTTTCCACGCCGATCGCACGGATGATCCTGATGGCATCATCACGCATCGACTGGTATTCCTTGTCCGTCAGGGTCTGAGCGGGAGCCACCGTCACCGAGTCGCCCGTGTGGATCCCCATGGGGTCGAAATTCTCGATGGAGCAGACGATGACGACATTGTCCCTGACATCCCGCATGACCTCAAGCTCGTATTCCTTCCAGCCGATGACGGACTCTTCGAGCAGGACCTCATGGATGGGGCTTGCCTCGAGCCCATGCGACAGAGCCTCCTCGAATTCGTCCGGAGTCCGCGCAATCCCTCCGCCGGATCCCCCCATGGTGAAGGAGGGGCGTATGATCACCGGAAAACCGATCGACGCCGCGAGGGAGACCCCCTCTTCCAACGTCCGGACGAACCCGCCGCGCGGCGTCTTCATGCCCGCATGGTCCATCGTCGCTTTGAACAGCTCCCTGTCCTCCGCCTTCCGGATCGCCTCCAGTTTCGCCCCGATCAGCTCGACGCCGTACTTTTCAAGCACTCCGTTTTCTGCGAGGGCCACTGCTGTGTTGAGCGCAGTCTGTCCGCCCATCGTCGGGAGCAGGGCGTCCGGGCGCTCACGCTCGATGATTTTCTCGAGGAAATACGGAGTAATCGGTTCGATGTATGTCCGGTCCGCAATATCCGGATCGGTCATGATCGTCGCGGGATTGCTGTTGATGAGGATAGTGCGAAAACCTTCTTCGCGGAGGACTTTGCAGGCCTGTGTGCCGGAGTAATCAAATTCGCAGGCCTGACCGATGACGATCGGTCCGGAACCAATGATCAGAATGGAGTGTAGGTCGGTGCGTTTCGGCAAGTAGAACGGTTCTCTCTTTAGGTCAGGACAAAATATACAAAGAATGCCGGTGGAAGGCAATCGGGAGGTCGACCGCTTTCAGAAGCAAGACCGCGTTCAGCAGCACCCGTATGTCGGCGGGATGAATTTCCCGTCTGAGGAGGAAACGACCTCACCCCGCACCAGGTATTCTCCCTTCACGAGAACCCTGTACCAGCGGCGTGCCGCCTCGATGAGAATGACGACAGCACAGGCCATGATCACCACGGTAAGGACAGAATTGATATATCCCTGCACCGCGGTCTGAGGATTCGCCGTCATGGGCCAGAAGTTGTCGGTGATGTTCAGCCAGCAGGCGCTCAGAGTCGTTGCGGCGACGAACAGCATCGGGAGCAGAGTGACCCAGGCATACCGTTCCTTCCCCGCGTTGATTATCGCGCTTGTCGCGACCGCCAGGGCGACCGCCGCGAGAAGCTGATTGGCCGTCCCGAACATCGGCCAGATCGAGCTGATGTTCCCGGTCCAGATAAAATACCCCCATGCGAAGACGACAAGAGAAGTCGACAGGATCGTCCCGGGGATCCAGTCCGTCCGTTCGAACGGCTTCCAGATCCTTCCTCCGAACTCCTGCAGCAGGAACCGCGCCACTCGGGTCCCCGCGTCGATCGTCGTCAGTATGAAAAGCGCCTCGAACATGATCGCAAAATGGTACCAGACCGACATCAGGGCTTTCATCCCGGGCATGGCGGTGAATATCTGGGCAAATCCGACGGCGAGCGACACGGCGCCCCCGGTCCTGCCGACCACGTTCTCGCCCACCTCCCTGGAGAGCTCCGCAAGATTGACGACTGAGAACCCGTGAAGCGGTGCTACGGCGGCGAATTTCTCGGGCGAGAGGTTGATGGCGAAATAGTCCCCCATCTCCAGCGAGCAGGCGGCGATCAGCGCGATGATCCCCACGACCCCCTCCATCAGCATCGCCCCGTACCCGATCATGCGCGCATCGGACTCCTTGTTGATCATCTTGGGAGTCGTCCCGGAGGCGACAAGCGCGTGGAACCCCGATATCGCTCCGCAGGCGATCGTCACGAAGAGGAACGGGAACAGCTTCCCCTGTATGATCGGGCCGCCGCCGGAAACGAAAGCAGTGACGGCAGGCATCTTCAGCACCGGATTGACAACCATGACCCCCACAATCAGTGCGCCAATCGTGCCGATCTTCATGTACGAGCTTAGATAGTCGCGCGGAGCGAGGAGAAGCCAGACAGGGAGCACGGAGGCCAGAAACCCATACACACCCATCGCAATCGTGATCCCTTCGCGGGAGAGCGTGAAGTAGGGAGCAAGGAATGACCCCGGCACCATCCCGCCGAATATCACGCAGGCGATGACGCCGATAACGCCGATAACGCTTGCCTCGGCGATCCTCCCCGGCCGTATCCGGTACATCCAGAGTCCTACAAACAGCGCTATCGGGATCGTCATGGCGATTGTGAACGTGCCCCACGGGCTCTCGCGCAGCGCATTGACGACGGCGAGGCCGAGTCCCGCCAGCGCGATGACAACAATGATCATAATGGCGATTGACCCGATGAGACCAGCGAGGGGACTGATCTCGTTCCGCGCAATCTCGGCAAGCGATCTCCCCTGGCGTCGGATGGAGGCGACGAGCACGGTGAAGTCATGTACGGCCCCGGCCAGGACTACGCCGACCACAAGCCAGAGCAGCCCGGGAAGGTAGCCGAACTGTGCAGCCAGGACCGGTCCGATTAGGGGACCCGCTCCCGAGATTGCGGCAAAATGATGCCCGAACACGACCCATTTGTTCGTCGGGAGATAATTATGACCGTCCCGGCACGTGTGCGCGGGAGTCTCCCGCGTGTCATCCAGCGCAACGACCTTTGCGGCGATGAATGCGCTGTAGTACCGGTAGGCTATCGCCATCACGCAGAGGGAGCCAATGATAAGCGGAAGTGCGTGCATACAGGGGAACTCCTTGATCGTTATCAGTTCAGAAAGCGTTTCTCAACAGTGTCATCACCGGCCGGACCCCCTCGAACCGGATCGTCACAACATCGAACCTGCAGGACTGGCCGCTGATCCCCCTCATGGCAAGGTATGCAGCCGCGACCCTGCGTATCGTCTCCTGCTTCAGGGGAGTGACTGCATATTCCGGGAGGCCATACTCATCGTTGGTCCGCATCTTTACTTCACAGAAGACCAGGTATTCCCCTTCCCGGGCAACGATATCGATTTCCCCTTTTCTCCTGAAACGGAAATTCCGCTCGACGATCCGGTATCCCTGTTCGACGAGAAAACGCGCGGCAATCTCCTCACCTCTCGCCCCTTCACGGCGGAAATTACGCCGGCGGGAGCGCCCGGGAATACGACTGTGGGGGAGAGGGGTCAAGGGTTGCGGCGTCATTCCCTGTCGATGACAATGACCGCGTCCGACGAAGTGGCGGCGCGGAATGAGCGACGGTGGATCGGGCATTGACCCAGCCTGAGGATCGCCTCGCGGTGATCGGCGGTCCCGTATCCTTTGTGTTTCGCAAACCCGTACCCCGGGTACTCCCTGTCGAATTCTTCCATCAACCTGTCCCTGGTCACCTTCGCCACGATCGAGGCTGCGGCAATCGAGAAGCATTCCCCGTCCCCTCCCACGACTGTGGTGAACGGGATCCCGGAGGTGGCGGTGCCGGGCCTGAACAGGTTCCCGTCGACAATCAGGTGTCCGGGCCGGACGCCGAGTGACCCGACGGCGAGGTCCATTGCGAGAAACGTCGCGTTCAGTATGTTGATGTCGTCGATCACCGTGTTGTCGACCGACCCGACACCGACCGCGAGGGCACGGCTCATGATTTGATCGAACAGACCGGCCCTCGCCCGGGGCGTGAGTTTTTTCGAATCGTCCACACCGGCGATGAATGTGCCGGCCTGGAATACCACCGCGGCGGCCACGACCGGACCGGCAAGGGGACCGCGGCCGGCCTCGTCGATGCCTGCAATATGAGCGACGGAACGGCGCAGAGACTCTTCGTAAACCAGATTGCTTCGCTCCGCTCGCAATGACGGGTTGCTTCGCTCCGCTCGCAATGACAGGTCAGGAGATGCGGTCTTGGAAATCTCAGTAGATACGGTCTTAGAAATCATTGATGAGCCCGATGTGGATCTTCGCGGTTCCGAACGAATCCCCCTGTCCGAGCGCAAAGCTCACCCCCAGGTTTCCCAGCGCAGTGTCGAGCCGGATCCCGATCCCGTAGCCGTATTTGAACGCGCGTGCGGAGGGAGTGCCGAGGAGATCGTCCTCCGGACGGTTATAGTACCCCGTGTCCAGAAACCCGAACAGGAATGACCGTCGTGCAAGTATAAACCGATATTCCGCGTTCGTCCACGCAATCTCAGAACCGATGAACTGATTCTCCCGGTACCCGCGAAGCGTGTTCGCACCGCCGAACTGATACATTTCACCCTGCTGAACCTGTCCGGTCCGGATCTCCCGGCCGTGCAGTCCGAACGCCACCACCTGCCGCCGGAACGCAGGGAGAAAGAACTCCAGGTCCACGCCCAGCCGCTGGAGCGTCCCCCCTGCGACTGCTGACAGCGCGGCGCCTGCGGGGACGGACCCAATGGATTTGTGGCCGTAGTGATAGTCCGTCCTGTATCGTGCCCCGGATTCCGGGCTGTAGACGTCGTCCCTCGTGTCGTACTGTATCTCAATCCCGCCGGTGGTCTCGTTGGTTCCGACCACCTGCGCAACCGTCGTCGAATC
>Ga0182017_10002778_pt1 | contig 13166 bp, 7 predicted proteins | sample 712E3DmetaG_FD_120492 | JGI IMG/M metagenome (GOLD analysis project Ga0182017, IMG submission 120492) | Permafrost microbial communities from Stordalen Mire, Sweden - 712E3D metaG | ecosystem: Environmental > Terrestrial > Soil > Wetlands > Permafrost | place: Sweden: Stordalen | collected... | reverse complement strand
CGGCTGTATCGGGGTGCTTCGACTCCGCCTCCCGCGATACGACTGCGGGGGGCTCCGCTCAGGATGACAGGTTGTTATATTATTCAATAACTTACACGTGAACTATATGTCGATACGGCCTAGGTCTCTGACCGCATCATGGTGTACCTGAATAGGAACTTTTGGAGAAGCTGGATGGGTTGCATAGTGAGTCTATGCGAACAACCTACCATCGAGTGCATGTGGAGTTGGGCAAGAAGGAGCGGCAGCAGATTGCAGGGATGCTGACGAAGGGGCGGGAATCGGCGCGGGTGCTGCGGCGGACCTTGATTCTGCGCCAGCTTGACCAGGGACAAACGGCAGCGCAGGCAGCCGGGAACGTGGGCGTGGCAGCGAAGACGGTACGGGCCATTGCCCGGCGTTACGAAGGATTGGAGGCGGGTCTGTACGAAAAACCGCGGCCCGGCAAGCACGGGCGCTGGACACAGGCCAGAGCCAGCGGATCATTGCCATGGTTTGCGGTACGCCGCCCGAAGGCCAGGCACGGTGGAGCGTGCGATTGATCGCCCGCGAAGCGGTGAAGCGAAAACTGGCGCCGCAGGTGGGCCGGGAAACGATTCGCATCCTTCTTCAGAGCCACGATCTGAAGCCGTGGCGGGAAAAAAATGTGGTGCGTGGCGGATCTGAATGAGGAGTACATCGCCCGTATGGAGGATGTGCTCAAGATCTACGAAAAGCCGCTGGCAGAGCGTGTACCCGTGGTTTGCGTTGATGAGAAGCCGGTCGTTCTACATGCCGATGTGCGTCCGGCGCGGCCCATGCGCCCAGGGCGAATCCTGCGGCGCGACTCGGAGTACAAGCGTTGCGGCACCGCCAACGTCTTCTGCGGCGTCGAACCGAAGGCCGGCCGTCACTTTACCAAAGTGACTCCGAACCGCTCCTCGCCGGAGTACGCAGACTACCTGCTGGAGATTGCGGCCAGCTACCCGGAGGCCGACACCATCCATCGGGTCATGGACAATCTGAGTTCGCACCGCCGCCAGGCCATCGTGAAGCGCTTCGGAGAAAAGATCGGCGGCTGGCTGTGGGACCGGTTCACGGTGCATTACACGCCCAAACACGGAAGCTGGCTCGACCAGGCGGAGATCGAGATCAGCCTGTTCAGCCGCCAGTGTCTGGGCCAACGCAGAATCCCTTCCCTCCGCGACCTTCGAAGGGAAGCCAAGGCCTGGAACCGCAAGATGAACCGCGACCGCGTCACCATCGACTGGGGGTCCACACGCACAAAAGCACGCCAGAAGTTCAGCTACAAAAGACACACCATTACGCGGTCAGAAACCTAGCAGGTTCCACCCCGCTGGCCGACTTGTCGGGACTAATCTATCCAGACAAGAGGAATGCGCACTTCTTCTACGGATTCCCAGAAGACAACCTATCGACATTGACGACCTCATTGCGCGTACAGTTGAGCAGTTCCGTAACATAACCGAGATAACAGTACATAGGTAATAGTGAGAGTATTGAGAATCGTAATCATTTGTTATATTTCCATGGACGCCGTGCCTCTATCCAGAACAGTAGTTTGTATAGTCAGATAAAAGCCGATGTAGCCTCCTGAACGGAAGGTCTCAATTTCGGCTGATTAGACTCAACCGTGATTGATACAGCTTCCGGCACGGAGGCTGTATGCGTTCGCCGCTTAGAAACATATGGATAATCATTGTTAGCATGACGACCGTCGCATCAGCAGGATGCGGAATGCAAGTTGAGCAATTCTCGGAGAGTGTACAGCCCGCTATTACTGCATTATCAATCACACCTCAGTCACCAAGCATCCTTATAAAGCAGACCGTGCAACTCAAAGCAGTAGCGAGCTATGCGAACGGAAGCACGGCGACTATTACCTCGACGGCAGAATGGACGAGCAGCGCGCCTGCTGTTGCCACCGTAGATGGCCAGGGTCTTCTGACCTGCCAGGGTACAGGAAATTCCCTGGTCTCGGCGCTCTCAGGAGGAGTTACCGCAGGGACCTCCTTGACGTGTTCCACCCCACAGATTACTGCATTATCAATCACACCTCAGTCACCAAGCATCCTTATAAAGCAGACCGCGCAATTCAAAGCAGTAGCGAGCTATGCGAACGGAAGCACAACGGATATTACCTCGACGGCAAAATGGACGAGTAACGTGCCCGCTGTTGCCACCGTAGATGGCCAGGGCCTTCTGACCTGCGAGGGAGCAGGAAGCTCCCTGGTCTCGGTGCTCTCAGCAGGAGTTACCGCAGGGACCTCCTTGACGTGTTCCACAGCACATATTACTGACATTCATCTGGGTTCGACACCTGCAGTCATTCGCTCTGAATCTCCCTACCAGTATCAGATGCTGGCTGACTACTCCAATAGTGCGACGACGGATGTGACGGCAAACACCTCCTGGGTAACAGACCCTTCTATCGCGAGCATCTCCTCTAGCGGCCTGGTCTCTTGCAATCATCCGGGAGCTACAACAGTGTCCGGTACTTTTTCTGGAATGACTGTCCGGTCTTCCTTTAGCTGCGTCCTACATTCCATCACTCCGAATCCAGGATTCGTCGAATCAGCGAAGACCTTCGATGGCCCATTCGCATCATGGACTGATGTCAAAGCAGTTTTTGGAGCCAAAGGGGATGGCGTTACGGACGATACAACTGCGCTACAGGCAGCGCTTAACTCACTTAGGCAATCCGCGCCCGTATTGTGGATCCCACATGGAACCTATTTAATCACTGGGACTCTTACTGTTTTAGGTAATACAAACATCACAATCCTCGGCGAAGATCCACTCACTACTACTATAGTGTGGGGCGGACCCCAGGGGGGGACCATGTTTGTACTGAACGGCGTTGACGGCTTGAACCTCGGACGGATCACTTGGGATGGACGTGGTGCCACTAGCGTCGCTCTTGAAATCGCATGGGACAAAATTCACTACAGTTATCCGTCAAGAAACCTGATTCATGACAGCCGTATTTCCAATAGCGCCATTGGTTTCCTGACAGGAGTAGGTGGCGGTGATAGTGGCGAACTGACAGTGGATCGGGTCCATTTCGATCACAACTCCACTGCAGGGATCAGCAATCAGGGCACGTTAAATTTCAACGTGATCGATTCCTTGTTTACCGATAACGCTATAGGCATATGGGGATCCACAGTAAACGGAGGAACATTCAATGTTACAAGTAGTGTATTTGTGAGATCAACATCAAGCGACCTCCTGCCTTCCAGTTCAGGTCCCTTCTCATTTAGAAACAACCTATCGTTCGATTCACAGATGTTATTATTGACAGGGGCAACCGGAGCACCTTCTAATGTTATCATACAGGGGAATACAATCTATCACCCAGCTTCTAAACCAATGATTATTGGTATGCCTGGCGCTCTGATACTTGCGGATAATCAGTTCGTGAACCTTGATCCGAGTTTCCACATCATGGCTATCAGCGGGAGCCCACGTTACTTCATATCGGCTGGCAATTCATATTCGGTTTCACAACCCTTTGGCCCATTTTGCGTGCAGTGCAACGGCGTTGGAGTTTACGCAAGCGTCGACGAAGCCACCAGAGCCACTGACCCGATATTATCCCTGACCGTTCCAACCGAGGTGTATATTCCGCCTTTTAGCCACAGACCAGTCTTTGAGGTACCCGCTAGATCCAATGGCGATGTGATTCAGAAGGCCATTAATGCTGCAATAGCAGCGGGTGGAATCGTTCATCTTCCTGCGGGGAACTACAATATTTATCAAACACTGACAATTCCACCGAACGCGAGTGTCGGCATCCTTGGCGATGGTCTACTCAGTCAACTCCAAGCCGCCGCTAGTCTGCAAGGCCCAATTCTAAGCATCTATGGCAAATCGGTTCAGCTGGAGGACCTGGGCTTTTACACATACTCAACATCGTCCTCGACCGATCAGATTGAATTGCACGAGCCCGATACACCAAATACACGCATCATCTGTGATGAGTGTTCAGTTAATGGCTCAGCCGTTGAAGTAAATGGAATAGATGACGCTGCCATCGAGCTTAAGGTTGCCACAATCAATAACGATCCGAATTTGGCTCAGATCGTTCATGGCGGAATCGCACGGCAAAATGGGATTGAGACCTTGGGAAGTGTTGGAGAGTATATGACGAGTTCTGGGGGATACCAGGTAGATCTCGGCGGTCATTTGCTGATCGGGGATGGCTGGCACGATAGTGGCCAAGGCGGCACACAATTCGTACTCACGGGCGACGGAAGCGTGACTCAGCAGGGAGGGACAGTTTATAGCCCGTCAAGCAGTTCTGCAATGACCCTCAACCATTACAACGGACGGATTAGTCTGCTTGGCATCGCAACAAACAGTTATCTCTCCGTCGATGCGGGGTCCACTGCAAATGTGTTCGTCGCCGCAGTCCTTCAAGTGTCAGGACAAAGCCCCTTTCAGAATTCAGGAACAAGCGCAAGCATTACTGGGCTCTCCAACTCTTCGACACCAAACAACTCCATTCCGTATGAGTTGCCTGACACACCCACCACGCCCAGCTATATCGAACAAATGATGGCAATGTCCCGCACTCAAATCCTATCTCCTCGGAAGCCTATCAGCTTCGATTCAACAAATGTTAGGATGATGCGCATCGTTAGCCAAGTCAACTATGGCGGTGTTGGCATCCGGATTATGGACAGTGTTGCTTCCAGAATTGCCGGCAGCTATTTGATCGGGGCAGCTAACGGAGGGGTTACACCTCTTCAGCTGGCCTGTGGATATGGAGAGATCTCAATGGCTGGAACCTGGACATTGCAGGACGGAGGGGATGGTTTCTACGGATTAATGAGCATGGGAGCCCTTTTGTCTGAAGGAGTTACTGCACATGGCAATGGCGATGGCATAGCAATGGTCAGTGCCATGAGCAGCGCACGCGATCGGTGGATTATTACACAAATTGGGGACGGTTCTGTAAAGATTACAAATCGTGCGACTGGCAATGTATTGACGCAATCAAACACAGGATGTGCGTATGCCGCAAGCGACACTGGAATGTCAAATCAGAAGTGGCTGGTCGGTGGAGCGAGTGCGGCATCGTCTCCTATGTCTCAAACTGTTCCCGCCGTTACCTCCATTTCTCCTGCCGCCGGCGACACCTCGGGTGGGACGAGTGTCACCATCACCGGCATCGGCTTTACCGGGGCTACCGCCGTCGCCTTTGGCTCGACGCCCGCAGGATCATTCACGGTGGTGAGCGATACCTCGATCGTCGCGGTCTCTCCCTCGGGAACAACAGGGACGACGGTCGACGTGACGGTTACGAACTACCACGGCACGAGCGCTACCAGTACGTCTGACAAATTTATCTATAACAGTAACAGTTGGAACAACACGAGTTGGCAGCTGCGCCAACAGATCACCATCTACCCTACACTCGTCGGGGGGGGGACAGAAGACGAGACCTACTTTCCCGTCCTCATCTCCCTCTCTGGCCTCTCGAACATCAACACCAACGGTAGCGATATCCGATTCACTGCTTCGGACGGCGTCACCCTGCTCCCGAGAGAGATAGAATCTTATGCGGGCGGCATCCTTACCGCATGGGTGAAGGTCCCCACGGTATCTCACACCGCAAGCACGTCCATCTATATGTATTACGGCAATACTGCCGCCACTGAACCGGCGGCGACATCGACCTACGGTTCCCAGAATGTCTGGACCAATGGTTATGCCGGCGTATGGCATACGAATGATAACAACGGAACGTTGAACTTAAATGATTCGACAGCAAATGGAAACAACGCGAGAAATAATGGAGCGGTAGCGGCGACAACGGGACCGATAGACGGGGCGGCAGCATTTATTAACCAACCTGGGGCGGCAGCTATTAATACAAGCCTCGACGCACAGCCGAGCGCGATTCCTCAGACCACATGGAGCGCATGGGTATATTTTACCTCCAATAGAGGCACTGCCAGCATCATGTCTGATGATGTGGGGGGATACGGCAGGGACATCGAATCGACTCGTGACGGAGACGGGAAGTATCACATATTTTATGGTGCCAATAATTGGGCACCGACAAGCGCGCCGTTGAATCAATGGCAACTCATCTCCCTCGCTTACGCTTCCAATAATGTATATTTCTACCGCAATGGGATCCAATATACCCTTGGCATAGCTCCCACCTGTCCTTCCTCCAATACCAATTTCAGCTTCGGCGGCGGTGCCACCGGAGTTATTAACGGCCTTATCACCGAGGTCCATGTTTCTTCTGTTGTCCGGTCAGCCGGCTGGAATTCAACTGAATATCAGAACCAGAGTTCTCCTTCTACGTTCTACACGGTTTCGCCTACTATGGCCCAAAGGCCCGCGACTTCTTCGCCAACCGTTAGTTCGATATCTCAGACCGTCGGCAACATTTCGGGCGGGACGAGCGTGACCATCACCGGCACCGGCTTCAATGGGACTACCGCTGTCGACTTCGGCTCGACCCCTGCCGAATCCTTTATCGTAGTCAGCAGCACATCGATTACCGCGGTTTCTCCCACGGGAACAACAGGGGCGACGGTCGACGTGACGGTCGTTAATTCCCTCGGCACGAGCGCCACGAGCTCAGCCGATCAGTTCACATATTATGCTAGGCCGGTCATTACGGGGCTTTCCGCGGTTTCCGGTAGCACCCTCGGCGGGACGAGCGTGACCATCACCGGCAGCGGATTTACCGGAACGACCGCCGTTGACTTCGGTTCGACACCCGCCGCATCCTTCACGGCTAGCGGTGTCTCGTCGATCACCGCGGTATCTCCCGGGGGGGGCAGCAGGGACAGTTGATATTACCGTCACCAATCCCGTCGGCTCCAGTGTCAGCAGTTTAGCTGATAAATTTACTTATTCAGTTGCTTCAACCACACCGGCGTTCACCGCTAGCAGTAGCGAAATCATCGGCGTGAACGCGATGAGCCCTATGGGATTCAGCACCCTCCCGTACTTCAAGGCCGACGGCACGGATTATTATGATTCCTCAAGCCACGATCCGACCGGCGACAACGGCGATTCTGGGCACGATTTATATCAGGATCCTAGCAATGGCAATAATGTGCTGCTAGATGTAAAAGGTCCTGGGGAAATAGACGGTATATGGTTCACAAACTATTCGCCTACTGCCCCGCTGTACGTATATTTCGATGGCTCATCAACCCCGGCAGTCAATACGACCCTTGGGAATCTTCTTGACGGCGCAAACGCACCTTTTGTACAGCCGTTGGTGGGATATTCCAATGCTTCGGACACGGATGACGGGATGGGCCGATCCGGATATTATATCAATCTTCCGATGGAATTCGCGAAATCGGTAAAGGTTGAGATGACCGGAGGTGTTGGATATTATAATATTTATTATCGTACTTTTGCGACGAGTACGGGGGTGACCACGTTCGACCCCACCTCCACCGATTCGAACTATCAGAGTCCCTCTGCCGCTGCGGCGCTGTGGAGCAACACGACGGTCGATCCCAAGAGCACCGCCGGGAACATCGGCTTTTCGGGTACCGAGAGTATCGGCGCGTGGGCATCCTCCACGATAGCGAGCATCACCGGAGTCGGTTCCGTGAACAGCATCAAGTTCCAGGTTGCCTCAGGCAGTGACAATGACGCTACCTTGGGCAATGTATGGGTCGAGATGTATTTCGACGGCCAGGCACCGAGCTATGCTCCCTTCGATATGTTCTTTGCCGAGAGCGAGTACGGCACCACCCAAGCCCTACCCGTCGGCAAGGATGCCTCGGGCACCTACTACTGCTACTTCCCGATGCCCTATGATCAGTCAGCCAAGATCGTCCTCGTAAACCAGAACGGCTATGCCGTCAACTTGGCCTATCAGGTGCAATACAATACCGCACCGTATCTCGGCTTAGGTAATAGCGCAGGATACTTCAGCACCTACTATAACAACAGTTCGATCACCCCACTGGTGGCGGGGCAGAATTATGAGCTCTTGAACGTCACTAGTACCAAGGGGCAGTATGTCGGGATGGTATATACCGCACCGTACGGCGGCTATCTGGAGGGCAACACGGAAGTGTACGTCGACGGCAGCCTGTCCCCCCAGATCCAAGGCACAGGGACAGATAATTGGTTCTATGGCGCATATTATTTTCAGGATGGGCCGTTCACCCAGGCAACACACGGAGTCACTATCTTTCCCGCTACTAGTTCTATCGAGGCCTATCGTTTCGATCTGAACGATCCCATATCGTTCAATAGTTCGATAACATTGGGGATACAGCATGGCGCTACGGACTACGACGGGGGATATGTTTCCAGCCTCGCCTACTACTACGCCCTCCCCAGTTCGAGCACCTTGACTCTCACCGATACACTTGCCGTCGGTAGCTCCACCTCGCGGACGAGCCACGGATATACCGTAAACAGCGAGGTGAGCACCCCCACGAACTCCTACTACTATGAAGGGGAAGCGTACGGTTTCTATGGTCCCTTGATCACCGATACTGGGGACACGATGACCGGGCACACCCTGTTCACCATGGCCGTCAATCCCACAAACAAAGGCGTCAAACTCCGTAGGAGGATGGACTACAGCCTTTTGAACCAGAAGGCCGAGGTCTACGTGAATGGCACCCTCGTGGGAGCCTGGTACGATGCGGGACAGAACACCACCTTGAGCTGGCGGGATTCCGACTTCGAGATTCCCGCGGCATATACCCAAGGCAAAAACTCTCTCAACATTGAGATCGTATACGACAATACCGGCGGGACGGCATGGACCGAATATGACTACTGGGCGTATTCCTACCTCGATATCGACGACACTCCGCCCACAGACAGCGCAAGTCTTGCATCCTTGTGATCGTCCGTCTTTGATAGTTCAGTCGATCCTCCGAAGTTGCTTGTTGCTTGACACAACAGCTTCTCAGAGATGGATAGAATGGACACCCTGTTGTAACATCACACCTATTGACCTTTGCATAATATAGTTACAGAGGAAACAGTTCGGCCTGTTCCCAGAAGGCACAGACCAGCGTGGGCCGACGGCGCATGCGGCGGAGGGCACGGCGCGCGCAGCGGCTCAGTTGCCCGAAGGTGGTCGGGCAGAAGTTTGGCAGTTCATGCTGCTTCCAGTGCGACCACAGAACTTCGACCGGATTCAGCTCCGGCGCGTAGGCGGGAAGATACTCCACCCACAGGCGCCCTCGCTGCTCCCGGATGAAGTTCCATACCACGCGGCTGCGATGGCCCGGCAATCCGTCCCAGACGATCAGCAGTCGGCCGGGAATGTGTCGCAGCAGGTGGCTGAGAAACTCGATGATCTGGGAGCTGCGGATGGCGCCGGGAAAGATCCGGAAGTAAAAGTTCCACCAGGTCACTCCCGCCATCGCCGACAGCGTCTTCCAATTGAAGTGATATTGCAGCACCGGAGTCACTCCACGTGGCGCCCCGGTGCGGCAACGATGGGGCCGCTGGCTCAGCCCGCTTTCGTCGATGAAGACGATGGTTCGGCCTTCTTTTTGGGCTTTCAACAAACCACAGGGCCGAAGTTGCCGCAAACGCCGTATTTCACTCACTGCATCAGTCCCGAAGGATTGACGGCCGCGACATTCTTTGCGGCTGGTGGATCACTCGGGAGTAGAGTCAGTTTTCCACATGCAAGGTAAGTTCACGAGACTGCGTTATCTGTTTCCTTTCACAACATCCATACTTTAAGCATTTCTATCTATGGCGGCGCTCTCCCGGGCGTTGTTCATCAACATGTTCACGGCAAGGAAGTCGTTGAATTGAATGCAGAAGGGGCCTTCTCGACCGAAAACCATCTATAAAACTCTGGCAGTTATTTCTGAGTGTTCAATTTTGACCACTTTTTTAATTATTTTTGTACAACCCTCCGCAAATGCCTTGCATCGCACTTTTTGTGTGCCGGAACACAAGTGACACGGCACGTGAATCCAACTCCGGGAACGACTCGAGCATCCTATGGGTGATTCGCATATACGATTCGGCGGCAAGAAAAACGATGGACAACTGTACACCACAGTTGGAGAAGGGGCACCAATGAACAAGCGCATGGTTCACAGCACATGGTTTTTATCGGCACTGACACTCCTGGCCGTTTCTATCGCCGGCTGCGGTCGAGAAACAATCAATGTCCCAGACACCACGCGCCCCTTTGTGTCCTCCACGTCGCCCCTTCTAGGCGCGGCAGGCGTGGCGTTGGGCGCGCCCATCAGCGCGACCTTCAGCAAGCTGGTCAACTGCCCCACCGCGTCGACCTTTACGGTTGCGGTGGCAGGTGGCGGAGCTGCCGTGACGCCAACATCCGTCACCTGCTCTGGGTCCACCGTGACCACCGCGACCTTTGCCCCCAGCAGCCCTCTTGTGCTGCATACGCTCTATACGGCCACGATTACTGGGGCCACAGACCTGGTCGGCAATATCATGGCCAGCCCCTATGCCTGGAACTTTGAAGCACTGGCAGGCCCCTCCGCGGTTTTCACCTTCCCCGTTACGGGCGCAAGCAGCGTGGCCTTCGGCAGTCAGGTGATCAGCGCTACCTTCCCGCTACTCCCAACGCAAGACCCTGACTACGCCGGTGCGCTATTGAACTGCTCCACCGTCACCGCGACAACCTTTACGTTGACAGCCCCAGCCCCGGTCGGTTCCGTGACGGGAGTGATCGCCTGCTCGCCCACAACCGGAATCGTCTCGTTCACAGCGCCTCTGGTTGCAAACACCGTCTATACTGCCACCCTCACCACAGGGGTCCAAAACGCAGCCGGTACTCCCTTGGCAAGTTCTGTTGTGTCGACATTCACGACCGATACAATTCCCACCCTGTCCACCACCATCCCATCGAATACCGCCACCGGCGTCCTGCTCACCCAGGCCATCGGTGTGACGTTCAGCAAGGCGATGAACTGTTCAACTCTCTCTACAACGTTTACGGTTACAGCCCCGGCCCCGCTCGGTACCGTCGCGGGATCTGTGAGCTGCACAGGCAGCGGCACCGGCGCGCTCTTCACACCGTCCAACCTGCTTGCGAACAACACCGTGTACACTGCCAAAATTGCAACCGGAGCGACCGATCTGGCAGGCACTCCGCTGGGGTCCGGCGGTGTAGCGAATCCCTGGACCTTCTTAACGGTTCCGGCGCCCACCGCACCCTCAGTGATCGCCACGGTCCCCACCCCCACTGGGGTCAACGGCGTGCCGACCAGCCAGGCCGTCCAAGCGACCTTCAGCGAGGCGCTAAATCCTTCCACGATCATCAGCCCAGCAACCAACTTCACGCTGACAAACGTGGCTACCGGAGTTGCCGTGACCGGAACAGTTACCTATGCCGTCGCAGGCTCGGTCGCGACCTTTACGCCGACAAACCCAACCCCTCTCGCGGCCAGCACCAACTATGCTGTCTCGATTAAGACGGGCGTCCAGGACTTGGCAGGCAATGCCCTGGCCAGCCAATATAACTGGACGTTTACCACCGCCGCGGCTCCAGACACCACAAAGCCGACGGTGAACGGCGAGAATCCTGTCAATGGCGCCACGGGCGTGCCGACCAACCAGATCGTTACTGCTACCTTCAGCAAGCCCATGAATGCTAACACGATCACGGCCACCAGCCCAGCCACCTTCACGCTGACAACGGGAACACCGGCCGCCGCTGTCGGAGGCCTGGTCACGTACTCCGGCGTTGCAAATACACTGACCTTTACACCAACCGGCACTGCTCTCGCAGCGGGGATATACACGGCTACGATCACAAACGCGGCCACGGACCTTTCAGGCAATGCGCTTACGTCTACCGGCGGTCTTCCGCTTTCCTGGAGCTTTACCGTCGGCACGACTGCAGCCCCCTCGGGGCCGTACATCACCCTCACCTCGCCTCTCGACACCGCCACCAGTGTGCCACTCAACCAGGCCGTCAGTGCGACCTTCAGCACGGCCATGAATCCACTGACGTTCACCTCATCAACCTTCACGCTGACAAGCTCCACCGGAGCTGTGATAAGCGGAACCTATGGCTACAATTCATCCACCCAAGTCGCGACCTTTACCCCCTCTAGCACGACCCCTCTCTTGGCCGCCACCACCTATACGGCGGACATCACAACCGGAGTGACGGATAGCTCTACCCCGGGCAATGCGCTTGTATCCGGCCTTGTGCCGAATCCGTGGTTCTTCACAACCGCCGGTTCAGCAGGCCCACCGGCAGTTGTTCTTGGAACGGCCGCTCTCTTCGGAGACTTTGGCGGAACCGCCGGAATGACCAATCAGGGGATCAATACGGTCGTCAATGGAGATATCGGGACCACGGCCGCGTCGTCGTCGGAAACCGGATTCCACGATACCACCCTTGCGAAAGTCGGCGCCGTGTGGCCATGCACCTATACGGAGACGACACTCAATATAGGGCAGGTGAATGGAACCATCTACACATATCCACCGAACCCTACGATTACGTGCACCAGTGAAGGAACCCCCGCCACTAAGATTATTGCAGACTCGGCTGCAGCGGACGCTCTTACCGCTTATAACCAAATGGTTGCCATGTCTGGTATTGCTGTAGAAGGCTGCACGGCCCCGCGATGCATAAACGCAGGAGCCGGTGGCCCAGGCGAACTAGGCCTTCGAACCCTGCGATCCGGAGTCTATAAGTCCACGCCGGGCACTTACGGCATAACGCTGGGGCCTCTTACTCTCGACGCTGCGGGCGACCCCAACGCCTCCTGGGTATTCCAGATGGCCACTTCACTCACGGTAGGTCTTGCTGGAGCACCTCAAAGTGTCATCCTGATCAATGGCGCTCAGGCCGCGAATGTCTTCTGGCAGGTTGGGAGCTCCGCGACGATCAACGGAGCTTGCGGCGGGACGTTCTACGGAACCGTTATCGCTCAGCATGGAGCCACGACCGGGACTGCCGAACCCCCCCCCTGCCCAATCACCACCATCAACGGCAGATTGATCTCTTTGGGTGCATCGGTCACCCTGGTGAACACCGTCATCAATGTGCCTGCTCCGTAAGGCCACGCGGAGACCGTCCCCCCAGGACGGTCTCCGCACAGGCATATAAAAGGTAGTGCGGGAAGGAAGCGCGCAAGCAGGGCGAGCAAGGCTTGAACAGCAGGGAAGAGAGGATCGGTTCCCGCATTCCAGCCAGTCGG
>Ga0182017_10002776_pt1 | contig 13173 bp, 11 predicted proteins | sample 712E3DmetaG_FD_120492 | JGI IMG/M metagenome (GOLD analysis project Ga0182017, IMG submission 120492) | Permafrost microbial communities from Stordalen Mire, Sweden - 712E3D metaG | ecosystem: Environmental > Terrestrial > Soil > Wetlands > Permafrost | place: Sweden: Stordalen | collected... | reverse complement strand
CAACTCGGCCGTCGGCGTCGTCAGCGGAAATGTGTCTCCGAACACCATTACAGGCAACCAGCTCGCCGCGCTTTCCCAGGGCCTTGGGATCGATGCCAACGGTGCGCTTAGCACTGTCTTTCAAAATTCGGGCCCGTTCGCGGGCGCGCTCGACGTTTTCATGGGGATGAATATGGACACCTTTCGCAACACCCAGAGTGCTCCTTGGCATGCCCTCGAGACATGGGCGGTCAATCAGTCACTGGGAGAACTCGGGGCTTCAGTGGGGCTTAACTCGAATGAAGTGGCGTTCACGGAACATATAGCTTCGATGGACCCCGCAACCCGGCAGCACAGTCAGTCCCAGATTTCCACCGGACTCGCGAAACTCGCGCTTAACCGGTACGCCCAGGCCAATGAGCAGCGGCGGCTCGCGATTCAGGCCCAGGCCAACATGAGCCAGCAGGCCGCGACCCGTGCGTCGAACTCTCAGACCCTTAATGAGACCGCTGCTGCGGGCACACAGGTTGCGGCTACCGGTGTGCAAATGCATGCGACGGCAGCACAGCATCAGAATGAAGCGAACGAGGTGCTGATCCAGCAGGGCGACGCGACCAATGACGTTTTGAACGACATGGATGATATGCGTGCCCGTGAAGCGGCCGACTCACGTATGGAACACCGCCTCAACCCGTGAATTTGGTCCGAAGCGCCCGGAATTGCTCCATGAATAGATCCCCATATATCCTCGCAGTTTTCGCCCTCTTGCTGCCATGTCGCTCTTTTGCGATCCTAGGTGTTGGCGACATCAAACTCGACCCCGCCAAGGAGGCCCAGTTGCTCTCTGAGTACCTCCTGAAGCAATCCGTCTACTCGGAGACCACCGAGACTCAATCGGCAACGCAGAAGAACCAGGATGCTGAAGCCGCAATGCACCAGATGATGGGCGATCCTGCCGCGGCTCACCTCAGCGATCCAAACGCGCCGCCGCCAACCCCGGACGATACTGCTCTCTTTCTGGCTCGGCAGGCGTACGTGAACAATCTCGCGGTGAATTCGAACACCGCCCAGTACGTCGATTGGTGTGGCAAGCGTAATGTCGCAATGGCTGCGATGAACGCACAACTCACAAACCTGTCTCAAAGTACCGACGGGAGGTCCCTCGATTGGAATAATCACGCGGCCATCTCCGCCCAATTCAATCTGCTTTCCAATAACTTCCTCGCTCTCTCGATGCAGGAGGCGAACATTGCTGCCGAGACGCGAACCCAGCAGAAGGACGCCGCGCTCGAAACCCTCCGTGCCGAGCGGGACGAGGCGCGCCGCGACCAGGCCGAGAAGGTACTAGCGGTCAGTGGACTTTAGGACGATGCATTCCCGCCTCAATCGATTATTGTTGGGTCTGGCGCTTAGTGTGGGCGCATCGTTGGGCTTTGCACAGTCATTCACTCCCACGCCCGATCTGCCAACGCCTGTGCCTGTCGTCACGCCTCCTGCAAGTGCGGCGCCTCTGGCCGGTTCGCCAACGCTGGCTGCCGGCATCATCGACTCTGCCGCTCAAATCGACACCCTGATGCAGAACATGGCGGGGAGTATGACTCCTCCCGCTGGAGGTGCCGTGTCTGCCCCTGACCCGAGCACAGGGGAGTTTGGATATAATCTCGCCGTCTACAAAACGTTCAACTCGACCCCCATTTTCTATATCCTCGGATTGCCCTTGGGAGCGATCTTGCAGGACAACGGGCACATCCAGGCGACGATGGCTGCGATGCTATTACTAGCAATCGCGATCAGTATCGGTACCCACTTGCAGGCCGGAAGCTCAAATCTTGAATACCTTTCAACCCTGATCGGGAAAGTGATGATTCTGGGCGTCATCCAGGCCAACCCTGGCGTGCTTTACGCAACATGCATGACCGTGATGGATGCGGGGAGGGTCGCGGTAACTGAACTTCGCACATTGGCTGACAACCAGCCAGGCGGCGTTGCACAGCGACTTATTCAAGTGCTTTCGCACTCGCCGCTTCAGGACTCGCAAATGACCCAGGCGAGGAACCGTGGGATTATGGCAGGCCTCTCGGACCGCCAAGGGGTGTTCACTCAGTACACCAATAAGCCTGGGCCCGACCTGGGGCTGCTTTCGTTCTACGCGAGCTATCTGAACGCCTATGCCACTGCGCAGGCCAACCAGCCGAACGCACACCAGTACGCGGCACTCCCGGCGCCGACCGCCAATACGCTTGATGAACTTCGCCCTGATATCATTCGGCGCTACATTTCAATTGCCGTCGATTCGTCCAATGTTCCCGCGAGCGCTTCTGGAGTCGGAAACTCTCCGACCGCTCTGACTCTCAGTTATTCCTGGACCGTCGACAGCAATACGGCGGCCTACACTTGGCAGGTGAACTCCTTAGCTTCGGCAATCGCGACTCGGACCGACCCGATCACCCAGCAGTTAAATAGAACAGACAATTCCGCGACCGGTTTGTCCGCCCGAAATGATCTGTTGGCACAGTATGAGCAAGTTGTTCGGGAAACTACCGGATGGTGGGCCGACAAATACATGATCGACCCATTTCGAAGTGCCAGCTATAGTCCTCCCCAAGGGGGGGGCGTCTTGAGTTCGATATACGGATTGTTTCAAAACATTCAACAAAAGTTTCTCGGCGTCCTCTATAAGGCGAGTGTCGGCGGCGCGATCGATATGCTGACTGGGATCATGAATTCCGTGATCCTGTTCCCGACCCACTTCATCATTCCAATTCTCGGGGTGACCATGACATTCCTGCTCCGGCTGCTGCTCGAAATGAGCTTGCTCGGAGTCATCTTGTCAGGACCGCTATGGCTATTCGAACCCACCAAGAAGGCGTTTACGGGTGCGATCGGGACCATGGTTTCATGCAGCGTCATCCTGCCGTTCTGGATGTTCTTTCAATTACTCCTCGACCTCATCTTCGCAGCGCTTCGCACAATTCTTGTCCTCCCAAACATCATGTCGCTTGCCGCCGTGGAGCAGGGGCTTGCGATCATGTACCTCATCGCGACCGTTTACATGGCCTTCAAAACGCCTGCCATGGTCAAGGGATTCCTGACCGGAGGAGCATGGGCTACGACTCTTTTGGGGACGGTGGCAAAGGCTGGGATTACGTCTGTCGTCGCCGCTGGTATGGTCGCGGCGACCGTCGCCACGGGTGGGGCTGGCGGGGTTGCGTTTGCTGGGGCGGGCGCGGCTGGTGCAGGCGCAGCTGGTGCAGGGGCCGCCGGGGCTGCCGGGGCTGGGGCGGGCGCGGCTGGCGCAGGAGCTGGGGCAGGCGCAGCCGGCGCCGGCGGCATGTCTCAGGGGGGGCGGATGGTCGCGGATGCAGGTATCCGGGGCGGTAAGATCATGGCCGGAGAACTCAGTAGCGCGGTCGAACAAACCGAGGTGGAGGCGACGCCAGTTTACGACCGCGCGATGAGCGAGAATTCCGCGAAGAAGAGCGAGTGACCCCCGGGCACTCGTGTTTTCTAGGTTGGGCGCCCCTACAATAACAGCGTGCCTGAACCTGTCATGCCGTCGCCCCCACGTGGGGGGCTTTCCAAGTTCCTCGCCCGCATCGCCGAGAATCGGCAGCGCGTATTGGCGCGTAAGCAAGCGGCTGCTGCGGGCAAGCCCACCGCCAAAGTTCCGGATCAATCCGCGTCTACCCCCTCTGCCAGTCTCGCGCCCAAGCTGTCGCCGCAGGTGCGCATTAGGCCGTCGCAGTCCGTTCCGGCTGCCGCGATTCAGCCACCCCCGGGGGGGTCGCCTACTTCGGTGATCGATTCTCCCATTGGAGTTGAGTTCAAGCGTTACGCTTACGTCAAGTGGCTGCTCCATGTCCTCACTGCGTCGATCATCCTGAACGGCGTGTGCCTTACGGTGCTCCTGATCGCTGGACTCCTTGCTGGTCAACGCCCTCTCGTGCAGGTCACCGCAAAGCCCAGCTTACGCGCGGAGGCTGAATCGATGTTCGGAAAGGATATCGAGGTGAACGAGGACGATCTGCTGATCTACCTCAATACGGTGCTTACGATCATGCATCGCGTGGATGATCGGGGATCTCCAGACCTGCCGCTGCTCCGAGGCCTGGTTGCCCCTTCTGTCTACGCGGCCGCCCTCGGCGAAGCCAATCGCAACGCCAAGCCGGCGGAGCGAAATATGGTGATCCAGAACCTGGTAATCACGCGGGTCGTCAAGAATGAGATGATGGTCGACAAGGAACGCGGGCGCCTTTCTGCCTATGTGCGCGGCTATCTGGCTATCATCATTCAGTCGACCAACAAACATGTCATCCTGCCATATCGGGCCGAAGTTCTGCTCGAAATGGCGCCGCCTGGACGGCTCAACCGATTCCCATTCGTACTGATTCGGCGCGAATGGAAAATAGACAAGGCGGCTCTGGATTGGGACGCGGAGCGTGAACATGCCCGGCCGGACGGCTCTGCCGGATCCACATCGACATTATCGCCCACCCCATGAGCAAACAATCCAAAGACGCTCTGCAGCCGTTTCCAAACCTTCAGTGGACTCGCGTCTCCGGGAGTGAGGACTATTTCGATCGAGCGGACGGCTTGCGGGATCGCTTTTCAAAACTGACGGCGATCCTCGCGATGATGATGATCGCTCTTCCGTTTCTCGCGGGCTGGGTCATCAATCGCGCACGGAAGCCGAATCCGATTCAAGTCTACGCCGATGGTCGTCTTTTTTCCGGCGATATCAGCTACGGCACCCACGTGTCGGAAGACGCCGACTTGGACCAGATGCGCGACACGATCAACGTGCTTTTCTCTCGCACAGAGAAGGGCGGGGTGAAGGCGCTCGAAGACTTTGTTGGACCCGGGGTGATGGAGATTATCGAAGGGAGCTTCAAGGCGTCATCAAAGATGAAAAGCGGCTACTCGCAGCAGTACTCGATTACATCGCTGCGGGTGCTCGTTGCGGATCCTTCGTGGGTGGTCCTTGGAGTGCGCGGCCTGCTCTCCTCGCGAACAGTGGAAGGCTACCAGCCGTCCGAACTGTTTCTCGTTGCTGGGTTTCGTCGCGGAACCAAGACCGATCGCAACATGCTCGGCTGGCGGCTTATCCGGATGCTGCCTGATCCTGACGGAGTCATGTACTACAATCAGGAGCTCGCTCGTGAACGGGCGATGCGCCTCGGCTTGGATCAGAAATAACATTCCTCCCTTCCATACTTATCCCATGCGACACCGCATCTTTATCCTCTTCGCCGCTCTCATCGCCACATGGGGCTCAATGCTTCACGGCCAAGACTCTGGCCCGGTGAATGGCACGCTAAGTAGCCCCGCCATTCTATCTCCAGACTCAGTAATGACCGTCTACGGTCGGAAGGGCACGCTCACAACCGTGACGCTGCTCACCGACAAGCCGGTTGAGGGAGTAATGAGGGGCGGAACCGAGATCAATGTCGTGCAGGAGGCGAACGTGATTCACATTCAGCCGCTGATTCCCGAGGGGATGTCCTCCGTCACGTTTCGCGTCGCCGGCGTCACCTATGTGATCAGGGTCCGCATCACAACCGAGGATCCCTCTATCCCCAATCCTGTCTTCACCTTTGCCAAACTCGGGCAGTTTGACGACCTCGATAAAGTGTTGACCAACGCTCCGGTGATGCGCCCCTCCGAGATCGACTTGAACGGGGCCGTGCGCGTCATCCAGCGCGCTTCGAGTGACAAACAGTTCCGGGCAACTCTTCGCAACTATGCCGTCCTGCCGGTCCGCAAGATCTACAGCTGGAATCACAACGAGATTCACCTGCTGGAGGCTTATCAGTTCGCCGATCTCGACTTGATTATCTTCAAGGTGTCGTGGGTCAATCTCCAGGGCGAAGCGTATTACCTCAATGAGGGGCAGTACCATATCTTCGTCGGGGAGCGTGAGATTCCGATTCAGGTCCGCCAGCAACTCGCTCCTCGTTCCATCGTGTTCCCTGGCCAACAGGAAACCGTGTGGCTGGCGACGCAGGGATACAAGCTGCGCCTTGATAATGATTGGGACCTGAGGCTGCCGCCGGAAGCGTCCCAGTTGCGTGCCTACGTTCGCGAGACCGGAGGGACGCAATGAGCTGGATGTCGAAACATGCGCAGCGATTGTGGACGCGTGAGAAACCAGACGGACGGCATGGGTGGGGCGCCCTAAAGTGGCTGCTGTTTGGCGGACTTTTTGTAGGCGGGGCGATCTGGTTCATCCATTCGATGCAGGGGGGGGGAGCCAGTAGCCACGCTCAGGCTGTGATTGGGAACGCGCCCGTTGCGGTGAACCCTGCCGCCAAGGATGTGAGGATTGCTGAGATCGCTCAGGCAGCCCAAGATACCCGCCCGATCGTGCTGCCTGGAGCGAAGGGCGATTCGCTGGCTAAGGCGCCGTCCGCGAGCGTTGGCTCGCCGACGAACGACGGTAAAACTCCGGAGACGTCCAATGATTCGATGGCCTCTTTCTTTGGGAAACCCGCGGCTGCATCTTCTGGGCGGAACGCGCCGAAAGGCACCCCGAATAACACACAGCCTGATACCGGCAACGACTCAATCTTCACAGCGCTCTCCCGTTCCTCGGCTGACGCCGATAGTGCGGATGGTCGCCCTGTAACCGACGAAGATACCGCTTCAGTCAAGGGTAAGGGACAAAAAGGCGGGCGGGGCGGTAACGGGCACTCCGGCCCCACGGAACCGGGTTCCCCTGAGGCCGATGCTGCCGATGGCAAGACAGAGCGTACTATGCCTTCAATTGAGGCGCTTATGGTTAAGAATATCCGTCCGTACCCGGGCCAATCTTCAGGCTCGACGGGCGGGTATGGGGCAGGGTCCTCGACAGGCCATGTCATGACACATTGGCTGCCGCGCGGCGAGATGGTCCCGGTGTTCCTCATGCAGACGGTTCAGACCGGCAACTTTCCAACGCTCATCGAATTCGCCGTAGCCAAGACCGTGTGGTTTCTGGGCAAGCCTATACTGCCATTCGGAACGCGTTTTCTGGCAACCGCGGGGACAGGGGTGCGCGATCGCATTCAATTTGAGGTCGACACGCTTACGCGTCGGGACGGCCTTCAAATCGCGGCCAGGGGCATCGTGCTTGGGCCGGATAAGTTTACCGGGGTCCCAGCGTATTTTGTCCCGCCGCCGACGATGGCGCAGGTTGCGCCCTATATTGCGAGTTTCACCGGGGCCTTCGCAGACATCATCAAGGCTCGCGCCACCCAATTCCAGGTTGGCAATGTTGGCGTGTCCGTCACCCAACCTCCGCTTTCGGAGCAGATACAGGAGGCCGCCGTTTACGCCACATCCCAAGCGACGACCGACTTCCTCGCTTCACAGATCGCACAGATCAAGGACCGTTACCAATCCTATCTCACGCTTCCGGCGGGTTCTTTCGCGTACATCCAACTGAGCGGCGATACTGATTTTTCGGCGCTTTGGGAGCCATCGACCGGCAAGCCGCGCATTGTCGGTACTCCCCAAATCGGGTCAACCGAGGCTGTCTATGCCAAGCCATCCACCGCGAAAAGCGGCCCCGCCGCCAACATGACCGAAATGCTCAACGCGATCATGCAGGCCAGCCAAGCGGCCCACTCCGCGACAGGCACTCCGCAGGTCCCTGGTATTCCTCCGGTGTCACCCGCCAGTACCAAACAGTGATTCTCCAGATCGCGAACTCCATACTTCTATCATGAAGCCCTCCTTTGTCATCGCAGCTGCTGCCGCGCTTCTCCTCGCGGGATGCTCCACAGCGTCTTCCGTGTCGCACCGCAAGCCTGTCACTCGGGTCATCGTGCCTGCCGTAACCGCTCGCCCAGTTGCCGCAACCACTGGTGCCGCCCCGGGGCAGATGTATCCCGGTCAGGCGCTGCCGGTGGCTCAAACCCCGGCGAGCCAGGGTACTCCGGTTTTCCTTCCGCCAAAAATCACAAAGACTGTCCTCGCTCCCTATGAGGACGAGAAGGGGCGGCTCTTTGGCCCCCAGGTCATGTATCAGGTCGTCCAAGAGGGGCACATGAACGTGAATGCGCTTCAGAATCCTGATCTCGCTTACATCCCCCCTGAGAACATCGTGGTGCCGCCCGGCATGGGGAACCCGGTCTCTACTCCTGCGATGCAGCGAGCGGCCGAAGAGGCTCCACGCCTGTCTCTCGATACGATCGATCCTCGTGATGTTACCGTGACAGGACTCCTGAGTAAGATAGAGAATCGCGCGGAAGCGGAGCGGATGGCGAAGGCTGCTGGCCGCCGGGCAGTGTTTGACCCGGATATCGGCTGGATTCTGGTGCCCACTTCGGTCGTCAAATGACCACGATCATCCGGTACAAGGTCAAGCAGCCCACCCACCCTGAGTACCTCTCGGGGTACGCTGCAGGTATCGAGATTGGCGAAGGGCGTATTCTTTTGCGGGACCGTCGTCTGCCGTCTGTGCAATTCCAGGACGGCAAGCCGGTCGAAATCGCTCTCCCATTGGGGGACCTTGAACTCCCTGCCGACGGTGACAGCGGCTGGGCTGCGTGGGGTTTCGCGATGCTCACGCCTGCATGGTGGGGTCGCTCGGCCGTAGAGGCTCCCGCAGCGGCAGATGCCGTCATTGCGGTCGTCGCTGCCTGAAGAGGCCTGAGACTGTGCCGGCCGGCGCCGGAAGCGGGAATGCGAACGTTGCCAGCTTGGATGTATGCCGACATTCGCGACGATGTCATTCGCTGGTAATTGTCTGCGCCGGCTGGGAACGGCGCCCCTACATCGAGGGGGAGGCGACCTGCGGGCCGGGCTGCGGGGTCGGCAGTTCGCGCATCCGTCGGGGAGATGTCTCCTGCGCCTTTGCCAGGTCGGCAGCGAACAGATCACCGTAATTCATCTTGGTGTCGCTCCGCTGGAAGAGGGACCCCACGCGACTGAGCTCTTCGCTAAGCGAACTGGCCAGGACGTGTGCGGCTACATGCGGGATCAGGTGCATATCTCAATTATAGGAGGCCTGCGGTGGGGACAGCCTCAGCCCAGGCGGCACGCAGTTCTCGGAGTTCCTCTGGGGTCGCGACGCAGTAGACGGCCTCGGCTCCAAACGCCGCCGATGCCCATTCAGGGATCGGCCATCCTGGCGGGCACGCGACGATGGTTTGTCCAAATTGGTTGCGTGCAAACGGGTAAAACCACGCCTTGTGCATTTGAATCCCCAAGGCATGAGCCAGTTTGAACTCACGGACAAAGGCTGCAGTCACTTTCGTCCTGTTTAGCCGGGCCAAGCCTTGGCGAACTCCCCATGATATCCACTGCATGGGAGCCACCTTGTCGGCGTTGCTGACGAGCACATCCAGCAGAAACACGCTTTGATCGCCCACCGCGGTCTCGATCACATCTCGCCCAAGAACCCCCTCTGTGACCATCAGGTTAAACCGAGCCTCATCTGTCTTTTCCAGAAAGCGCATAGGGATAGTATGGCGTCGCCCAAGGAGCAATCACGCCGCCGCCGGCTCCAGCGAAGGCTTCTGCGGGGGGGGAGGGGGAGGGCGCATCGCGGGAGGTGGCTGCAAACGCCGCTGAGCATCGATTATCGACGGATTACGCGGATTCTTCCACGCCCGCTGGATCGCATCAGGCGCCGGGCTAACCTCAAATTCGGTGTCGCACATGGTGCCATCAATATTCCGAATGCCGACCACCTGCGTCTTGTCGCCGACGACCACCCGTGCGTCACGAGGCAATTCATCATCGAAGAGACTCGCAGCCGACGCGTGCTGGGCTTCGGTCAAAGCGATATCGTAGATCGCTCCTGCGACTCCCACCGAGTAGACCGTTCCGTTTGCGCTTTGCCGCGCGACGAGCAGGCCATCAACAACGGTCGCGGAGGACCGGGACACCGACCCCCCCGGGGGTGCCGTCGGAGCGCTTTCGGGCGCGCTTGGAACAGATTTTGCCGGTGCAGTGGCAACCGTCGTTTGCGGGGCCGCGGGGAGAGTCTTCTCTGCAACGGGTGATGCCACGACGGGGGCCGGCGGCATGGGAGCCGTTGGAACTACGGGGCCTTGCCACTCCGGAATGCGTGGCTGGTGCGCTCCCTTCTTCAAAATGTCGTCCCAGTCCTTGCTGTGAATCGAGAGCTTCAGCCACCGACGCTTCTCCATCTTCCGCTGTTCTTCGAACGACAATCCTTTCGCGCGCGACTGATATTCTTGGCCGCTCAGACGCCGATCATCATTCAATTGCCTCTCGAGAAAGTTGATCACTTGCTCGGTGTTGGGCATCCGGATCGAGCGATAACCTTCTGCCTCCTGCTCGCGCTCGAAGGCCCAAGGCACATTGTTGGCGGAGGCGAATTGCAGTACTTGCTGCTCGATCGATTGCGCACGGGCCTTGCTGTGGTACCCAGGGAGTTCGTTCTGGGAGATTGAAAGCGTTACCTCGCTCGGCTCGACGAACATCTGTTCGCACGGCACACCCTGTTTCAGGCATTCCTCATAAAACTTCCGGGCCTTATCGCGGCCGACGAAGTCGTTATCGTAGGCGACGATCGCTCTGGCCTTGCGCTCTTTGAGCTGCGGAATGATTTCCAGCGTCGGCTTTGCCCCAGAGCGGGACATCACGCACGTCTCGGGCCCGATCCGTAGCGACTTGCGGTGCAGCTGGAGGAACGCGATCCCCTTGATGAAAGCTTCGGTGAGGATGACACGTTCTGTTTCAGGCCCCCAGGTGCCAAACATGAACGCGCCTTGTCCGGTCTTCCCATGGTTCCGTCCATCGGTCTTCTCCCCGGGCTTGAGCGGCAATGGCTTCGTGTCGACGCCGACGACCTGAGCCGTCTTGAACCCGATCACCGGTGCGACAATCACGTCCTCGTGGTGCCGACGGTACGGGTAGCTCGGGTTGACGGGGAACTGACGCCGGGCGGCATAGAGGTTGCGATGCGCGTAAAGGTAATCGATCAGTTCCGGGGCGAGCCTGCGCTCTTCGACCAGGTATTTTCGCGCGGCGGGCCAAAGATCTTCGCGCTCAGGAAAGCCGCCGCCGCGCATCTGCGCGTTCTTGATGTCCTCTTCAGAAGCGTCCTCTTGAGTACCTGTGGCAAGGTTAAATGGGATCTCCTTCTCTTCCTCGGCAGCCTTGCCGGAAGCTGATTTCAGATCACCTCCAACATCCACCTTTGGCGCCGGCGCGTATTCCACATTCTTGCCTTCACGAATCGCCTTCCGCTCTGCGGCCAGCGCGTCCTTGAACATCGAGTCAAGTTGGGGCTGAAGCTGAAAATGCCGAATCAGCGATTCACGTATGGCCCCGAAATCCACCGGCATCCCCTCCATTTCGCGGACGCCGGCCACGATATCGATCGCGTTATTGGAAGATCCTCGATCCTTCTTGAGGGTCTTGAACTTGTACTCGTTAAGCGAGCCGAACGAGTTCCGTGCGGTGTTGAGATTGATGAATTCGGAACCGATTCGGTACTTGCGCGTCTTGCCAGAAATCTCATCTGGCGCATAGCCGCAGAACTGCTCGATCACGGTCACCATGGGGAGGCTACGAATGAGTTCCCCTTGCTGATGCAAGAGCGTCCGCATTCCCTCCTTGGAAAGCCGCCCGCTCTCCTGCTCTTGAACTGACGTCGGAGCGCCGGGCAGGGGTTGAGCCTTCTCGATCGCATCCTTGAAGTCCTTCTGCCGGGCGAGTTGAGCCAACACCTTCCGCTGGGAGGGGCCGAGAGAGCCCAGCATTTTCCCGAAATGCGGGCCGTAGGGAACCAGGAGCAGACTCGGGTCTGTCGAGGAGATGGCGTCGGGGATGGATGCGTTTCGGCTTTTGAGCACCGTCACTGCCTGCGTCCACGCGTTTGCCGCGCGCGCCCGGGATGGGTGTGCGAGAAAACTGGCCGGCACGTGATCAAGTAGCCCTGGCTTAGCCCCTGCAATCGCGACGCCATCCGGCGTACATCGGACTGCTTGCGCTGCTGGACCGTTCTTGGCGCCCTCCTGCATACCCCATCCACTGACCAGCAGCAGATGTTCGCCAGCGGCGCTCTTGATGACGGCTCCTTCGTGATAAAAAGCCTCGAGGTCGATTTCTCCCATGCGAATCGCCGGACGCGCGGGGGCACGCTCCTGTTCCTTAGCGGGTTCCTCCTTGGCTTTCGGAGCACTTACCGCTGGGGGGGCGGCTGGGCTGTCGGCCGGGGCTGCCACTGGGGCCACCACGACAAAAGGGTTCACTTTCTCAATGGCCATTCGGAATTGCTCGGTCTTGACGACATTGCCGAGTTCGACGCGTTCCGCATCGGAAAGCTCTCCCAGCATCATTCCTTTTTGAGGGCCAAACGGCACCAGGAGTAAAGCGGCATCTGAGGAGTTCGCGCCGTCCGGGATTCTGGGATCGGCGGACTTCACTATTTCGACAGCATCCATTCGGCTCCCGCGATAGGACGCCGGATACGTGCAGTGCCAGCGTGGCTTCTCCTCTGGCAGCACATTCCCGGCCTTGTCGCACCCCACGACAATCACGCCAGCAGCGCCGGCGAGTTGAGGGTCCGGCGAGGGCTGCCCCCATGGCTCGATGACCTTGTCGTATCCAGGGCTGTATCGGGTGACAACGGCGCCCTTGTGATAGATCGCGGATGGATCGAGCGCCCAAAGCTGCAATCCTGGCCTGGAAGGGCGTGGCTGGCGGATTGGGGCTGCGGGAGTCGGCGTTTGTGAAGCGGGCATGGCGTCTATTGTCCATTATGGGGCCAGCCGGCGGGCAGTCGGGTCACTTCCCCCTTGCGCTGGGAGCATTGATGACCGATATTCAGAGCGCGATGATTTGAAGGGGGGCCATCCGTTCCCCTGACACGGGGCATGCCATTCTTGCATTACCCGATGTCCTCTACTGCTGTTGCTTTCGTCCCGCTTAAGGAAGCGGTTGTTGCTCATACCGATACCTGCTCCGGCAAGGTAATTCGTGTCCTCTTTCGTGCAGAGGAAACGGGCTTCAGCGTCCTCGCTGTGGAGGGCGAGCACCGCGAGCGCCAAGTGATCAAGGGCATTTGCCCTCCGGTTGGCGACGGGATCGTTGTTGCCGCGAACGGCCGGTGGATCGATGACCGGAAGTTTGGTCGTCAGTTGGAAGCTGACCTGATTCGCGTTATCGAGCCGACGACGGCTGACGGGATACTCGCGTTTCTGTCTTCAGGCCTAATTGACGGCATTGGCCCCGAGT
>Ga0182017_10002774_pt1 | contig 13183 bp, 17 predicted proteins | sample 712E3DmetaG_FD_120492 | JGI IMG/M metagenome (GOLD analysis project Ga0182017, IMG submission 120492) | Permafrost microbial communities from Stordalen Mire, Sweden - 712E3D metaG | ecosystem: Environmental > Terrestrial > Soil > Wetlands > Permafrost | place: Sweden: Stordalen | collected... | reverse complement strand
CTGACGGCAGCGGCGAAAACATTTCAACAACAGGTTTCAACCCTGATTGAATCCCTCAAAAAGCTGCCGGCGGCTGCGCCTTCGGAAAATGTCACGCTTGTTGCCGCCATCTTTGCCGTGATTGCTGCTCTGCTCGGCGGTTATCTCATCGGAAGGGCCTGGCCATGAAAGTCGATTTTGTTCCATTCCACTCAACCCATCTTTCAATCTGGTTCAAATGTCTCCGGCCAATTGTGTTTGGATATGGCGTTTTGCTGGGCATCATGGCCATCTGGCTTTTAGTGACCTCGCGCGCACGCAAGAACCATGTCGCGCAACTCGGCGGGCTGACTTGGAAACGCAATCAATTCTGCCGGGGCTGGCTTATCACCGGCGACACCGGCTCCGGCAAGACCAGTTCCGGCATTAATCAACTCGCCCACCAGGTCTTTCAAAACGAACCCGAATGGGGCGGGCTGTGCATTGATGAAAAAGGTGTTTATTGGGAGACACTCGTGGCGATGGCAAAATTCTACGGGCGCGAGCACGACCTCATTCACCTGCAAATCCGCACGGACGATTCGGACGCGCAATGGACGCCGCCGCACCGCTACAACTTGACCGGCGACCGCAGCATTCCCTTTATGACTTACGCCAAGTTTGTCATAGATACGGCAACAAGCCTGGGACAAGGCGGCGACAAGGGGTTTTTTAAGAGCCAGGCGCAAATCCACATTACCCATGCGCTGGAGCTTTTGTTCGAGTTGAGGCGTCCCGTCACGTTGGCTGGCGTCGCCAAGCTGCTCACCGATACCGATTTTCTGAAGGAACAAATAGACAATCTTGGAAATCTTGTTGAAACGCCACGGCGCGCCGCCGTTAAGGAGCATTTTTTGAATCGCTTCATCAATGACCAACCGCCCGAACAAATTGGCGGTGTGCGAGAAACCACCGGCAACTATCTCCAATACTTTCTGACACCGGAAGTCGCCGAGGTGTTTTGCGCGGAAAAAAGCACGTTTGATTTTGCCGCCATTGACAAAGGCAAAATCATTTGCGTCACCATGCCGCAGAAGTTTCAAACCGAGCGCCGTTATGTCAACACGTTCCTGAAATTGCTTTTCTACAATCACGCGCTGCGCCGGTTCGACAAATCAAAAGCCGAACGCGCCAAAGACAATCTGCTCATCCTGTGGGCGGATGAAGCGCAGCGATTTATGACGGCCAGCGAGGACGGCACGAGCGATTACAATTGCGTGGACGTGATCCGCGAAGCGGGCGCAACCATCGTTGCCGCTGCTCAATCCACCACGTCGCTTGTTCCGCCATTGGGCAATGACAAATCAAAAGTGCTGACGTTGAATTTGCGCAACCGCATGATTTTCCGTTCCGCCGACGAAGCGGATGCCGTTCAAGCCGCCGATTTTCTCGGCAAAAAGCAAGTTGTGAAACGTTCATGGGGTTCAAGCGCGGGAAAGCGCAGCGTGAATTTCTCCGAAACTGACGAACACAAAATCAAACCGCACAAGCTCCGCAGCCTGCGTGACCATGAGTGCGTCCTCGTCCATTGCGAGCGCGGCTTTCGCCGCGTGACACTGGCTCCTTTGGAATTTGATGGAAGTGTCTCCAAATGGTTCAGTTGGTGGAGAAAGTTACTTTGAATAAACCCGCCTATGAATCTGAAAGTCAAAAATCTCACTGGCCAAAAAATTCGATTGTACCGCAAGCAGCAAGGATGGACGCAAAATATGCTGGCTGCTTCGCTTCAAAAAACGGGAGTTCCAATCACACGCCATATTATTGCTAACATCGAAACGCGGTGTTGCTCCGTGACTGATTGCCAACTGGCCTTCATTGCCAAAGCTTTGCGGATTCCATTGCTTTTATTCTTCTCTAATGACGCAAATCCAGCTGATTTCAACAGTGCTTTTAGGATTAATCCACTATGTGAACATCCGTTTCATGCCCGACGGCAGAAACGCTTCATGCAAAATCCCCTTATTCACATAACTCATATAATCGGCGAGTTTGCAAAACGGCTCATGGCACGCCGGGAAAAGGGGCTTCACGGACTTCTGCTGGGAACGAACGAAGACCGAGAGACACATGCTGGAGGCCCACAAAAAACAAGAGCGCGCTGACGCGCGAGAATTTGTTCATCTCCAACAGTCACTTTCGTTTGGGATGGCGCGAATCCAGCCTTTTTTGTACAATGGCCGCTCGTTCCATGGATTGCGCCAATGCCTGACGTCTTCACCAAGGCAAAACGCTCCGATGTCATGTCCCGGATTCGCGGCCGCGGCAACAAGGAAACGGAACTCGCCTTAATGAAACTATTGCGACGCGGCCACATCACCGGCTGGCGCCGCCATCAGCCTGTATTCGGAAAACCGGACTTTGTATTCCGCGAAGCGCGACTGGCCGTGTTTGTGGACGGCTGCTTTTGGCACGGATGCCCGAAGCACTGCAAAACCCCGGCTGGCAATCGTGCGTTCTGGAAAAAGAAGCTCGCCGCGAACAAGACGCGGGACCGCAGGGTCAACCGCATTCTGCGTAAAAATGGCTGGCGTGTCGTGCGGATTTGGGAACACGACCTTGCAAAGAATGGCGAGGTGTGTGTTCGGAAGATTCAGGCCGCCACAAACTCGTCGCGCTCCGCCTCCACGTAACCCGCGTCAGCGAATCGTTTCACGATTTTCCGGAACCGCGCGTCCGGGCTGTCCACGAAATCCCTGAAAATCCACCGGTCCCCTATACCTGTCGGCACGGCATACCGCCCGTTCAAATCTTTGAGCGCCCCTGGATACTTCAAAAAACCAAACACCGTTTCGCATCCGTGTTCGTCCGTCACCACCAGCACCACGCCACGCTCGGGGATCACGCGGCAGTCACCGTGGACCGGATTGTGACTCCAAACCTGTCCCTCGCGCAAAACCACCACGCCCTTGAGCTTCTCGCTCTCCAACCGGTGACCGGTCATTAGCCGCCGCGCGAACTCGCGCCGTTCCGGCGTGTCAAATTCGGCCTCCAGCACCGTTGTCGGCCGGAACCCCATTTTTTTCGCATCCTTCTCAACTTTGCGCAGGAAATTTAGAAGTTCGTCCGCCGTCACCGTTGCCGGCGCGGAAAAGGTGAAATGATAGGTCAGGCCCATGCAAGTAGTATGCGCGACCGCTCACGCATAATCAACAATATTTTAGGCTTTTTTCTTCTTTTTTGACCACCGCGCCAGCGCCGCCTTTTGTGCGCTCGCCCTCCGTTCCGACGCCGTCAGCATCTTCGCCCGGGCCGGACCGCCCCGCAGTCCGCCCAGCCGCCCCAGCGCCACCGCCGCCGGATTCTTTTTTGATTTTGCATCACTTGCCATGCCCCCAGCGTGCCACGAACCGGAATGCCACAGAAGGACGAAAAGTAGCCCTTAATCGCAAAATCGCATAATATTTTGCGTTTGCCTAAAATCCGCCGCAGTTTGCCGCGCCGAAGTCTGACGAAGGCGGGCGGTAAATCACCGGCGCCATTTGTGTCGGCGCGATGTTGTAGCGCGGAGCAAAAAACGGCAACGCCGCTCTCGTCGCAAACAGTTTTCGATTGCCTAGCACGCACGCTCGCCTATAATTCATATACAGTTGCAATGACCAAAGCATTGTTTCCAATTACAATTTCAAATGTCCTCTCGGATAATGCGCAGGCAACGCTTTTGGAGGGTGATACACTGGCGCGTCTTAAAGACCTTCCGTCTGAATCTGCGCAACTCGTTATTACTTCTCCTCCTTACAATATCGGAAAGGAATACGAGACGCAGGTGGAATTGGAACATTACTTGGACTGGCTACGCCCTATTACTGCTGAAATTTACCGAGTGCTAGCGGACGGCGGGAGCATTTGCTGGCAAGTGGGCAATTTCGTGGATGATTCCGAAGTCTTTCCGTTAGATATATTTTTTTATCCGATGTTTAAAGCGCAGGGATTGAAGCTCCGAAATCGGATCATTTGGCATTTCGACCACGGGTTGCACGCCTCGAAAAGATTTTCAGGTCGTTACGAAACGATGTTATGGTTTACGAAAGGCGAAGTATACACATTCAATCTCGACGATGTTCGTGTCCCATCGAAATATCCAGGTAAGCGCCATTTTAAACCAGGCCCAAAATATGGAATGCCCTCCGGCAACCCTTTGGGTAAAAATCCATCCGATATTTGGAAACTGTTGATTCAGGAATGGGAAACGGCACTTTGGGATATTCCAAATGTGAAAGCCAATCACCCCGAGAAAACGATTCATCCATGTCAGTTTCCAATTGAACTAGTTGAGAGATGCATTCTCGCTCTCACAAACGAAGGCGACATGGTTTTAGATCCATTTTCTGGAGTTGGGAGCGCCATGCTAGCAGCGTTAAAAAGAGACCGCCGTGCAGTTGGGATTGACCGAGAACCACGTTATTTAGAGGAAGCTCGCAGAAGAATTGGAATGCTTGCCGATGGAACACTACCTTATCGTCCACTCGGTAAACCAGTGCATGTTCCAACCGGCAAAGAAAGCGTAGCACAAATTCCACAAGAATGGATTAAAGCTGCGGAGATCGCTTAACTAAACAAAAAAATGAAAATTGCTGGGATATATTCGTTTAATGACGGGCGCGAAGTTGTAGAAAAGAATTACCCCAAACTGATTGCCGAAATAAAAGAAGCGATCGCTTCAATTGACGAGGAGAAACACAAAACCAAAGTGTCCGAGGAAAAAACGATGGTCGGTGAATTGCTTTATGACCCCAAGACGCTTAACAAAGCATTCAAGGCTGACTTTAAAAGAATTGAAGGTTGGAAACCGGTTCGTGTGAAAGCGGAGTATTCGATCAAGTATTACGAAGCGGGTTACAAGGCAAAGGCGATGAATAAAGGAGCTTTTAGAGAAATGGATTTTGTAAAGGAAGGACTGGGTGTCGAAGTTCAATTTGGTAAGTATGCGTTCATGGTTTACAACGTCTGCGCCAAGATGACGATTTTTAAAAATCTAGGCCATATCAAGGCGGGCGTAGAAATAGTGCCAATGAAGGCATTTGTGGAACAAATGAGTTCAGGAGTTTCCTATTTTGAACAGTTCGTTTGGGATCTTGAAGCTAGAGGCGTTTCAAATATCGACATTCCGGTAATGATTTTGGGAATTGCTGCCGATTGGGAGAAAACACCAGTTCAAAATCTCCCTGAACAGATAATTGAAAGGTCACAGGAAATTGTTCCTACCACAGGTTATCCAGATAAAGCGAAATAGCTGGTCAAACATTATTAGACTAATATGACAACTAGACTTGCCAACGCATACCCGCGAAAACACTTCTTTCTCGAAATGTTTACCAGGGACATTTCGCTGGAAGATTGTATTCTTGATCTTATCGACAATTCCATCGATGGATTGGTTCGCACCCGCAAATTAGATATTTCGTCTGTCATTCTTCAGGAAAACACCATGGCTGCAACGAGCAAAAAAGCCAACCTGCTTCAGATTGACATTTCTTATTCAGAGACACATTTTGAAATTAAAGACAATTGCGGCGGTATCAGGCGCAAGGATGCACTGGAAGACGTTTTTAATTTCGGTCACGCGCCTGGAGTTACGGGTGGAACTTTAGGGGTTTATGGAATTGGATTGAAGCGTGCTATTTTTAAGTTAGGCGAAGTATTTGACATGAAATCCCAGACGATCGAAGATGGGTTCGCGGTAGTAAAACTCAACGTCAAGGAATGGGCGGAGAAAGACGACGATCTAGAAGATTGGAAAATACCACTTGTATTTACCGGAGGCGCCGATTCGGAAAAACATGCCGGAACAACAATTAAAATAACAAAGCTACGGCCCGAGGTCGTAATGCGTATCAAGGATGGTGTATTAGAGCAAAAGCTTCGCTCAGTCATATCTCGCACTTATGCATTATTCATTGGCCGTTATGTCTCTATCACATTAAATGGAAAAGAAATTGTGGGTTTTGAAATCCCACTTGGTAAGTCTAATGAGGTGGAGCCAGCATATGATATTTTTGAAGATGACGGGGTAAAGATCGAACTTTTCGCCAGTTTAGCAATACGTAAGGAGCAAGAGTGGAAAGCAGAGACGGCAGGCTGGTATGTTTTGTGCAATGGGCGCGTCGTCGTCGCGGCCGATAAAACTGAGTTAACTGGTTGGGGTGCAGGATCTCTACCGCAGTTTCACAGCAAATTCAGGGGGTTTATAGGCGTAGCTTTTTTTCGGTCAAAAGACCCAATGTCTTTACCTTGGACGACTTCAAAGCGCGGTTTAAACCAAGAATCACGTGTATATCAAAATGCCCGGAATAGGATGCGCGGAATTGCAAGACCTATCATCACTTTCTTAGACAGCGTTTATAAAACTGAAATGCCCGAAGACAGCGCGGGCCGAACTATTGCCAACGCAGTCAAGCCCGTTTCACTAAGTCAGATTTCGCTGAAGCCTGCGACCGTCTTCGCTGTGCATCCAGCATCTCGCTCAGTCCCAACTAAGGTTAGCATTCAGTTCTCAGCTGAGAAAGCGAACGTTGAAACCATCAGAAAGCATCTCAAGGCCTATAGTTGGGGCGCGAATAGGATAGGAGAACACACATTTAATCATTTTCTCAAAACCGAATGTCCAGAATGAGTGAACCGACTCAAAGCTACCTAAAAGTTCACTACGAATTGCGGCCTGCAAAGCAGGTTGAGCGTCGTATGTTGATTGACGCTTTTCAATTGCTCTCCCATACAGGTTTTTCGATCCGTGATTATCAATACACTGGAATGGGTTCGATATATTTCGTGGATTTCATTCTGGTGCATCGGCTCCTGGGAATAAGCCGGATGCTTAGTGTTGAATACGATACCACGATTAAAAAGCGTATAGAGTTTAATCGCCCTTTCGGGTGTGTTAAAACTAAAATTGCGCCAATTGGCGATGTCATTCCCACATTGTCAAAAGACCTCAAACACATTCTGTGGTTAGATTACGATGGAGTTCTAAGAAATAGCCATCTCCAGGATGTCTCTCTTGCTGCGACTTATCTGCCTGTGGGTTCGATCCTTTTGGTGACAGTAGATGTAGAGCCTCCAAAAGGCGACGACCCCGCAGAATGGCGGGAACACTTTGAAACAGAAGGAGCAGAATATTTCGATCAAACCTTGAAGAAGAAGGATTTTGCGCGATCTCTTTTACCCCGGCGCAATATTGATTTAATTGCAAAAGCTATTCAATCAGGACTGTCGGGTAGAAAGGAAGTAGAGTTCCTTCCGTTATTCAATTTCTTATATCAAGACGGTCACGAAATGTTAACGGTGGGAGGAATGATTGGTAGTTCCACAGAGAAACGCCTTATAAACGGCAGCCCGCTTGCGGAAACGAACTATTACCGGAAAGATTTAGACGATGATCCGTGCGTAATTAAAGTTCCACGTCTCACTCGCAAGGAACGTCTCCACCTTGACGAACAAATGCCTTGCGACGATGGGTGGACACCAAGTGAATTTGAGTTAAGCGCAGACAATGTTAATGCTTACCGAAAAATTTACACTTATTGCCCCAGCTACGCCGAACTCCTATTGTAGTGATAATTTGAATTTGTAAGTTAGATCGCGCGATGCCGGCCAACGGCGACCGAAAAGGGGTCAAAAAGGGGTCGGTTCTTAGTATTGGCACATATTCCCTCTCAACTCTCAACCTTCACCCCTCAACCATCAAAAATCCCCCCACCATTGCCGCTCGAAAAAGTCCCGGTCAATCGCCACCGGCTCGATGCAGCGCGCATCATCCGTTTTCGGGCTGTTCACCAGGTCGCTGACGGGATAAATCTTCAACGGCTCCTCCAGCGGATGACCCAGCGCCATCATGTGCGATTCACTGCGCGCGTCATCGTCCTTCAGCCACCAGCCAAAATGATTCGGCGCCATGATTACCGGCATCCGGTCGTGCAGCGGCGCAACAGCCGCATTCGCTGCCCGCGTGATGATGGTGAATGACTCAATCGTCTCGCTCGTCGGCGCTTCGTCCAGATCGGTGTCAAACTTGCCGGCGGCCGGCGGCTTGACCCACCGGTCCCACAACCCGGCAAAGCAAAACGGCTCGCCGCTTTTGAGCATCACCCGGAATGGTTGCCGCTCCCCGTGCATTTCCTTCCACTCGTAAAAACTGTCCGCCGGAATCAGGCACCGCCGATGCTTGAACGCCTCACGAAACGCCGTTCGGCTTTCAATTGTTTCCGATCGCGCATTGATCAGCGCATTTCCGATGCTTTCATCTTTCGCCCAAGACGGAATCAGCCCCCAGCGCATCAGCTTCACCGCCGGCTGGTGTCGGTCGTAGTAAATCACCGGGGCCATTTGTGTCGGCGCGATGTTGTAACGCGGCGCAAAGAACGGCACCCGCGCCATGACGACGCCCATCAATTTGATCAGCTCGCCAAAATCCTTCGCCGCCGTGTATCGCCCGCACATGCAACCAGATTATCACATGACAGGGACATTTGCTGTCCAACCAAAAAATTAAACGGGAGTATGTATTTAACGCAAATCAATCAAAAAACGAGCATGGCACGCCGATTATTTTGTCGGGCTGGCCATCCATTGGCCACCAATCGGGTTCTACATCTTGGCCCATTTGCGTTAAGTACATACTCCCGAAATTAAACTGCACACTGAAAAACTTTGATAAGTGCCTTAATCATCCACAAACATCGCCCTCAACCATGTAATCCAGGCTCCTTTCAAACGAGCTTTCCAAAAAGACGAAATCGAATAACCTTGCGCCCATGAGACTTCACGCTTTCGTATTCTGTGATTGTTACGAACAGGGCCGCCTGAAGCGCCAGCCTCACAACCCTAAAATCGTCGCGATTCTCCCCAACGGCGACCTCGGTTATTGTCGCGCCACTCCCGAGCAACACGCTGCCTTCGTCACGTGGCGTTCCCATGCCTGCCGCCACCCGGAAGGCGTGATCACGGGTGGCCAACTGGGCCACCACTTGCCCCACGAGGTCCTGCACCGAGCCATGTCCCCGCATAGCCACGCCTTTCCACTCTTCATCCGCAAGGTTCTCGGATGCAAACCCCACACCCGCAACTCGCATCTCACCCTCAAACAAGTCGAGAAACTTCAGGTCGAACTTGTCCGCTTAAAAAAATTTCACTTAGCCGACCGCAAGCTCAATCGTGAGTTGCGCTGTTATTACGGTCAGATGAGACAACTCGTGCGCGCAGCCATTAAGTTTCACAAGCCCATCGCCATGTAGTCCCGATAACTGCCAACCAACCGCTGACCGGCATCAATTCCTCCGCCAGCGAACTCCGCTTTGAATCGAGGAAGATTCTGCTCGCCCATCGGCGCTCCCTCGTGAGGTTTATTTGCGCACCGTTTCGCAGGCTTCACTTTCGCTGCATAAACATCGCGAGCGAGCTATGTTGTCGGGGCGGCAACTTCCGCTCCTACTCGAATCCGCCGTGACCAACGCGTTCTTTGTTTCGCTGCACGGGCTTTCGGTCGGCCCTTTCCCCCCTCGACCATGCCCGTTCCGCTTCGCAAAGCTCGCGCTCGTCACGAGCGGCAATCGATTGGCCGCATTAGCGGCGGGCTTCCGTCTGCGGCTCGGCAGCGACGTTGCGCTCCGGCTTCGTTTCGCTAAACGCTTCTCTCCGCTCTCCGCTCCACTTCCCCGCTCGCCGACCGCAGACCGAAGCCTCATCAAGATTGAGAAATACTTTTCGATGACGCTCAAGGAATCGTATGTATTCCGATACAGAAACATTCTGCATCTGGAATTTATTTCTCCCACTTCCTGCATAGTTTACGTTGAAATATTCTACTTGCTTCCAGTATTTATCAGGGTCGGTTTCCTTCAATACCAACAATTCTGCCAGTTTCGCCGAACTTTGCATCAAGATTGGCAGCGCCACGCGGCACATTCCGACCGGTAGGAACGAATGCGAGACAACCGCCGCAAGATGTTCTTGATGTTGTCGCCGAAAAGCAGATAGTAGCCGCCATTGCCAATAACCGATCAACAATAAAGATTCTCGGTGAAAAGCAGCATATTATAATAGGCGGAATGCCGCAAAACAAACTGTTGTACCTTAAATGAAAGGATGGACAAAATGCTATTCGAGATGGATGAGCAGGCAAAAGGGTTCAAGCCGGTTACTGCGATGAATATCGTGGATTCGCTCGGCGAAAGCGAAAAGGATCTTGAGAACTACCTCAAAGAGATAATCGGAGACATTCTATTTCCTGAATATATGGTCTTTGGAAATCAGCGATCATTTCAAAGCGAAGCAGATCTATTTGCCGTAAACAATAGCGGAGACCTGGTCGTCTTTGAATTGAAGGTACACGGTTACTATGATCGCGGCAAGGTCTACCAGGCATTGAGTTACGCCCAACAATTTTCTTACTGGCGCTACGACGAAATGAACAATCATTTCAAGAAGTGCATTCGGGCGGAAAACAAAGAATTGATAGACGCATTCCGGGAACATTACGGGTACACAATTGACGTTAACGAATTCAACAAAAAGCAGAAAACCATCATCATATCTCATTCATCATCTGAAGGCACACGCACGATTACCAAGTACTGGAGGAAAGCTGGAGTCGATATAGAAGAATACTTTTATCGTTTCTATGAGGTAGCTGGCAAAAAATATTTTGAATTGTCGAACGAATTGTTTATTCAGCAGAATTCTTACGATTGCTGGATAAACACCTGCAAGAGGTACAATCCAAAAGCATATTTGGATATGGTTAAGAACAAGAAAGCGGCAACCTACGAAGAGCGTAGGGGCATTATCGGCGAGTGGATGAATAAAGCTTACATTTTCTTGTACCACAACGGGTACGGGATCATTGGTGCCGGGAAAGGCACGGCGACGATAAATGATTCGCATAATAAAGAACTAGATAATGAAGAACGGTCGATAAAACTAAGCGATTTTAGGAGTGGTGTAAACCTCGATAATGGCAACATTCTCCATTCGCTTGAGCCAAGCACTATCAAGGAATTACTAAAAAGAGATTTCTATTTTCCAAACTCAATCGTTACCATGTCTCGGGATGAAGCTAAGAAACTATTTGACGAGTGCAAAAAGATTTTTAAATGACTGTACTATGTTTTCATTCATCCGCTGCGAAAACGGATAATCGCATGGCTCGTTGTGGCGGAAGTTGGCGCGAGTAATACAAGTCAACAGATTGTGGAGGCAGAGATGGGGCGACCGAGGAGATGCACGCTGGCAATCGCTTCACGCCGTGACCCTGGGCTTCAGGCCGGACTCGGTTTCCCGATCTTGTTAGACCACAGGGCAATCATCTGAAAACAAAATCGCTATAAAAGATGAAATGAACGCAAAATGCCAACGGCGCAAATCAAAGTGCCAGCGCCAAGTAAAATAAAAACGAACAGCCGCTTGCTTCCGCGAAACTCACGCAAGAAACCAGCCGCAGCGAAAGCTAATCCAAAAACCGGCACCCCGACTGGGTCTGCGAATGCAAAAGCTCCGATGCCAAACACGAGAGCTAGAACTCCAAAGAAAATGCTCATGGTTCAATGTGGTCTAACGATCCAAAGAGCCAAGCCGGGCCGAGGATGGCAACCGCGAAGGCGGAACTAAAAGCGTCAACCGGCGTTGGCTCCAGCCAACAACTGCAATTGATGGATCGTCCCAGCCGGGCTTGGGTTAGAGCGAATTCTTCCCTTGAGCCTTGGCTGTCTTCCAGCGCGCCCTAGCTGCCGCCGCAATTTTCGCACGGCCCGCCGCACTCATTTTGCGTCTGGCCTTTTTGACCGGTTTTGCAACTGATTTCCGCCCTTTAACTTTCGCCCATCGTGCTCGGGCGGCAGCGGCAATCTTTGCCCTGCCGGCTGCACTCATTTTTCGTTTTTTCTTCGGAGCAACAGCAGCAACGGGTTTTATCGAAGCACCCAAAATCCGACCAAGCTCATTTTCGAGCGATTGAATTTTATCCTTTAGGTCGGCGGCGCGACGCAATTGTTTTGATGATAGACTTGCCAGTAATGAACTCATGGCGAGCAATTAAGATTTTTGACAGGGAAAAGTCAATGCGTGATTTTTTACTGTTCAGATTCGCCGCGACCAGCGTGCCCTTTGCTCCGCTTCACGGCTGACGGCTGCCCTGTTCCCCACCAGCCTTGCCCGTTCCGCTGCTCAAAGGACACGTTCGTCGCGAGCGGCAATTCAAGTGGCCACATCAGCGGCGGGCTTCCGTCTGCGGCTCGGCGGCGGCGTTGCGCTCCGGCTCTGTTCCCGCCGTCACTTCGTCTGCGCTCCACTTTTCCCGCTCGCCGACCGCAGACCGAAGCTGCATCCATCGAGAACCCCTCTTTGTGATTGGCCGATTTTCACTTTTCAGCTATGATTGCCCTCGATTGCTTTCCGTATTATGCGCTTGCTCGAAGATGGCCAGATGATACGCGACACCTACGAGGTGGAACGCTTCTTGGGTGAAGGTGCATTCGGCCACCGCGTCCAATAAAGCACGAACACGGTGGAACTGATGCGAGAAAGCCGCCCGTACGCAAAAAGGGACCGTTGCGGTTATCGAGGTTGAAATTGATGGACGCAATAATCGGGATGGCGTTGACCATTCGCCAGCAATGCAAACATTGTTCAGGGCTGGAAATTCGTTTGTGTCACCCAAAAACAGCCCCAGCAAATTCATTCCATAAATCCACTTCCGTGCGGTCAGCAAATCAGCCAAAACATGATTTGTAATCCATAAATGGTTGCTCATTAATGCGGCGTTGATTTCTGCCGTGTTCATCCGCCTGCTTCCCGCGCTTCTGGTTGCTCCGCTGCAATTTCGCGCCACGAAATAATTCGTGTCACTGCATTGCTTGGCGCTCCGCCGCCCGCCAGCGCGGGAATCAGGCTCCATGCGTTTCGTTCGGAACGGCCCTGCTCTCTCTTGGGGATGAGGCGAAGAGAGCAGTTCCGCTCCTTCAAAAACGAAACGCAAAACATGAACACGACAGAAAACTTCGTCTCAACGCCTCAGAATCCAGTCAAGCCGTTCAAATTTCCATCCCAACCACAAGAATGGAAAATTGTTTCACTGCGGGAATGTCCCACACCCGAAGCCATGCAATTATGCGAAACGCCGACACAGGCGGCTGATTATTGGCGCACACACATCACTCAACATCCGTATTTCAATCCT
>Ga0182017_10002772_pt1 | contig 13187 bp, 26 predicted proteins | sample 712E3DmetaG_FD_120492 | JGI IMG/M metagenome (GOLD analysis project Ga0182017, IMG submission 120492) | Permafrost microbial communities from Stordalen Mire, Sweden - 712E3D metaG | ecosystem: Environmental > Terrestrial > Soil > Wetlands > Permafrost | place: Sweden: Stordalen | collected... | reverse complement strand
TGAACCACGAGATCAGTGACAAGTCAGCAGGGATCTGTACTTGGGCTATGTAGTCCAGTGAGTTTCTGGACAATACAACATCGTCTTGAAAGTATGTTAGACATTCCAGCATTGGATCAACTTCCAAGGCTTTTTGGAGGATTGCCAGAAAAGTCTTGGCTGAGCCTAGTCCTGGTTGTTCAATAGTGACTGCATGCACTCCTTCCCATTTAACAGGTACTTCAGGCAGGTAACCGTCACTGACTATCCATTTTTGTCCTTTCCATTCACACGAACCTGCTTTTTCTAGGGAATCGAGTGTGACTTGGAGACTATCACCATTGGGCCGTCTGGCGGTTTGGACAAACAAGGGATGGTGCGCAGAGGGCTGTTGGAAAGTGACTTGTCTTTCAATTCGATCCTTGGTATTTCTGCTATCTGTAGCTAATTCCAGACGCGAACACCAATGAGGCTCTGTGTGGGGGAAGCCTGAGACAATAACTGGCAGCTGGCGAATCCATGGTGGTTTTCGCAGGACGATGGCTTTGGGCCGTCGCTGTTCAGTGCAAAATCTACTACATTTCATGAGAAATTTTGGCAAATCCTTGAGGAAACCACTTACTTGACCACCTGTGCACTGCATGTGCAATAGGAGGAATTGCCGGCTTGTATTTTCCAGGTTCGTCCCATCGGCATGAGTAAAAAACGTCTGGGGGAAAGAGATTCACTTCGGTGTGCTGAGCAGTGATTTCTGTGAAGTAGGGCACGCCTAGTGAGGTACTGATGGTAGGATCGCGCGTTTTGATGTTTGTGACGAGATCTTCTAACCAAGGATGATGAGGTACACAACCAATCAGAGCACAACCTATCTCGTTGATGATACCGGCAGTAGTATTGGTAAGGCATTGACCCGCGAAAGAGGTCATACCGTTTGTTAGAGTGTCGATGCTCCGAAGGGGTTCAAAGTCTGCGTCCAGGTACAGTCCTCCGAGTTGCGCGAGTAGTTCGTAGCGCCAGATGTTCGAACGCTGAGATAGGTGACAACATCTCTGAAGCTTTTCAGCATATTGACTTCTCAGGATTAAGTGGCCAGACACCAGCTCATCTATGCTCTTTCCCTCGGTCCACATTTGTATTGCCCAGCTCGGATGTAGTCGTCTCCATCCCTCTCGCCACTCAATCATGAGTGGGTGCATTGGCTTCTGGCCGAGCCAGATGTAGTGAATGACCTTCGGAATGTTCACTGTGAAACCAAGTTCCAGCAAGGCGTCTGTGTTCCTATCAGTTGAATCTCTCGCAGCCCCTGCATGCATGATTTCATTTCAGTCTTGGAAGCTCTTCGGGACGAGAGAATGAGCTTTAGGGCTTTTTTCAAAGGGACTGATCGAAACATCTGTGTTGGTCCATCAAATGTTGGTGGACCATTCTGATTTTCGATGACTTTCATAGAAAGGGCTTTGTCGATTCTGATTACTTTCAGATTCCATCCCTTGGAAGTCAGGGTGCCGTGTGCTTTGAAGTTGGGACACAGGTAGAACCAATACTTGTTTGGTTTGCGGTAGATAGTGGAACACAGGGTTTGTACTGCACGCCGAATGGTTAATTTCCAGTGTTTTCCCTCAATGCAATGGAGACAGACGCTTAGCCATAATTCTGGAGTTGTTATTTGTCGGGGATTGTAAAGAATTCCACCAAATCGTTTGCTGGGTAATTGGATTGATAAGATCTCAATCTCGGTGTATGGAATGGTGAAGATGAGCGGGGGAGCAGTCATTAGATTTCATCCATGGACAAGATCCAGAGAACAGCCGCCTCAGGGTTGATCTGCATGGTTTTTTCGAATCTCTCTTCCTGTTCGGGCGAAAGGTGCTCAAGCACTTCCCTGAAAAACGTGTAGGTAGCACCGAAGTGACGTTCGAAAGATGCTTCATCAGCAGCCCAGGGCTCTCCTGAGTCGGGAGTTCCGCCAAACGACGTCAGTATTTCTTTGACGGCGCCTAGGCCGGTGATCAAGTCCATCAGTTCACCGGGCGGGGACTGCCTGCTTTAGCTGGCAGAGGAAGCCCGCTCCCTTTTGTTGTTGACTTAGTTGCTGGCGTGTATATACTCAAACTGTGCATCAACGCTACGCCAAGAACGCTGGAGCTGTCTTCACCCTGAAGTTTCATCTGGTATGGTGTCCGAAGTACCGACGGCCGGTACTTGTTGGTCAGGTCGAAAAGCGGTTGGTTGTATTGTTGCGAGAGATCGCAGGTGAGCTGGATGCCACGATTCACGCTCTGGAAATTATGCCCGATCATGTGCATCTGTTTCTGGAATCTGATCCAACGCGGTCGGTAGCCGAACTGGTGCATCGTTTTAAGGGTCGCACATCGCATGACTTGCGAGCTGAATTCCCGACGCTGCGTTCGAGACTGCCGACTTTGTGGAGTCGCAGTTATTACGCTGGTTCGTGTGGCGCCGTCACCGAAACGAGCATCAAGCGATATATCGAAAATCAGAAAGGTGTGTAGATGCGCCGAGCGTTCAAGTTTCGTCTGTACCCGAATGTCAATCAGACACGCGAGTTGAATATCATGGTCGAGACACACAGGCGACTTTACAACGTCGCGCTTGAACAGCGCAAGCTTGCCTATGAGACGCGCGGCTTGAGCATCAATTACAACACACAATCGGGGCAGCTCAAGGAACTGCGCGCCTCCGATCCATACCAGGCACGCACAAATTTCTCCTCGGAGCAGGCGACGTTGCGACGACTCGACAAGAGTTACCAGAACTTTTTTCGTCGCTGCAAACAAGGCGCAAAAGAAAAAGGCTTTCCGCGTTTCAAGGGACACGATCATTTTAACAGTGTTGAGTTTCCGACTTATGGCGATGGCATTCGTCTCAAAGGCAATCGTTTGAGAGTTCAGCACATTGGCACAATCCGCACGAAAGTTCACCGTCAGGTCAAGGGCGAGGTCAAGACTGCAACGCTGAAGCGCGAAGTCAACAAGTGGTTCGTGGTCTTGTCGTGTGACCTTGGCATCGAAGTTGTTCCACCGAGCACGCTCCCATCTGTTGGAATTGATGTTGGGCTCGAAGCATTTCTCACGACTAGCGACGGGCATCATCGCATAGAGAATCCTCGTTACCAGAAGGTTGAGCTTCCTAAGCTGCGCCGTCTCCAGCGCGCGGTATCGCGAAAAAAGAAGGGTAGTCGTAACCGAAGAAAAGCATCGCATCAAGTTCGAGTTCTGCATGCTCGTATTCGCAATTTGCGACATGAGCATCATCACCAAATTGCTTTGTTTCTCATCCGGTTGTACGGGCTGATCGGTGTGGAAGACTTGAACGTGTCTAACATGCTCAAGAACCACACGCTCGCTCGCGCAATCTCCGATGTCGGCTGGGCCGGCTTCGTGAACGTCCTTCGCTGCAAGGCTGAAAGAGCTGGCGCTGAGGTTGTGGTTGTGAATCCGCGCGGAACATCCCAAGAATGCAGCGGATGTGGCAACGTCGTGGCCAAGACTTTGGCCGAACGCTGGCACACCTGTCCACATTGTGGGTTGTCTCTGCACAGAGACGAGAACGCCGCAAGGAATATCCTCGCACGCGCTCTCTTGGCTCGGACGTGGCCAACAGACCTCAAGAGCGATCCCGTTCTGGTCTGAGAAGCTGTCTGCTTTAGCTGACAGAGCGATCACGTTTTTGGCTCCGTTCTTTAGTAGGCCCTGCCAGTGGGCCTATGAACTACATCAGGTTGGTGTTCCAGAGCGATTGGCAAGAGCATCTGCCACTTCGGCTGAGAGTGCTCCGCCGGGCGGCAGTACCACTTGAGCCACGCCTGGAGGCGCAGGGGGTAGCTCTGGTTTACCAGTCATAGCGGCGAGATCCACTGCTGCGCCAGGCGGTAGTGTTACAGCTGGTCCCGCGCCGGCAGGGGGCACCACACGGGTTCCGTTCGCCGCGATGTATACCTCCGTTACGTCAGATTGAGGCATATTGGGCATTCCCGGAATGGCGGCAGGGGACAGTCCAGGCATACTGAGAACTGGAGGAGGTGACAGAACTACAGGTGAAGGAGATGTTGCGGGGGAGGCAACATCAATGCCTTCCTTCTTGAGTTCTTCCGAGATGATGTAGTGAAGTACCGTTATCACGACATTGAAGATTCTCTTCGTGACCGGCCAGAGCGTGTGCAGGGTTGATGCATTGCCAACGTCGTATTGAAGGCTTGGTAGATCTTCCCGATAGATGCGAATGAGTTCTCCGAGTCCTGGTGTCATTTCTTTTCTCCTGTTGTGGGTTTTTCCAAGAATCCTGAAAAACGGTCCATGAATTTCGCTCCACGATCTTCTAGTTCTTTTGTTCTTTCACTCTTGGGCACTTCATCGGATTCCATGCGATCTCTCAGACTAGAGAAGATTTTTGGAGGAGTTGGATTGGGAGAGGACATGTTTTTTCCTCGTTCCAACAGTCCGGGCTCTTTCTTCGATGAATAGGATGCTTTCTTTTTTTCATACTCTCCCAGGATTTCGGCAAGTAGAGCTGTTTGTGGGCCTGAGAGGGTATTGCGTAGGAAATTCTGTTGTTCGTCGGAGAGGCTTTCCAGGAAAGAACCTGTGAGCAAGAAAGACTTGTCCTCCTCGGGCAAGATCTGTTTACCTGCGATGCGGTTCATAATGACGGGAGCAATTGCTTTGATTTGATCAAAGAGACCTTCTCGCAGAGCTATGCCGGCTTCGGCTTCACGTTCTCTCAAGATGCGGCTGTGGGTTTCGTTCATCATTCCTTGCTGGACTTGAATCATGTCCATGCGCTGCTGCTCGTTGCGTTCATCCTTTTCGTGCAGGCGCGACATTTCCTTTCGCATCACGTCGAATAGGAAGCAAGTCACCTGGGTGGATTGCCGCAGGTTGACTTCGTTATGACGCATGAGCTGGCTGAGTAGGCCCTTGTCAGTAGGAGGCTCAGAGGGCTCTACGCTGCCGCTATCGACGAGATCCTCGGCCGCTACCCGGAACACCTTCTGAGGCTTGTACTGCGGCTCTTGGGGGTAGTAGGCGCAAATGGCGTACTTTTGTAGGCCAGACGCATGATCGTCGGCGTTGCGTTGGGCGGCGTCCACGATGTTGTTGACCAACATCTCTATCTCTCCCACGAGGGTCTCGCCTGGAGAGAGTGGAAAAGCCTTGACATCCGCCTGGGGTTTACCCTCCAGGCTCATGTGTCTCAGTACGAGCTTGCCGCATCTACCGAAACGAGGATCCGAAACGACGGCATGTTCGCGGACCCAGTCTAAGATCTGCTGGGCAATGAGTCCCTTGTCTTCGGGATGCATGCCGGGAAAGTAGCTCTTATTCGGTTGTATGTCAACTTATTTGATTTGTTGATTTACCGACGGTGAGGTTTGCGGCCGGTGAGGCTGGCAAGTTGGCGTCCGGCTTTGCGATAGGTTTGCTTGGCGGAGCAATACTCGCGCTGGACGGTTGAGCGAGAGGGCTTGCCGAAAGCCTTCTTGCCAAGTTTGTGGTACTCACGCTTGGCTGATAGGTATTCTCGACGGACGGTTGCGATTTTGGTTGTCTTGAGGGGCATGAAGATTCTCCTATGGTTTGAGAAAGACTGAGTCTACCGTATAAAAACGTTGATGGGCAAGCCTCCTGGCTTGCCTGACCCCGCATCAACACTCACAGCTGGCATGGTGCAGGTAGCCTTAGCCGGAAGCATGTGCATGGCAGCGTTGGCTGAGCCAGGGAAGGCTTCAGCCGGTAGTCCGTGGCCGGTACTGACAGCCTTCGTGGCTTTGATGGCCTTGGCCTGGCTGGCAGAGCCCGCAGACACATTCACAGTTGGTCCTTGGGCAGTGACGATAGCCTTAGGCACGGGTCGGATGTCCAATCGTTGTGGATCTCCGTCCGAGGTAATAGTGAGTGAACATGGTAAAGAAGGAGCTGCTGGTGCATTTCTCACAGGGATAGCAGCTTGATCAGCGGGATTGATGCAACCGGGGTTAGTATACGTGGCGATGGAAGGAGACAGGTGGGGTATATTCATGATTTCCTTCGAGTTGGCTTGTGGTTAACCGAACCAAGTGTGATCATGGAGAGATGCTGGCTTTTCTTTGATTTTTTCCCAGTTGAGTGTTGTGAGACGACGAATGGGCACTGATTTGCCTGCTTCGCGCATGATTCTGACTAGTTTATCGAAACCTTCTACTGATAAGTAGTTGTCAATTTCACCTTTATGTTCTTCACACACTGTTAGTTCAGTAAAGTGGAGGAGGGTGATTTTTCCGTCTTTTCGCGATCGAAGATTCAGTACCGGCTTCCAAGTAGCCGGTTTCCGGCAAGGGTCATGAAAGCAGGGCATCAGTCCCAAGCACCTTCTGAAATTGCTTCTTCGATCATTTCCTGTAGTGGACGCTCATGGGCTTCAGAAGAAGGCAGAAGGATAGTTTCCAGAGGATTGAATCCTCCGGTATCATTAGCTTCTGTTCTCCACAGAATTATGGTGTTTGGAGCACTGGTACCGCCGTAGACGTAGGAACAGTCAGTAAATATCTCGGATAGTACCTTGCCGCCTTTTGCCTTTTTGTGTTCTGCCAGGACTTTGATCAAGGAATTCGCAATTGGAGTTCTAGCAAGATCAATTCGGCGCAAGGCATGGTCACGTAGTACATCTGAATAGATGTGAGCCCACAATCGGCCTACTCCACGTTTGTGAGCACTTTCATTTGTAATGTCTTCTGCTATGGCATCTCGGACATATACAACACCCTCAGAGGTTAAAGGATTGCCAAGCGGACACCCAATAGAAACACCTCCGGGAACATGCACTTTGTTAATGCACTTTTCGTTCATTCCACAATGATGAGGAGAATCAGCCTCTCCACCGCCATCTGAATATGGTCCCTGTGGAAAATCGTTTGAGTCTTCGGTGTCTTCGATATGTTTCTTTTTAAGCTGTTCGATGATTTTGCTTGCGCAATCTTCACAAAGAAAGTCGGCCTGATATACGTAGACATCAGAGCAGATAGGAACCAAATCAATCCAATTAGTCAGCATAGGATCTCCTAACAGGATGGTTTCAAATACGGTCGCAAAGACGGCTCAGAAACGATCTTGTATGGTAGTCATCCCCGGTGAGGTAATTGACGATGTAGGCGACGGCTGCCATTGCATGTTTCTTTGGCAATTGATCGATCTGTTCAATCACGTGGGACATGTTGCCGTTGTTGATGGATTCAACGGATTCAGTCGCGAATACGGATATGTTGATCTTAGCCATGATGTTTTCCTTTGAGGTTAGCCGTACCGAGCGGCTCGTTTTTCAGTCATTGCGAGTTCTTGTCTTGCTAGCGCACTTCCGCGATAGCTGGATAGATGCAAACCTGGATGGTATTCGAAATGGGCCAAATCCTGGAACATTTCTCCCTTGGACGTTTTCAGGAGCCGATCGCCCAGCCAATCACCTCCACGTCGCCGTACTTCTTCGCCTACAAGTTTGTAGGCCATCGGGTCGAGTTGCTTGGTATTGGGCTTGTAGATAACGAGGTGGAAGGCGCGACCGTATTGGTGCCAGCCAGTTTGCCCTTCAGGCACGGCAGTTTTGCCCTGTCTGCTCATTTCGATCTGATCTGCCAGACTGCGATGAGTCTCCCCAAGGATGCACGGTATTCCCCGAGAACGAGCCCAGCCGAGAATGCTTCTGACGAATTCTTGGGTGACAGGCAACATGGTGAGTAGGCGTCGCCGTTCGATAGAAGCCTCACGCTCAGTCAGGGGTGGAGCGGGAGAAACAGTAGGGCCGACGAGGGGGTCCAAGGCAGGTCTACCCCGTAGCTTGTTCACTAACATGACAGCTAGATCAGCCATTGGGTTCCTTTGCTCTCTGGCCGTGCAACTTTTTTGTTGCAGACTTGGCACGACGAAGACTGTCTTCTTGGCATTTTGCTTTGTCATGTGCCTGATTGTAGGTAAGTCCTCGCTTCATGTATTCTACTTCTACACATTCGTGATATGCAATATATGTCCACTCCTCTTCAGGAATGCAGGCATCGATCCAGATTTCGTCTTTTGGAATGAAGCCAAAGGCATAGCCATTGCCGCCTTGGGAAAAGTCCGACTCCCACGTATTGCGTACGTAGGTGCCATCAACCAACATGATCTTGAGTCCATGGGGACACGCCTCGTTGAGAGGTGTTTTCCATGGCGGGCGCGAGCCCGGTGAGGCGACTCTGTGTGATGACCAGATGATTCTTGGTATCACGCGAATCTCCAAAAAACGGTGTTTGGTACACCGTTCACAAGCACCATTTTACCGCCTTCGTTAGTGACTTTTTCGACTATTCCCGCAGCATCCAAGGAATAGAGACGCGGATCTCGGGCATGAGCCGCGTCTTGAGCAGCTGGCGCAAACCATTTGGTGGCGCCGTGGGTGACATCCACAATAGGCGATGGAGTGGCTAGTATCTGCTGAGCTACGATCAGGGTATTGGCGGTAGGTGGTTTGGCAGTGGAGGCCCATTTGCCAGGAGCTTCCTGCGATCCAAAGTGTCCATGGCTCGGGCACTTTCGTCCGTGCTTATCTACGGACTGCAGTAGCTTCTGGGAGATAGACACCTTGTGTTTGCGGCAGTAGTTCCGAATGGCACAGCCAATAGCAATGTGACCAGCACGAGTCTTCTCTTCGGATTGCATAGCGGAGGCTAAGGCGTAGACATCAAGTGAAGTGCCTGCGACATGGGCTAATCCCCTTGGATCTGCATCTACGAATTTCTGTTCATTGAGAACGTGCAGTCGATATTCCAGGAACGGCGCAAGGAAACGCCAGGCCAGTCCCACACTAGTCATTGCCCCAATTCCAAGAAGTATTTTGCTTTCTGGAGTCATATTCCTACAAAACCTGTGCTTCTCAGACAATCATCGAGTTTCATTACGAAGATGTTCAAGCGATCGGTAGATATGGTCTTAGGAAGATCTCCAGTGTGTTGCAATCTAACAATGATATCAGTGATGATTTGTTTTTCCTGCTCTTCAGTGAGTTTCACAGTTTGGAGAGACGCAACGTCCAGGAGATGGTGTCCTATTTGCGTGGCATGGAATTGTGCCAATTTTTCGAGATAGAAAGGACTATCTTTTTTGGTTTTTGGCATGGCCATTCTCACGATTCGATGAGGACCAGTCCTAATGTTGTTGCCAGAGAAACCACGTCTTCTTGAGAGACGCCCTGGGGAACTATCAGGATGTTCTTTTCGCGATCTATGTACCGAGAACGATATTTCCACTGGAAGTTGATGAGGTTGCGAAGCTTCTCAGCGTCTTCGATTGAGTCGAGCTTGTAGCGCTTCCATTTCATGATTGCTTGATCTCCTGTCGGCATTTAATTCTCAAATGGTTGCCATTGCTTTTTCGTTTCCTCGGGTTACTTCGACAATTGGATTAACAGTCACAGGATCTTCAATCAGAGGCAGCCAGCGGTGCAGTATTCTGTGTGCAATCAGATCAACAGATCGGCTATCGTCGAGTCCCTGTAGGAGATCGGCTATGGGACATCCCCCATGCTTCATCTTAATGGTGATGTTCTTGTCCAATTCGATCTCAGTGGACGACTCATTGTCTCGAATGCAGATTTTGGTTTTCATTTGTAGACAAGATCCTTCATTGAAACGACAGGGATCTTTTGTGTGGTGCTCAAATTGTCAGCATAGGCTCGGCGGTAATGGCGACGTTCATGAGCGCGTTGGACTTTAGGAGCTGCCCAGGCGAGAGTGGCTAGCAGTCCTAGTCCGGAAATGGCGATGAATCGTTCGCCGAGACGTTCAGTGGTCATAGCGGCCACGGAAGAATCGCCTCGGGAATAGTTACAAGAAGTTCGGCGACGAAGGATGAGATCGTAGGCCATTACCATTTCCAAGTAGTAGTTACTACAGCACCCTTGCCACGTGGATGAACCACGCGAGCAGTGGCAATTGCAGCTTGCCTCGACTCATCAACGATATTGGGAGTGGGGACAAGCGAAGGTAAGGCAGGAAGGTTTGTTAGCTCGCGGGTGCGAGACCAATTTCTTTTGGTGTTTCCGAAGAAAAGGTCAAGTGACATGGGGTTCCTTAGTGGAGAATGTGGTGTGCAAGGATTCCAGAAATTACACCGAGGGCAATGTGTTTGGCAGAATCGTGTAATGGAAGCGGTGATACTTTTTGACAGATGTGTTTTCGTAGTTCCCCTAACGCTCCATTGAGATTTGAGCCCTCGGCCAGATCATGAGCGGCTGCCAGTTGAGTAAGCGTGGCCCTACCCTCACGGGCATACACGAGGGTTTTTTGGATAGACGCTATTTCGACTGGGGCAAGGCTTTTGATCATGGTTCAATCCACATGAACTGTTTTGATGTCTGGATCGCTTTCGAGCGCAATTTGTCGACCGTCATTGAGTTGGGCTAACGCTTTGCGGATATTGTCAACTTCAGGAGCTTCGTGGGTTCGACTTAGGTATCGTTGTACCTCGGAGATGATGTCTGCCAACCAGCGGGCTCTGTGTTTTCCATTTGTCATTGTGTGGAGGTAAGTCCTTTCTTGGTTACCGGAAAATGGGGGAACGGGTCTTGGAGAGGTATTCATGGAGATGGGCAGCGTCCAAGGCTAGGCTGTTTCCGTGGGCTAGGAACCGGAGCCTCTGCTTCACATCATCAGGGAAATGGTCACAGTATACACCCGAGATGAGGGAGCCCTGGTTGCCGTAGGCTTCGATGGCTAGGTTCACAGCATGTTGCCATTCATTGTTCATCTTCTGTGCTAGATTATCGAAGTAGTCTGCCTTTTGGGCATGACCGGATTTTGAGGTAGGGATCCCCCAGTCCAAGGCATATCGGACTGCTACCTTTGGTTCTTCCAACATGGAGACGGTCTTGTTCCATTTCGGCCAGCGTACCTGTCGAACGTAGAGTTCGTCACCCAGGACATGACGAACCATGATTTGAGCCTTGTCTTCAGGGTGGTATTGACCCTCACTGGCAGTATCGAGTTCGTGCTGACAGTCTTGGAACATTTGCTCCAATTCCGGTTCTAAGACAATAGCGATCTTTTCCTTTTTGGCGAAAGTGGTAAACTGAAGGACACCTTTGAATGGCTCTTTGGGCATGGTTTATTGATCCATTGGGTTGACAGGTGCAATTTCATCCGACCAATAGTTCTCGGTCTGAACACTGACACCGTGTATATTTCGAATGTTGACCCTCATGTTCACTTCCGCTAGTACTGCTCCCGATGCAATTACGTCACTGGCGTACTTGCGGGCCTGCACGAGACCCTCTTTATCTGGTGTGAAGTGGAGGGTAAGGTTCGGGTCGTAAGGCTTGTGGTGCTCAGGCCAGACATCGACTGAAATACGATCCAACGCCAGTGGTGCATAGGGCTCTTTCTCAGCTGTCGGAAGACCACGCTTGCAGACCCATGCCCAGGTAGCATCCTCGAAGTCATGGGCCTGATTCTTCAGTCCAAAGACTCGTTTGGTTAGATGAAATGTGGGCTTATCAATGCGCATGGCGCGTGAGGTTTCATGGGTTTACGATAACTTGTTGTGTACTGAGCCATTTAATTGCTTGTTGTTGTATGTTAGGGGTTTCATCAAGAATTTCCCCTGATTTGTTTGCTGATTTGGTCCGATAAGCAATCGTTTTCGAGGGAGCTGAGGCCAAAGCATTCACGACACAAACCACGTCAGCATATCCAACATTCGCTAGGGCAGGAAGACCGGCAAGACATACCGCCGCATTGATCCCGCTGCTTAAACAACCAACAACGGCTGCTCCGAGTTGAGTACACGCAGGACTTGTAGCCTGAGCTTCACAAACAGTTTGAGTACAAGTGACAATAGCGTTGGCTACCTGGATTGGAGGCGTGCCTTTCTTGCCATAGTGCAAGAAGAGAACGACTATCAACAAACACATTACAACTACAGCAGAAGCGATGATTTTCATGGTTTATTTCTTGTTCTGGTATTTCTTGGGCAACAGCCTGTCATAGTTGCCCAAGGCGAATTCCTCTTCGAATTCGTCTCGCCACTTCCGTGCAACGATTCGCCGAACACTGACCGGGAACATCTTGTGCCACATATCCTCCGGAGAGCCGTGTTGGCGGATGTATTCCTTTGCGCCTGTCTCTGTCAGGTACATGAAGAGATCCACGGCTTTGTCACGATTATATTTGTTCTGTGCCTTTTTGGTCGCAAGGTTTTTGAGAATGGACGATGTCTGGCGACGATAGATATCACCATCATTCTCAGTGAAGAGTGCTAGTTCCTGGGCAACAGATTCGTCAGATTCAAAACTCATGGTTGTCTCCTTGAATGGTTACAGATCGGAAAGTCGTTCAACGCCCGCTCCACGCGCCTCGGCGAATTTGTATAGGAGAGTGCAATCGCGTGGAGGACTGAGTAACACTGGTTCGACACTTACATTGGTGAGATCACAGGACTCACCTGCGTTCCCCAAGTGAGCAAGTTCTTCTTGCTCTTCAGCGGTCATGTCCTTCAGAGAATCTTCATCAACCAAGAGCGACTTGCCCATGTCACGATCAATGAGTTCGTCCAAGGCATCCTGTTCATGGTCTGCCCACAAAGCACCCAAGACGCCATACTCGTTTGCTATTACCCATAGCCGCTTGTTGTGTGGGTTGTACTCTCCGGGCAGAATGACATCGTTGCAGAGGATGTCCTCTTTTTTGACATCTACGTCACCGTGTTTCAAATGCAATGTAATTTTTGACATCTGATGTTTCTTCTTCTGAAATCTATTTTACATCATCACCGAACGAGGTGTCAAGCTATATTTTCTGACGGCCTCCCGCGAATGACAAAATTCCCACCAGTAGGCTGGAAACTCCCCAAAATAGCCATGATGGACCTTTGGTCACAGGTGTCAAAGATGTTTCGGTGATTTTTTCCAGTGGCCCACTCGGAGATACGGGTCGCTTGATAGGAGTCTGCGCTAGCTTGCCTAAGATCTTGACCCGTGCGATGAATTGTCGGTTGATCTCGCGTAGGTTCCAGAGGTTGAGGAGATCTTGAGAGCGGAATTTGCCACTGTGAAAATCCCAAAAGTCTATCCACTTCGAGTGGAACTTTCGATACGCTACAAACTCAGCCTCGGGTAAGCGACTGGCGCGCTTCAGGGACATTATGGTGTTTGCACACCTTGCGATCTCGTTGCGCGTGTTTATGGCGAGT
>Ga0182017_10002770_pt1 | contig 13194 bp, 9 predicted proteins | sample 712E3DmetaG_FD_120492 | JGI IMG/M metagenome (GOLD analysis project Ga0182017, IMG submission 120492) | Permafrost microbial communities from Stordalen Mire, Sweden - 712E3D metaG | ecosystem: Environmental > Terrestrial > Soil > Wetlands > Permafrost | place: Sweden: Stordalen | collected... | reverse complement strand
CGCCAACACGCGCTGGCGCAGGTCCATCGAGTACGCCGCCATCGCAACACCTCCTTGCGTTGCGCTCCCCTATACGCGCGTGCGCGCTCCCGGCGCAGGCCCTTTTTTGAATTTGCTCTAGCGGTCACCCCACATGAGCATCATGATCGCCTTTGGTTTCCAGCCCGCGAACCGCGCACGCCGCACACCGCGTGACGCCGTCCGTGGTACCGCGAAAACTTGGCGTGGCACGCGTGGAGGACGCTAGTTGAGCGCGACTAGGGCGGCTTCGAGTTGCTTGAGGCTGTTCCGCACGCGCGCCGAGTCGCGCGCCCGGGGCCGACGGTGTAAATACAGCGCCAGTTGCGCGCAGGCGCCGCGCACGTCGCCCTGCCGGCAGTAGACCGCCGCCAGGTCCTGCAAGTGCCGGCCGTTGGTTGGCTCCGTCACGGCCATCCGCCGGAGAATGCTCGCGACGCGGGGCCAATCGTGGGCGGCAAGATAGGCGTTGCGCAGATTACGCAACAGGCGGGCGAGAATCCCGGAATTATCGATCGGGTTGAGGAAGAACCGGCGGAAGGTCAGCTCGTCGCCGAAGCGTTGCCGGACGATCCGGCGACAGTCCGCGATGGAGAGGGCCCGTCCGTCGTAGAACGGATCGACCAGGATGAAGCGGTCGGGGTCGTCGAAGCGCACGATGAAGTGTCCGGGCAGCGCGACGCCGGCGACGGGCCACTTCAATCGGCGGGCGACCTCGATCCACACGGTCGAGAGCGTGATCGGGATGCCGCGGTTCGTATCGAGCACGCAGTTGAGGTAGCAGTTGCGCGGGTTGTAGTAATCGTCGCGGTTGCCGCTCAGGCCGCGCTGCTCGACGAGCACGCGGCGCATGGCGACGAAACGCAGGTTCGCAGCGATTCCGGGGCGTTGCGCCGCAACGTCCTCGGCCAGCGCGTCGAGCATGTGCAGGTAGCGTGCGACGTCCAGGCCCGGGTAACGGTCGCGCGCCAGATGCAGAGCCGCACAGTCGAGCCGAATCTGATGTGGCGCCAATTCCATGAGCAGATCAAAAGGGTGGCTCATTTCCCGCACTCCGCCGCGGAGAGTGCGCCCACGTCCTCGCAGGCGCGCGCCAGCGCTCCGTGGTCGATGATAACACGTTTGCCCCGGCATTTGCGAGCAGAAAAAACGCGGGCGCGTTATCAGACGGCATGCAGCGCGGCCCGATAAGCGCCGCGTGCGCGGCGCACGATTTGCGCGATGGATCTGCAACACGTTACGGCTCGCGAGGTTGCGAGGCGCGCGGCGTACGAGACAGGTGATGGCCCCGGGGCGGTGTGGCGGCGCGCCGCAGATTACAATTGACCTCCGTGTTCACCGGTAATCCGCAGTCGCTGCCGCGCCGACGCGCCTGGGGTGCGTATCTGGCTGTCATCATCGCTGCGCTGTTCTGTCTGACCGCGCTGCTGTTCCGCGCTCCGCTGCTGGCGCGCTACTGGGCTTGGCGCGTGGCGCACACCTCGAGCGTGACGGAGCGCGCTGCATACATCGGAGCGCTCTGCCGCGCCGGCGCCGCGGCGCAATGGGGAGCGGCGGCGCTGCTGGCCCACGGCGATCCCGACGTGCGACAGTACGGCATCGTGCTGCTGCAGGGCCTGAAGACGAGTTGGGCCCGCGAGCGCTTGCTGGACCACATGACCGATCCCGACGCGAATGTGCGACACCTGGCCGCGGTCGGCCTGGCGCTCCGCGGCGACGCCGCCGTGCTGCCCACGTTGCAGCGGCTGTACCAGGGCGGGGACGTGCCGGCGGCAAGGACGGCGTGTGTCGCGCTGGAGTACCTCGGAACATCGGAGGCGATGCGCGTGTTGGAGGAGCTGGCGGCCGAGCCGGCGGAGGCGGAGCGCCGCGCGGCGCTGGTCGATGCCCTGGCCGGGATCGCCCGGGCCGGCTGCGTTCCGGGGCTCGTGCGGCTTCTGTCCGACGAGCGGGTTTGTGACGTCTCGTCGCCGACGGAGGAAGCTGGCCGCCGCGTATGGGACGGCGTGCAGGCCGAAGGGTACTTCGCCGCGGTCGCGTCGCTGCCGGCCTCACAGCCCGGCGGACAGACCATCGCCGAGCGCGCCGCGGCGGCACTGGGGCGAATTACGGGGCTGCACGGGACGAATTGGGCTTCGAGATCGCCCGCGGAACGCGCTGCGGCCGGGCAGCAGTGGCTGGAGTGGTACGCGCGCCGCGCGGACGGCGAGTAGCCGCGCTCAGCGCTGCTCCTGTTGCAGCCGGGCGATGCGGGCCTGGATTACGGCGCGGAGCGGGTCGTGTTCGTCGAGTTGCGGTTCGAGCCGGCGGTAGAGCTCGAGCGCCTTGGGGGTCTGCCCGTTTAGCGCGAGGGCCTCGGCGAGGTTTACGTGTGTGCGGACGTCGTCGGGGCGGAGCGCAAAGGCCTGCCGGGCATGGGTGAGAGCGGCGGCCGGGTCGCTGTGGGAGAGCAGCGTGGTCAGATTCGCATGCGATTCCCAGTCGTTCGGGTCGAGCGCGATGGCGCGTTCGAATGTGGCGACGGCGCGTTTGTCCGGCTCCGGGAACAACAGGGCCTTCGCGAGCTCGCGTACGACTCCCGGGTTGTCCGGGGCCAGCGCGACGGCCCGTTCGAGCTGTGTGCGGGCCTCCGCGTAGCGGCCGGCCTCCAGCAAGGCGTTGCCGAACGTCAACTGGCGGGCGACATCGTCGGGGTGCGCGTCCGCGTCCGTCCGCAGCGCGTCCAGCCGGTGTTCGAGTTCTCCGCCACTATTCTGCAGCCGCGCCAGGCTCTGGCGCGCCTCGCGATCGCTGGGCTGGAGCCGCAGCGCGCTCTCCAGATACGAGCGGGCGCCGTCGACGTCCCCAAGCTGCGCGCGGACCTGCCCGGTCAGCGTGATGACGTGGACGAAGCTCGGGTCGATGCGCAGTGCGGCGTCGAGGTGACGAAGCGCGGTGCGGAGCAGCGGGTGCCGTTCTTCGCGCACCGTGATCTGCTGGGCAGCGCGAATGAGCGCCGAGGCGTAGCAGACATTCAGGTGCGCGCCCTGCGGATAGGTGGCCACGTCGCGGCCGAAAAGTGTCACGTTGTCGGCCCAATCCGCGTTTCGCACGACCGTGCGTAGACCGAGCGCGACGACGAGCAGGACCGCCAGCAGGCCCAGCAGCCGCCGGCGCGGCTCCAGCACCCGGCCGGGGCCGCAGTAGCGGCGCCAGAATTCCGCGCTGCCGATCGCGGCCAGCAACAGAACGGGCACGGAGGGCCAGTACATCAGCCGCTCGGCGAGAGGCACGCCGATGAGCAGCACCGTGTTGGAGATCAAGGCGTAGCTGGCCAGGATCATCGCGCAGAGCAGCGCGACAGACCGCCACGCGGTCCCACGCCGCGCGAAGCCCCACAGCCCGAGCCCCAGGCCGATCGCGGCCAGCCCGCCGAGTGCGGTCTCGGCAGTGAATCCCTGCGCGGGGTCCACGACCCCCAGGCCGTAGTCACAACTCAGGCGGTTGGGAGCCACGAGCAGGATCACGTATCGTCCCAGGATCGTGAGCGGGGCGACGAACCGCTCGGCGGTCCGCGCGATCACCAGGGGGTTCAGCACCACGTCGGCGGGTTGCGCGCGGAACAACTTGCCCTCGAGCGCGACGTAGCGGATCGGTAGGTAGATCAGCAGCGGGACCAGCAGGCACGCCGCGAGCATCAGCCACCGGCGCCAGGTGCCGCGCGGTCCGGCCGGCGCCGTCCACAACACGAGCACGGCAATGGCGGGGTAGCAGATGGCGGTTTCCTTCGCCAGGAGCGCGGCCAGGAAGGCGAGGCCCGCGGCCACGGCCCGCGGCCACCCCGGCGACCCCGCTGCGGGCCGCAGCGCCAGGATTCCGAGCAGCAGGAACAGCGCCGCGAGCACTTCGGCGCGGCCCACGATGCTCGCGACCGCCTCGGCGTGGACGGGGTGCACCGCGAAGACGAGCGCGGCGACGCTGGCGAGGGCGGCGTCATCCAGCAGCCGCCGCGCGACCCGCCAGATCAGCCCGCAGACGAGCGCGTGCAGCGCGATGTTGGTGAGGTGGTACCACGGCGTACTCAGCCCGTGGACGGCGTAGTCCAAGGCGAACGTGAACAGGGTCAGTGGCCGGTAGAGGCGGTCACGGTAGGTGTTCAGCTCCGTGTCGTCCGGGCCGGGCCGCCACCAGTCCGACAACCACAGCGCGCGGAAGTCGGTGAGCGTATGGATGCGCGGGTTGTCGAGGACGAGGGGGCGGTCGTCGTAGGTGAAGTCGTTGGGGACGGTGTTCAGGTAGCACAGGACGGCGAGCAGGACCGCCGGCCAGGGGGTCAAGAGGAAGCGCCGCGTGCCCCGTGCAGCAGGCGACGTCGGATCAGTGTCCGCGCGGTCCATCGGTAACAACGATGTTATTGTAGTCGAGCAGCGTGCCCTTGGCCTTCTCGAGCTGGATGATCCCGACGTTGTAGTCGGTGACGACCTGTAGCAAGGTGCTGCGCGCCTGTGCGAGCTGCCCCACCGCGGACAGTTCCGTCTGCAGGTAGGTCGGATCGATCCGCTGCGTGCGGGCCTGCAGGGCGCGCAGGTTCCGCTCGGCCGACACCACCGAGCTGAGCGAAGGCGGGAGCTGCTCGTAGCGGACCATGAGCGTGCGGATCGCGCCGTTGACCTCTTCGACGACCGCGTCCGCCAACTGGTTGAGCCCCACGACCGCCTGCGATTCCTGCAGCCGCGCGCGCCGATACGCCGCCCGCGCCTTGCGCTCACCGAAGCTGTACGAGAACGACGCGGCCAGCGTGTACGAGATGAAGCGGTTCGACGTCATGTCGTTGAACCCGTGCTCCGCCGTATTCCCCGTGCCCTGGACCTCGTAGGTGAACGTCAGGTCGAGCTGCGGCAGGATGGCGTTCTTGGCGGCGGCGGTGCCGATCCGCGCGCCGTTGATGCGCTGCTGGGCCGCGCGAATCTCGGCGCGGCGGTCGAGCGCAGTGCGCACTTCGCCGAAATGATCGAGGACCATGGCGGCGACATCGGGGACCTCGGTCGGGATGATCTCGATGTTGTCGGAGAGCTTGAAGTCGGGGTCGTTGATGAGGTCCTTGAGGCGGTCCTCCGCGTCGCGCACCAGCTTGACCGCTTCGAGGTAGTTGACGTAGGCCGTCTGGAAGTTCGACTCGGAGTTGGCCACCTCGACCTCGGTCGCGTCGTGGCCGAGCCGCTCTTTCATGTTCTGGAAGGTGATGAAGTTCTGCGCGACGGACTCCGCGAGAATGGAGGCGGTGCGCCGGGACTGGGCGAGCCGCCAGTAGGCCGACTCGACGTCCAGCAGCGTGTCGCGCACGCGCTGCACGAACGTCTCCTGGCTGATCTGGTAGTTGACGCGGCCCAGATCGATCTGCGCCCGGTTCACATCCAGCCCGAAGCCACGCAGCAGGGGCTGCCGCAACGTGCCCACGAGGTTTGTGGGCCAGGTGGGGTTCCAGATCTTCAGCGGCTGCCCTTGCGCCGACGCCTGCGCCGTACCGCTCCACAGCCGCTGTTGCGCGAGCGCAATCGAGGCCTGCATGCCGGAGGGCAGCAGCTCGCGGAAGCCGGCCTGGAGCGCGCGGGTGTCGCTGGTGCCGGGCAGGGTGTGGGGCTCCACCGCCTGGTCGAGGTTCGCCCACGACGTGTTCAGAAAGAACTCGACGTCGAAGGCGGCCTCGGCCTCGACGATCTGTGTCTGGCTGATGGCTGGGTTGTAGGCCTCGACGCGGATCGAATAATTGTTGCTCAGGGCCCGCTGGATGCACTCGCTCAAGCTGAGCATCTGTTGCTGGGGCAGCGCGACCTTCTTGAGGTATTCGGCGGCCTGCGCCGCCACCCGCTCGTAGTTGCGCACCACCCGCTGGTCCTGTTGCGCGGCCTGCTCGTGGCGCAAGGCCTCCAGACGCCGCCCGAACGCCGTGTCCGCGTCGCGCGGATCCGGCATCTCGGCCAGGACCTCCTCGGGCGACGGCTGGCTCGCCGTCGCCGGCTGGGTCAGGAGGGCCGTGCGCTGCGGCAGGTTCGCCTGCCCGGAAGCAGGACGCGCCACCGGATCGCGGTGCAGCTTGGGCAAGTCCCCGGTGGGCGGCGGCTGCGGCTCGTCCTGGTGCTGCACGAGCATGCGGTCGCGGTAGGCGGAGATGGGCCCCTCCACGTTCGGCGCGTCGCTCTGACAGCCCAGCAAAACCGCCGCCAGCGCCGTGGTCCACAGCCCCCAGGTCGTGGTCCGCGGACGGATGCTGTGCGCAGCGGGCCGCGTGCCGGCCGGGGCCGCCACGCGCTGGGCACCAGTCGCCGCTTGTCGCCGCAGACCCTCGACTCCGCCGCGCCGTCCGGTCAAACCATGCTCGCTCATCGGTACGCCCATGCCCCCACTACGTCGCCGCGCCTTCTCTCAAACACACGGCCGCGATAATAGATATGCGGCCCGCAGGTGTCAAACGCGGCAGCCGGTGAGGCTGACCCTGAAAGGAGGTCCGTGATGACGGCGACGGAGACCTGGGCGCGCGAGCTGATGGCCTTCGCCCAGGACAAGTTGGCGCGCCACCTGGCACAGACCGCCCGGTGCGTGCAGCTCTTGGACGCGGCGGAGGTCTGGCAGCGGACGAACGAGCATACGAACAGCGTCGGCAACCTCGTGCTGCATCTGACCGGCAACGTCCGGCAGTGGGTGGTCAGCGGGCTGGGGGGTACGCCGTGCGAGCGGGACCGGCCGGCGGAGTTCGCGCAGCGCGGGCCGTTGCCGGCCCGGCGGATTCTGTGCGAGCTGGAACAGGTCGTGCAACGCGCGCTGTCGATCCTCGGTGCGCTGGACGAGGCCGCGTTGCTGCGGCGCTACGCGATCCAGGGCTATGACGTAAGCGGCGTCGCCGTCGTTTTCCACATCGTCGAGCATTTTTCCTGGCACACGGGCCAGATCGTGCACGTCACGAAGATGCTCAGAAACGTGGACCTGAGCCTGTACGACGCGCAGGGCCATCGGGCGCCCGGCGGCGCACCCTGAGCGGTGTCGTGCGGAATACGCGGACGGCGGAGGAGGAGAGCAAGGCGGGCGCAAAAAAGTGGGCCGGCGGTCGGGACGTGCGGGGGGGGACACGTACGCCGACGCAGTCCGGCCCGGGGTTCGGGCACACGTATGAGTTCAGGCACATCTTACCCGCCGGCACGCCCGTTGCCAAGCCCAAATTTTTTATGGCTCGCTCGGCCCGTGCCGGCGCACGTCAGAGGACGATACTAATATACCAAACAAATCCGGTTGTCGGCAACTGGGGATCCAGGATTCGAACCTGGACTAACTGATCCAGAGTCAGTCGTGCTACCGTTACACTAATCCCCAACGGGGTGCCGCCAGCTTAGGGCCGGGCCGCGCCCAAATCAACCCCCGCGGCCGATGCCCGGCTGGCGGGCCGAGCGGGCCTCCTGGGCCAGCGATCGTCCCTGCCGAACGTCTGATAAACTCGGCGTTCCGTCACCGTCCCAGACGGGCCGCGCCTGCGGCGGAGCGTGCGTGCGCGTCCCCCAACAGGAGGCAGGTCAGGCGCGGGGCAAAGAAAAACCGGCGCGGGGTCGCGCCGGTTTGCTGCTCTTGTGCGTCGGTATCAGCGGCCCTGCGGGCGCGCTCGGACGCGGCTTACTCCCAGCCGGACTGCCAAGCCAGGTTGTTCGGCGCGGTCTTGTACATCAGCGGGTTTACGGTGCCGCGGAAGCCATAGAGTATTGGCGCGGTATGGGCCGCGTCGACCGTGTTGTACAGCGACTTCGAGGGCACCGGGGTGGCGTGGCCGTCGAAGAAGACGGTGTTTGTCCGGCCGTCCCGCTTGCCCTTGCGCACCATATCTTGAGCGTAGGTGCTGCGCTTCGCACTCGAATCGAAGCAATACGTGTCCCTCACCTTGGCGAAGTGCGGCGCCCAGCAGGGGAAGGCCTCGCCCGACCACTGGGCTTGGTACGGTCCCTCCTGCTGCAACTCCGCCGGACCGCTCCGCATCCGATACCACGCATCAGCTACCGCCCATTCCTCCTGCGGTTTTCGGACTTCTGTGAGGCTCTTGGGGCGCAGGCACAGCGCGACGTCGATGTTCGGGTCACTCGAAGTGGGCATTGTTCCCGGCGGCGGCGGGCTGAGTCCGAAGTAGTACGGCGGGTTGGTGGGGCGAGTTTGCCCGGTAACCCCGCCCTCGGAGTCGAGCGGGCCCCAGTTGTTGATGCAGTAATAGGTTGGGGGAACGATCCTCGTGCCCTGGTATATTGCGTTGAAGGTCTTAAAACTCGACTCGGGGTTGACGCCCACCCCCGCTGGGCAGAGCGTGACCTGGTCCGTAGCGGTGTTGTACCCGCCCCCCAGGTCGTTAAAAGACGTGCGCAGCTTCCAAGCGATCTGACGCTCTTGATAGTAGGTGAAGTCGCTCTGAAGCAGGCTGGGATACCACGTCGCCAGCCCTTCGTAGGTCAGTTGTCGGAACACCGCCGGGTGCAGTCGTCCGGGCAGCACGTCTCTCTCCGCGGCGACATAGAGCATAATGCCCTGCCCGAGAGTCTTGAGGTTCGACAGGCACTTGACGTTCTTGGCTTCCTCACGGGCCCGGCCGAGCGCGGGCAGGAGGATCGAAACGAGCAGGGCGATGATGGCCACGACGACCAATAGCTCGATGAGCGTAAAAGCCGGCCTGGGGTGGGTCACGGTCTTTCGCATGGTGTTCTTCCGTTGAGTTGGTGCAGGGCCGTCGCCGCACAGGACTTCTGCGCTCGACCCCGCATAACTGGTTATACTTCGCCGCGTGGACGGGCGCACTCCGCCCGCGCCGGACTCCGGGGACACAGACACACGACTTACATAGATAATTACCATACGGGCCGGCGGACTGCAAGGATTATATAAGCAGATTTTTCCGGAAACCGAATCAATTGGCGCCCGCCCGGGCTTCAGGGGGGCCCAGAGTTTTGGAATCTTAATTGTCCCGATTCGCATGCTTCGGGGCGGCGCGGGATATTGAGGACCCAGGGCGGGTTACGTCGCCCGCGGGGGGCGGCGACGCTTCTTTTTTGCACGGTCCGATCTCGTCAAGGCGCTCGCACCGGGTGTTCCCACTCTTCTATCCGAGCATCGGCCGCGGCGCAGGCGGGACACGAAGGTGGCTTGGACGCGCGATCACGGCCGGCGTTTGACGCGAGCTGGGCGCATCGAGGGCCGGTTGGCCAACGCGCGCAACTGGCGGCGGGCGGTCCGGTCGGCGGCGCTTCCGGCGCGCGCCGGACATCCATCCCAAGCCGAGGGGCGGATGCGTTTCTTTGCGCGCGCGCGACCGCGACGCGACAGGGGAAGAGCGCGCCTGTCGCACCTGGACTTGCGGCCCTTGACGGAGTTGGCGGGGGCCGTAGAGTATCAAACGCAGATTGACGCTCGGGATGGGTGGCAGCCGAAGTACACGACTGGATTTCAGCGACGCCGTGTCGGCGCCGCAACACGTGAAAGGAGGCGAGTTGTGTCATCGAGCGTCAGCAGGTTGGCGGCATTAGCGACGGTGCTCGTGGTTTCCTTTTGGGCGAGACACGCGGGCGCCTGTCCGGACTTTGATGGTCCGGCGGGCAAGATGGACATTTCTTGGAATCCCAGCACGACGCGCGTTTGTCAGACGCTGGCGTGTTCGACACTCACGTTTACGGGGTTCTGCGACGTGACCCTCCACTGCTACGACCCGAACGACGAGTCGATGGTGACCCATTGCTGCACTTGCCCGGACGAGCCGCGGTGCGAGCGGTATTACAACCGGCACTTTGCCCAGTGTACGCCCTACGACCCCAACTGCCCAAACACGGATCAAGGTCCGACCGCCGCGCAGGGCGACGTCTACTGCTGCCCAGGTGCGACCGAAGGCTGCACGAGCCACGGGTGCCCGTGGATGTGTGGTGCGGTGTACACGTGGCTCCCGGACCCCGGGGCGGGCAATATCGAGGCATTCCTTCAGCTTGTTGGGCAGATGTGGTCGGGGCCACCCTGTTGCGGCGCGCTCGGCTCCATTTGCGGAAACTTCTGCATCGAGTATTCCGGCATGGCCTGCGGCACGGGCAGCGTGAATTACCACTGGGTCGCGGAGCCTCTCGCGCGCGGCGACGGGGATTCGTGCGCCGAAGGCCGCGAGGTTGGGTGCGCCGTCACGCAGCATGTGGCGATACCTCAGCCGACGTTCGACCCGAACGATGGGCCCGCCAAAGTGACTCGGCAAACAAGCTGCTTCTTCCTGGACGGGGTCCCGTACACAGGCACGCTCATGTTCACGAAGGACTTCTTTGGCAACCCGGAAGGCAACCTCGGACTGAACCCCAACACGGGCGCATGGGAAACGGACTTCGTGTCAAACGTCGGCGCGGGCGAGCATAGCAGCAGCATGAGGACATGGAGCTACAGCGACCAAGCGTTTGACGTAACAGGGTATCTTCGCCGGGACAACGAAGGGCGTTTCAACCAAGCGGACGTGGATGCGCTTGCGGACCTCGTCACCAGCGACCCGAATCTGGCGGCGCGCTGGGACGTGGACGGTGACGGGGTCGCGACGGCTGCCGATGTGGCGCTACTGCAAACCCTCGTCGACCTGCACCTCGACTCCGGGTTCTTCGGTGACGTGGATCGCGATGGCACGCCAGACTGCGAGCGAGCGGTTCTCCTGCTGTTTGGGCATCACCTGGGAGAGGCGGAGTACCGGATCGAGCTGGACTGGGACCTCGACGGCGATAACGATGATACCGACCTGCAGGCGCTTGTCTGGACCTTCTGCCCGCCGTGTCCGGGCGACATGAATTGGGACGGCCGGATCACTTTCGCCGACATCGACTGGTTCGTCGCGGCGCTGGCCGGCGAGTCGTCCTGGACTCACTGGCCGTACCAATGGCGAGCGGCGGATTGCGATCTCGACGGGTGGGTCACGTTTGCCGACATCGACCCGTTCGTCGCGCTAATCGGCACGACCTGCTACATCATACACTAAGAGGGGCGACGCTTCGGCGGCGTGCCGAGCCGGCGGCCGACCAGCACCTCGTTCAGGCTCCCAGTACGGAAACCGCGCAAATCCAGCGCGACGTACTGGAACCCCAGCTCGCGCAGCCGCGCGTCGATGCGGCCCCGCAACTCCGCGTCCGAAAAACGCGCCAAATCCGCCGGCGGCACCTCGATCCGCGCCAGCTTGTCATGATGCCGCACGCGGCACTCGCGGAAACCCAGCCCGCGCAGGAACGTCTCCGCCGCGTCGATCCGGCCGAGCTTCTCCGGCGTGACCTCTTCGCCGTAGGGAATGCGCGAGGACAGGCACGGCGAGGCGGGCTTGTCGTGCACCGACAGGCCCAGCTCGGCGGCCAACGCGCGCAGCTCGGCCTTGCCGATGCCGGCGTCGGCCAGCGGAGCGTAGACGTTGTGCTCCACGGCGGCCTGCAAGCCGGGGCGGAAGTCGCCCAGGTCGTCGGCGTTCGTGCCGCTGAGCACGGCGTTGAACCCGCGCTCGGTCGCGAGCCGCGACAGGCGGGTGTACAGCTCCGTCTTGCAGAAATAGCAGCGGTTGGTCGGGTTCGCGACGTAAGCGGGGTCGTCAAACTCCGCAGTGGCGAGAAACTCGTGCGGCGCGCCGATCTCGCTCGCCAGCGCGGCGGCGGAATCGAGATCCGCGCTCGGCACGCTGGGGCTGCGGCCGGTGATCGCCAGCACCTTGTCGCGGCGCAGCGTCCCCACGGCGACCCGCAGCAGCAGGGCGCTGTCGACGCCGCCCGAAAAGGCGACGACGCACGAGCCCAGGCGGCGCAGGCGTTCCTGCAAGGCGGCGTACTTTCCGGCGAGGATGGCGTTCATGTCGCTCGTCGCACCTGTTACGACATTGGCATCCAGGATTGTAGGGGCGGACCTGGGCGGCTTCAGACGTGCCGGGGCTTTAACCGAAAGACGGGCACGCCCAGAGCCCAAGAGCAGGCCACGGGGCACACGTGCCCCGCGTTTCCGCTCGGGCGCTGATGGCGCGCGACATGATCCGCGCGTGCCCGCCGTGCGAGCGACGAAGGGGCCCACCGATCAAGGTTGGTTCGCGCGACCGCGCTGCGACTGCGGCGGCGGGACTACGGTCCGGGGGCCGGACCCTTGTCGCGCATAGTGCGATAGCAGTCGCGGCAGTACACGGGCCGGTTGCCGGCGGGCTTGAACGGCACCGTCGTCGTCACTCCGCAGGCGGCACAGACCACCTCGAAGGACTCGCGCGGTGCACGGTCGCCCCGCGATGACGGCGGCCGGCTCGAGCCACCGGGCCGGCTGCGGCCACCACCACCGCCGCCGCCGCCGCCCTCGGCCTTCTTCTTCTTGCGGCACTCGGCACACCGCTTGGGCTCATGGGCGAAGCCCCGTTCGGCGTAACGCTGTTGGTCGTCCGCCGAATGGATGAATTCCTGCCCGCAATCGCTGCACACGATGACTTTGTCTTCGAACGCCATAGATGGCTGCCTCCGATCGGGTGTCCAGCGGGATAATACCACACGATCCGACGCAAGCCCACCCGCCGGGGCGATTTAGGTAAAAAACTGAGGCCGGGGCGGGGTCAGGCCGAAAGCCCACCCGGCCCGGACGGACCGGGTGTGACCAGATTGGGTGGCATGAGCAAATATCGATGGACAAGAGGCTTTCGCGTGCCGCCGCTGACAACCGTCCGAGTCCGAGCCGCGTCCGGACCCGCTGTTCGCCACGCGCTGCTCGTTCTCCGCCCCGCCCTTCCGACTTCCGCCTTCTAACTTTTCCCGCCATTCCCCGCCCATCTCCGCCACCCGCCGCCAAACTCCGCCAACCCTTCCTGCCCGCTTTGCCTTCCGTCTCTTTCTGGGGAATACTTGAGACGCTCACGCAGTGCCAGAGCCTGCCTTGACGGCCCGCTCGGCAGGTGTGGCACCGGCTCCGGTCGCCCCGTGTGGCACCGGCTCTGAATCGGTGAACTGTGCACCCCACACCCGCTGACCCGGTTCGAGACACGTGCTCGGGTGCGTTCGCCCCGTCGGACAGGTCGCGTTTGTCTGCGACCGGCCTCGACGCTTGCGGACGGAGGACGCCCGACGCACCGGCGATCGCCTGGCCGCGGCTGCCTGTGAAGTCCCGGACCCTCCCGCGACTCAGCGTAGCACCGGAGCGGAAGGGACGCCTCGCGAGCGT
>Ga0182017_10002768_pt1 | contig 13197 bp, 11 predicted proteins | sample 712E3DmetaG_FD_120492 | JGI IMG/M metagenome (GOLD analysis project Ga0182017, IMG submission 120492) | Permafrost microbial communities from Stordalen Mire, Sweden - 712E3D metaG | ecosystem: Environmental > Terrestrial > Soil > Wetlands > Permafrost | place: Sweden: Stordalen | collected... | reverse complement strand
TTTGTCTTCATTCGTTCGGAAGGAACGAAGAATATCGCGTTTGCTAAACTCGGAATCGGTGATGATATACTCCGCGTCGCGTACCGCGTGCAAGATCATGCCAAAAGAGTACGTACGCTGAAGCGGTGAGAAAAATTGAGGAAATCGAATGTGAATAAGGTCATGAATAGTGACAACGGAGCGTCTCCCTATTCCAAAGGGGAGTGTATAGTGGGGGGAGTGAAACACCGAGATGTCGTTTGCCTTCACTGTGCGTCCGAACAGGAGCATCTCGCTCAACGAATATTTTCCGTAGTTCACCTCCGATGTTTTCCATTGAGGAGGGACATCGATTGCTCCATTCCAATCCGGTGGAACAAATAGGAGGAATGGACGCGGGGAATTCATCATTGCATACTCCCGGATTAGATGCCGGATATATGTTCCGATCCCAAAATCAAGGTACTTTCTGGCATCGAGTGCGATGTATCCCATGAGTAGATTTTCTTTCTTGTTCAATGACTTCGAATTTGTCCTTTGGTTTCATCGACCCTGATCTCGAAATAAAAGTGCAATGACCGACGCAGAAAGTTGTCTTTCCGACGAATTTGACAGTTTCAATATAAATTTGGCCAAGAGATAGAGACGGATGACCAACCTTGCAAAAAGGGGTTGCGATTTATCATAAATGCGCAATTGGCTTCTTCGATACTCGTAATCTATCTTCTTATTAGTATTGCCATAGCTTCTGCCTCCTAAGTGAGTAAGAGATGTTTGCGGGATGTACAACACCTCCAGGCCGAGATTCCTGATTCTCCTGCACAAGTCGGCGTCCTCAAAATACATGAAAAAGGATTCGTCAAACCCGCCGATTCTTTCAAATACGTCCCTCCGAACCATAAGGGCAGCTCCAGTGATCCAATCAACAGGTTTGTCTGCGAATTTCCGGTTGATATTTGACAGGAGCTCTCCAGCATTCGATTGTCGTTGCCAGCGGCGAATGGTCCATTCTGAAAAAAGAGAGGGATCGAGCCCGATGGAAAGCTGAAATGAGCCGTCGTGGTTCATCAATCGCGGGCCGCACGCTGCAACTGTTGGGTGTGTTTCCAAAAAGGAAGCAAGAATATTCGGCGTATTCTCGGAGATCAGCGCGTCGTTGTTCAAAAAGAATAGATACTTTCCTGTTGCTGCCTCGGCTCCCCGATTGCAGCCATAGCCAAATCCCTTGTTTTTTTTCATCGAAAGAACCGTGAGCGGAGACAATTCATCTTTGAGCGCTTCAACAGAACCATCGGTAGAACAATTATCAACGACGATGATCTCTGAGCTCGGAGAATGCCGCCGAATCGACAGCACAGCCCCCCGCGTATAAGCAATGCCATTGTAATTGACGATGATGATGCTTACCAGGGGTTTTTCAAGAGCATTATTATTCATTCGAACAAATGAATCTGAATGATTCCTTCGGGGGAGTCCAATCGGAATCGAGGTTAATACACAATTGTAGCGCGTTGAAGCCCAAACACGACGACCATTATGCTTAATCAGGTCCGCTCAGAATGCCTGTTCGCTCTTCCGCAAAAATGTTGTCACAAAATGCTCAAGTTTCCGGACCATGCAGGTTTGCACGTACAACCACGAGACCACAAATATGCACCAGACGATTTGAATTAACCTAACAAGAGGTCTCTTCTTCGCGTGTTGTTTAGGCTTCCTACCTCTGCGAACCTCCTCCGTGAATAGTCATAATGTGCTGCTCGAGTTCCGCTGAGCCACGTTCCCAGGAAAAACGCTTATGGACAAGTTCTCGCCCTCCCTCAGAGAGCCGATTCCAGTTTTCTCCTCGAAGAAGCTGCACGACACGTTTAGCAAACGTACTTGGATTGTCTTCGACCCACAGGTCCTTTCCAGAAAATCCGTCAACACCGCTATTCCCGGCACTTGTGGTCACCACCGGCGTGCCCCAAGATAATGCCTCTAATATCTTAGTCTGGACACCTATTTTCAATCTGACAGGGCAAATACTGACTTTCGCCCGACGCAAATAGTCGGACATATCGTTCACTCTGCCGGTGATAACAACGCGCTCTCCAAAAGCCACTGTCGCATTGCGTATTCTCGAATCCGGTTCAGCTCCAACAATCCACAATGTCGCCGTAGGATATTCTTTTAGCACGAATTCGAATATGTGCCGTACAAAATAAACAGCGCCATCCACATTGGGCAGATGGAACATGCTCCCTGAGAAAATGATCATCCCGTCTGTGCGCTCTTCGCAACGAAGAATCTCTTCCATAGACCTTCTGTTAACGCCATAGGAAACACATCCGATATTATCATATCTGCCTTCTTCACGCAAATCCTTTGCGTCTTCTTCAGACAATACAACCACTTTCGCCATTTGTGGCAAGTATCTTTTCTCATATCTTGCCAGCACTCTTGCATCAACAAACAATTTCACCTTCTCCCATGGAGACAAGTTCGGCAATCTGTACATACGGTGTAGTTTTATTGATTGCGGATCTTCTATGTTAACAATCATTTGTTTGTAGCATGTTGGCTGAAAATACTGTATCGCATCCATGTCGTATAACAGGATACCATCGAACGTATTTTGTTCCACCACCTCTCTCACCCGCGCCTGCATCGTCTGTGAAGCGCACGCACTGATAAACCTGGGAACCCCAAGTAACATATAAAACGCAGAGCGTACTAATTGTGCAATCCATGAAATGTTCTTTACAGTAACAAATTCTATTCGTTCAACAAACTCGGCAAATTCTCCCTCATCTTTGGGTACATCAACACACATGAAATAGATCGAATGCTCTTTTGACATTTCCTTAATATTGTTATAAGCAACAATTGAACTACCTATTCGGGGAGGGCATGGATAGTATCTCATCACAACTAACAATCTCATTCCACATTACCTCGTGTCTTGTTTCTTATTGGTCTTTTGCTGCAACCACTATCGCAAAGGTGTACAGATATTTCCCCATGAAAGTAAATTCCGGATTAGGACAATCCCATTGCGGTTCATCGACCAAAGTGCAATTACTCATCAATGGCAACAAACGCAGTTCTCAGATCATGTTTTGTATAACACCTCGGATCGCCTTCTGGTTTTAGTGCACTAGGTTTCCAATCATCCTTATGACCGCATGCGATTACAGCTACACCGCCAGGTACCGACAAGTCAGCGATGCACTCTGTGAAAGACTTATCGTCCGAATCACGTCCAATTGTTTAGGGTGACAAATTACTATCGCAAGAATCTTTGATTGCGCATGGTTTTGTGACGCACTCCTATAAGTGACGACGCAACGATGGAATAAATGCTTCATTTATGAATCGATTTTTTATTACACTCATTGAGGAAGTATCCTCATAACTATCGAGGCAAGCCATCATAGGATTTAGGTATGTCGTAAAACCTTGATGCACAGTATCAGATACATAAACCTGTCTTCTGTCAGCACCTGCAATATTTTGGATATTCCATTTCAGCGCAGGTCACTCTCAGTGAAGAACCTCTTTATTGCTCTAATATGATGCTATTCTTTTAAATATCTCGTAATAATCATTGGCACATTTTTGCCAAGAAAAATCATTTGCCCTGACTTTCCCTAAGGCTGAATATTTGACTCTTAACGACTCATTATTGTACACTTTGTTCATTGTATTGCACAACTCAATTTCGTCTTTCGGATTAATCATGATTGCCGCGTTCCCCACCACCTCCGGCAATGAGCTGACATCTGAGGTAACAACCGGCACGCCGCATTGCATTGCCTCTAAAACGGGAAGGCCAAATCCTTCATACAATGACATAAAGAAGAAACACAGTGCATTGCTATAGACAACAGCCATGTCTTCATTTTCGATATGCCTGCCAATAATTATGATCTTCTCTCTAACTGCTTTATCGATATTCAATTTGTCCACAATGGAAGAACTATACTTAGCATTTCCGGCTATCACCAAAAAAAGATCTTTGGGCTTTTCCTGCAGCGTGAACAGGCTAAAACACTTGATTACGTGGGGCACATTTTTTCTAATATCGTTGGATGAAATAGATAAGAAGTAATTATCGGGTAGACGGTATTTACGCTTAACCCTTGCTGACTTCTCTCTATTGGTATTTTGAAAAAACAATTCTTTAGAAGCTGCCAACGGTGCTACAAAAATACGATCTGCACTTATTTTATTATCATAGTCTAACAAATCTTGTTTAGAAAATTCGGAGATGGAGATGGCAAAATTGGAGGCAATGCTTTTTACCACCTGCTTGGTGATCTCAACCATTGCCCTAGGATACCCTTCCATTCGCAAGGGGATAATATCCAGATATGTTATGCTCTTCTTTATCTTTACATGACGAATAACATTGTTGTCAAATGGGTAATAAAAAGAATGGTAAATATCACCTTTCTCTAAACCTCTAGTCTTAACCTCAAGCGACAAATATTTTGCTAAATACTTTGACGATCTTCTGAAACCCGGCAATGAAGATGAAAGAATAGGTGCGTCGGATAATATCTTATCTCTATAGAGTGGATAGTTTTTCTCAAGAAACAGTTTCAACATTGAATCATATTGTTTCGAATAAATGCTGTTAACAAAAGAAATGTCAAACTCACTATAATGTGTAAATTCTTTTAGTATTTCTCCGGCAATACGCACCATGCCATGACTACTACTGCCAAGCATTTCGGTCTCAGAAAATAATGCCCCATCCAGTATTATTTTTATCACTTCAATTCTTTTGAAATTAAAAACACCCACTCCATAAAAATGTTCTTAAATAGACCCCCTCGATGCTCATAGAGGGCAAACTCCCTCTCGCCCGGAGATAGCTTTTCAAGTCCAGTGAGCATGCTGTAGTCCACATCTTTGTTATTAACAATCTTAAAAGTATGAGTAGATTGAAAACTGGATAATATTTGGCTCGATATGACAGGATTCACAACGTCGTGCAGTTCAATCAGAAAGTCCACCTTCTTACATTTCTCTATCACAGTTGTGGTAAATAGCTCTAATTCATACCCTTCACAATCACACATAATCAAAGTTCTGCCTCAGTACGCAAAATCTAGAAGTGTCTTTTCATCACACACTGTATTCCATGTTAGATTACTTACATTATTTACCTTAGCCATTTGCTGACTAAATGCTATATCTTTTTCATTGATATCGAAACGATGGATTATTGCTTTCGGCATTGTTTGCGCTAACCCAACGGCGTAATAACCTTCGGCAGACCCGATATCAATAATGTCCGAGTAGTCGGTGTTGATAATCTGACTTAGCCAAGGCTGCAGTTGGTATTCGTAGCCGCCGACAATTTTGGGAACCAGCGTTGATTCTGTTATGGCGAGTGAAGGATACCGCAGGTCTCTAAAAACTCCGTTAAGAACTCTGTGCTCGGAATTAATAGACAATTGTTTGATGATACTCTGGCCTTTCTTAAATATGCGGCGTTTCCGCAAATTGAAAAACAACAAATGATCAATCCTCTGTAAATAGTCGCCGTCGATTATTTTACCATAGAACCGATTTTGCATGACTATCGAACTCCCCAGGCGCGCAGCAACTTTCCAATTTGCACGACTATTGGAATTCTGCGAAGCCTTTTCTTTGTCTTGATTCTCACTGCCAGCCACATCAACTTTATGCTGCTCCCAATATTCACAAGTTGATTATTTCTGTGATGTGCGTACCAATCATTGACGCCGGTCCTCATAAATCTGGAGTATCCAAATCGCTTTAAGTAGTTTTTTACGACTTTACTCTCAAAGTCAGAATTATCCTCCACAAGTATAATAAGGGGTTTCCATCTTTCAAGAGAGAACCCCTCGAGGACTTCATATTCGTGTCCCTCAACATCAATCGAGACAAAATCGATATCACAATTAATCTGTGCGTCCGTCAAGATTGTATCCAAGGTCATCGTGTTTACTCTTATTGGGCTGGATACAAACCCGTGGCTTTTGATTCTGTCATGAACTTCTTGGTTAGTGCTAATCGTCGATAGCCCGTCGGATCTCGCCGCACCTTCAACTACGTAGAGAGTTTTCGTATCGGTCCGATTGGATGCGGCACACTCATAAAGCAACGCTTTGCGTTTTTCGCGAATTTCTTTACATAAGGAAGGATTTGGTTCTACCAAAATGCATTTCCAGCCTATGTTCTCGAAAAACAGGGAGGTGCTGTCGTCAATACCGTTGTTCGCCCCAACTTCAACGCAGAACCCGCTGGTCTTCCTGTGACAAATTTCAAAAAGAATCTTGTCTTCACCAAACTGCGAAAAAAACATGGCATATCTCCACTATAACCGGATAAGAACTATGCAACGAACACGCTCGGTTCAATATGTTTCATGGACTAAGTTCATTTTCACCAACTGTCCATACAGCCACGATCTAGTTACAGGAGCGGCAATGGCTGTTAATCCGAGTGTTAATACGGAAATGATAATTAAGTATAGCAGCGTCATATATTGTGAGATCGGTTCTCTCATGAACACTCGACCAAGTCCGGCGACAAATGTACATACCACAAGTGGAAGGCAGACATCTTGCCAATACCAACGCCATTTTTCTTTGACTAATAATCTTTTATGCATCACGGGGATCCAGAATACGACATATCCTATGTTCAAAGCCAGCCATACAGCAGCTCCACCAACAGCGCCAAAAAAAGTCACCATAGAAATAATTAGTGGCACACATAAGAGAACGGAAATGAAGTTTGCGTAAAAAGGTAATCTTGTCCAGCCAAATGCCAGTTGTAGTGCATATGGTGGATTCATAAGGCCGTTCAGTGCGGTTCCACAAATCATTATGCTTACAAGAAGATGAGTTTTTTCTGCAGTTATCGGATTCTGTGTCCAAAGAAGAATGACTTCGTAGGAAAAAAACGCAATAACGATCGCGACCGGCAAGATTAGAACTGCAATAAATTGGCAGCTTTTATGATAAAGAAGTTTTAATTCATCGAGATCATTAACAGAAACTAATTGTGTAAACCTCGGATAAATACTGAAGAAAAAGGGAGTAAAGAGACGTCCAAGGCTCATCGCTACCAAACTTGCAAGCGAGTAATAACCAAACATCTCCAGTGAAAGCAACTTGCTTAATATTACTTTGTCCATTTGAGTAAGAACTACTCCTAAAATAGAGATTCCGCCCATCCCGGCAGTAAACCTCCAAATGCCTTGAAGAAGTTGTTTTTGAAAAACAGCTTTACTCCCACTGCGAGGCAGGCTACGCCAAAAAAATAGTGCAAATAGAAATGCATTTATTATGCTGATTCCGAATTGCCATAGTAAAAAAACCTGTATTGTCGGTGAAACAAGCCATAAAACAAGAACAGCACCACCACCGCGTAATGTGCCCATGCAAACACTGATAATGTTAAGAAGGACTTGTTTCTGTAACCCCATCAACCCACCGGAGTAAAATCCGATAGGCATCTGGAAAACCGTAATGAAGCCCATGATTAGCAACGATTGTTCGATTGTCTTAGGGGGCAACTGTCCTGCCTTAATCCAGTTGTGGGCAATAATCGGTGCTACTGACACAATAGCAATTCCAACAAGAACGGCAATACCCCAATAGAGCGTTTCTAATGTGCGTGAGAGATTTCGCGTTTCTTGTGCTTTATTCGGTATTACTGAAAGCCTCGCCATTTCACGAGTTAAAGTACTACCCAGCCCGACATCTAAAAGTCCGAATATAACCTGAAGCGTAGTAAAGATGCCTATCAAGCCATACGATTCCATTCCAATGTACTTGATATACAGAGGTACAAAGACCAATCCCATAAGAGCCTGCCAGAAGGTCCCCGCAAAATTTGCAGTAATATTTTTCTTCAGGGAATTTGAATGACGCAGTGAGGATTTGGGTTTTTCATCTACCATGCAAATCCCTGTGCGAACAAATACTCTTCAACATAATCGTTGGTCTACAATTTTGGAGAAATGTTAATCCCGGAGTTTCACTGAGAAGTGCTACAATCCATCATAAGATCTGCTAGCTGGTGAAAACTTACCTTTTGTTCCCACCCAAGACTCTTAATTAATTTAGGATTGCTAACTAACACATCATATTCAGCGGTGAATTCTCTCTTTACAATTACATAGTCCTTCCAATCCAAATTTCTCTTTCTAAAACAGCATTCCACCCAATCTTTTATGCCGTACGCCTTACCACTTCCTATGATTGCCTCATAAACGATGTTTTGGTTTACAAGCATCCATACCGCCTCAACTGTATCGCCGGCAAAATTGAACTCTTTCTTTACATCGATATTCCCCAATTCCAATTTCTCCGTGCTTCCCGCATAAATTCTATTGACAATCTTAACGATTTTTTGATTTACATGTTGTTCTGTTCTTAAAGGACTATCATGATTAAAGAAATAACCAACGTACACCTGTAATCCAAACTTATCTCGATAGTATCTAGCTGCATAGACCGACTGAATGCGGGCGACGGCATATGGACTGGAACCTTCAAAAGGTGCTTGTTCATCGATTGGCAATCCGTTGTTTTTGAACTGCATTGCGCTACCGGAAATGAAGACCTTTGCATTCGGACAGTACAATTTAGCGGCTTCAAGAATATTAAGTGTCCCAGTGCATATTGTTTGATGGTTCTCAAATAATGCATGATGTTGAGTTGTAGATCTTGCAGCAAAATGAAATATGTATGATGGTTGATATTCCTTTATTTGTCCCTCGACAAATCCATAATCACCGACGTCACCATGCACGGCATTACCTTTTCTCGAGACACAAATGAACTCAACACTTTCTCGTCCGAGTAACTTGCTTAGATAATAGCCGTCTTGACCGTTTGAACCAAAAATAATTGCTTTATAGATTTTACCCATGGAATACCATTTAAATAATTTCAATTTCCGGCAATGGAACAATAAACTTACCCCCTTGAGCCAAGTACTCATTTTCGCGGGAAAGGATACTATCTTTAAAATGCCACGGCAGCACAAACAAATAATCCGGATTCATCGCCTTTGCCTCGGCCTCTGATATGATTGGGATATGCGTACCAGGAGTAAAAGCGCCGAATTTCTCCTGGTTTACTTCGGCAATATATGGGATGTGCTTGCTGGTAAATCCACAAAACTGCAATAATACGTTTCCTTTGGTACTAGCTCCATAACCGATTATTCTCTTTCCGTCTGCAACAAGCGACTCAATGAGATTGGTCAAGTTTTTCTTGTGTCGGAATACTCTTTCTTCAAATTCTCTATACGGTTTCGGGTTATCTAATCCCATGTCATCTTCTTGCCTTAATAGCCAGTCAATAATCGGCTTATTGGACACATACGATGCATTCTTTTTGCAGGCAGTAACGGCAAAACTCCCTCCATTAATTGAATTCATTTGAACATCGATGACTTTCATCCCGCAAGTTTCTAGTATACTGTTGACCACTTTTAAAGAGTAAAATTCCAAATGTTCATGACAAATTGTATCATAACTATTCGTCCTCAGCATACTGGGCATATAACTTTGTTCAAAATGCCAAATCCCGTCATCTGCAAGACATTGTTCAATATCCCGCACGAAATCCATCGGGGCTTCTAAGTCATAAAACATCGCAATGGAAGTAATGATCTTCGCTTTGTTATTGGGAAAATTATCTCTGAATGTCCTCGCGCTAAAAAAATCAGGGATTAAAGTGATACGATCGCCATAATAGCTCTTGAACTTCAACCCAGTGGGATCTATTCCAACTTTTTTATGTTTACCGGAGTATGCCTTTAACGACGTCGCATCATTACTGCCAATATCCAACACGAGGTCGGTATCATGTAGGTGCACACGGCGTTCCAGGATCCTAATCTTTTGCTGAAGATGCCTTACCATCGATGCATTTAATCCGGAACGATATCCGTAGTTATCTCCATACATTTCATCTACACTGTAAGATTGTTTCAGCTGTAACAAACCACTGTCGGGGCACCACACCAGGTCCAAGGGGCCCCTGGTTATTTTGTCATCAACATTTTTGGGAAAAACACCGGTGAGATATTGATTTCCTAGAGATAAGACGGTTATGAGATTTGTGCTCTGACTAATACGGCATTTTGTGATTTCTGAATACATATTTTTATTGTCCCTCTTCGGGTTTTTACTCGATTTTATGCAACAGTTATTGTTTCCTAGCCACTAATAAGCAGTAAGACGATAGCGTGCCGTTTTTCTCAATATATTTCGAGTCGAGATCACAAGAGCGAATAGCCGATATTGGAACAAAGATGAAACGCGAAGAGAAACCAAACCATGTCTGGTAATGGAACAAGAACTTACCATGCACCGCTCATTGAACATTGGGGGGCACCCGATGCATAGAGAACAATGCATCGCCGCCGCGCTCCTTGATGTCGGGAAATTATTGCGGGATCGCTGTAATTCCCCGTTCGGCATCTCAAATCTGCGATAAGTGAAGCCCGCATCTTTTCGTCGATCCTATGAATCGATCACTCTTAGAATTGATCCCGGCAGATTTCAGTGTCAATTCTCAATAAGAAGGTGCAGTCTCCGGATGAATTCTTGAAGCGAGATTGTTACCGCGCCAATCCCCGTACTCACGGCACCATTGCCAATGCTGATTGAAGAATTTCTTCTTAGCCTATAGCTAAAGAAATATCTTTTGATGCATTATCAACAACAATTATCTCAAGCGAATCGATAGGGGAGAATTATCAGATGGATTGGAGACATGACCACAATAGCTTTACTGCATTCTAAGATATGACGACAGAAAGTTTCATGAATCACAGTTCCAATTCTTTCATCACAGTTCCCAAATCTTTGTCCCCCCTCCCGGAAAGATTCACAATGATATTTTGTGTCTCTTGCATCGTGGATGCGATTTTGATCGCGTATGCAATCGCGTGAGCGGATTCGAGTGCAGGAATAATTCCTTCAATTCGAGACAGAAGCAACAACGCATCGAGCGCCTCCCGGTCGGTGATCGAAACGTACTCGACGAGTTTCTGATCTTTGAGATAGCAATGTTCGGGACCTACCCCGGGATAGTCCAATCCGGCCGAGATGGAATGAGCCAATTGAACCTGCCCATTCTCGTCCTGGAGCAAATACTGCATCGCTCCATGAAGAACGCCTCGCGCTCCCATCGCCAGGGCTGCCGCATGCTTTCCCGATTCCAGACCTAGGCCAGCCGCCTCCACTCCTATAAGTCTCACGCCGGGCACGTCCGGCAGGAATGGAAAAAAGATTCCCATGGAATTACTCCCGCCTCCGACACATGCAATGATGGCGTCCGGCAGCTTTCCCTCGGCGCCCAGGATTTGTCGTCGCGTCTCTACGCCGATAACAGATTGAAAATCCCGGACCATCATCGGATACGGGTGCATGCCAACAACTGACCCAATGATATAGAACGTCGTTTCGACATTGGTCACCCAATCCCGTATCGCTTCGCTGGTCGCGTCCTTCAATGTTTTGCTCCCCGACGACACCGGTCGAACTTCGGCCCCGAGCAATTTCATGCGATAAACGTTCGGGGCCTGACGCTCCATGTCCTCCTCACCCATATAAACAATGCACTGCATTCCGAAAAGAGCGCACACCGATGCGGTTGCCACTCCATGTTGACCGGCACCCGTTTCTGCGATGATCCTCTTCTTCCCCATCCTTTTCGCGATGAGAATTTGTCCGACAGTGTTATTTATCTTGTGAGCGCCCGTGTGACAGAGGTCTTCGCGCTTGAGGTAGATCTTTGCGCCGCCGGCATGTTTCGTCAGCCGTTCCGCGAGATAGAGGGGCGTTTCACGGCCGACAAAATTTTTAAGATAGTAGCAATATTCTTTTTGAAAATCCTGATCGTCACGTAATCTCAAATACCATGACGTCAATTCTTCTACCGCTGGGAGAAGGGTCTCAGGAATGTAGCGCCCGCCGTAGACGCCGAAGTGGCCGCTGAGGTCCGGAAGGTCATACGGGAAGGGTTGTTTTTTTTCTCCTGCCATCAGATTAGCCTTCCAAGTTCTCGTGTGCTTCCCTGGCTGCGGATACAAAAGTCTCGATCTTCTTGTGATCCTTCTTGCCGGGGCTCGTTTCAACTCCGCCGCTTACATCAACCCCGTACGGTCGCGCCTCCCTGACGGCATCGGCAACGTTTTCCGGCGTCAGTCCGCCGGCAACAATCACTTTTCCAAACTCATTTGCCTTCCGTCCGATCTTCCAATCGAACGACCGACCGGTTCCCCCAAATTCCCCTGCCCGATAGGCATCCAGAAGAAAGGCATGCACTTTAAACAAGCTCGACGCGTGGATCGAGTCGATGCCCTTTACATGAATTGCTTTGAATACCGGCAACTGATATCCTTCGACTGCCGACGGGGGTTCATCTCCTGAAAATTGGAGCGCCCCAAGCTTTACCTCACTAAGAATTTTCATGACATATTCCCGCTCCGGGTTTACAAATACACCCACCGTCAGAACTCTCGACGGAAGTTCCTCCACAATGGCGCCGGCTTCGATTGGCGAAATGTAACGCTTGCTCCCTGAGTAGAAATTAAATCCAATGGCGTCCGCTCCGGAGTCAACAGCCCTGAGAGCATCCTCCAATCTTGTTATGCCGCATATTTTAACGAAAAGGTGACCCATCAGTTGATCTATCCTGGCGTCTGAAGAAGCTCGCGGAGAGCCTTTACGCGGTTCTCCTGCGACATTAGATGTTCGCCGACGAGAATCGCATCGAACCCCAGCTGGCGCAACATATCGACATGGTGCGCGTTCCTGATCCCGCTCTCGCTCACTGCGATCGTCGAATTTGGAATGAAACGCTTCAGCGTCAGCGATGTTTCGAGCGACACGTCGAACGTGTTGAGGTCCCGGTTGTTAATGCCGATCATTGTTGCCCCGCAATTCACCGCACGATCGATTTCATTTTTCGCGTGGCACTCGACCAGGCACTCGACATCAAGATCACGGGCAAGATTCATGAACCTGAGCAATTCGGACTCTCTGAGAGCCGCGACAATAAGCAAAATGGCATCGGCGCCCATCACCCTCGACTCATAGATCTGGTAATCATCGATAATGAAATCTTTTCGAAGGATCGGCAGTGATGTGCGTTCCTTGATACGCCGCAGGTACTCGGGGCTTCCAAGAAAGTATTTTTCGTCCGTCAACACTGACAATGCTTTCGCACCGCC
>Ga0182017_10002765_pt1 | contig 13211 bp, 11 predicted proteins | sample 712E3DmetaG_FD_120492 | JGI IMG/M metagenome (GOLD analysis project Ga0182017, IMG submission 120492) | Permafrost microbial communities from Stordalen Mire, Sweden - 712E3D metaG | ecosystem: Environmental > Terrestrial > Soil > Wetlands > Permafrost | place: Sweden: Stordalen | collected... | reverse complement strand
TCAGCTTGTTGCAGGAGCCGTTGTTATGCTTTACGATCATCATAAAGGAGATATTACGACGAAGTCAAACGATATTCAGCACGAGTATTTCGATGTGATCCTTTCATCTCAGCATTTCCATTTAAGTCATGACAATTGTCTCGAAATTGTTGCTGTAAAGGGAAAGGCAAACCGGTTGACCGAATTATCCGATAAATTAATTAGCATAAAAGGCATCAAACATGGCAAACTTGTAATGAGCCGGGCGGAATAATTTTTTTAAGAATAAAGTAACACGGATTATTAATAAAGTAGCAAGTATGCATATCCCTGATGGTTATCTCAGCCCACAGACATATATTCCGTTATTCGGAGTATTTATACCGACACTTACAATTGCAGTAAAAAAAGTAAAAAGTGAGCTTTCATCACGTGACATACCTTACCTTGGAATGGCAGCAGCTTTCTCGTTTATTATAATGATGTTCAATTTGCCAATCCCAGGCGGTACTACCGGTCATGCGGTAGGGTCTGCCGTCATTGCTATACTTTTTGGTCCATGGGCAGCCATAATTGCCGTATCGGTAGCATTGATAATACAGGCATTTATTTTTGGCGATGGCGGAATTACGGCTATTGGAGCCAACTGCTTCAACATGGCCGTCTTTATGTCATTTACAGCATATTACATTTTTAAACTTGTAAGCAATGGACCAGGGAAAAAAACAAGAGTGTCGTTTGCTGCATTTATCTCAGGATATCTGAGCCTGGTCATGGCAGCAATACTTACTTCAATTGAATTAGGCATACAGCCTATGATTGCATCCACAGCTGATGGAAAAGCCTTGTATTGCCCTTATAACCTTAGCATTGCAATTCCCGCGATGGCTATTGAGCATCTCCTGTTTTTTGGCATTGTCGAAGGAATCATTACCGCGATAATTGTAAGCTATTTTCTAAAAAGTGAACCCGGTATGATTTATGCTTTCAGGAAAGGAGGTAAAGATGAAACTGGATAAGCTTCAGAAGAAAATTCTTATAATCCTTCTTGCGTTATGTCTCTTAGCACCAATCGGAATACTGCTTCCGATGTATTTTAATGCCGGCAGGGCCTGGGGGGAGTGGTCGGCACAGACAATGAAGGAGCTGGTAGGTTATGTGCCTCAGGGACTGGCAAAATATTCAACTGTATGGAAAGCGCCTTTCACTGATTACAGCATTAATAATCAGGATAAATCTGTTGTTCATCAATCAGGATATTATATTGTTTCGGGAATAATCGGAGCGACTGTGACGTATGTTGTGATGTTGATAATTTCCAGGTTAATCGTCCGGAATGAGAAATAAGATCCCCTTATATTTACTTCAGCCTGATGACATTAAAATCAGGTCGAAAGAAATAACAAAAGTAAAACTTTCCTTTCTTGACAAGACAATATTAAACTCAGCCAACGCCGTAAAATCTATATATCTTCAGGCAGAAAGTGCAGCAAAAGAAGGTTTTATCCAAAAGATCAATCCGCATGTAAAACTCATTTCGTTGATTTATATGGCGGTAGTGATTAGTTTTGTGAGTAACCCTGCGGCACAAGTACTTATAACAGCTTTTATTTTTTCATTTTACCTTTTGACAGGATTAAAGGTTTTCCAGATCTACAGGAAAATATTTTTTATCGCGCTTATATTCGGCTTTCTTATTGTATTACCGGCTTCTCTCAATATTATAACTCCCGGCAAAGTTATTTTTAAACTTATTTCCTTTAATAAACCTCTGCATTTCTGGATTTATTATATCCCTGAAAATATAGGATTTACTCAGAATGGAATTCAGGTAGTATTACTGGTTTTTCTAAGAGTACTTAATTCTGTTTCATTTGCACTGCTGATTGTTTTTACAACACCTTTCCCCTCATTTATCAAGTCTTTCAAAATGATCGGAGTACCAGATATATTCCTTATGATCATTTCACTTGCGTACAAATTTATTTTTATTCTTTCCCGGGCAATTGAAGAAACCTACTTTGCTTTGAAATCAAGGCTTTCGGGCAATATTAAAAGCAAGAATATCAGAATACTGATCAGCGGAAGGATATTTTTTATTTTTAAAAGATCGATGATAATTTATGAAAGTACTTATTATGCAATGGTATCCAGAGGCTACCATGGAAAAATAAAGCTGCACTCACAACATCGCATAAATGTTATGGATTTAGTTGCTCTGGTTATTATTCTTGCATCAGGCATTGTTGTTATCTTATTCTAAAAAAAATGGAAGATATTATTTCTTTGAAAAATATTGATTATTCATATTTTAGCAAAATTCCGGCTCTTAGAAATATTAACCTCTCAGTTAAAAAAGGTGAAATGTTTTCTGTTATCGGTCTGAATGGAAGCGGTAAATCAACCTTGCTGCATATTATTAATGCACTTATATTTCCTGATTCAGGAGAAGTTTTATTGGACCAAAATCCTGTAACTGAAAAATCCCTGAGAGATAAAAACTTCGGAGTCCAGTTCCGGCAGCGCATGGGCTATATTTTTCAGAATCCCGATATACAATTATTTTGTCCAACAGTATTTGATGAACTTTTATTTGGCCCCTTGCAGCTCAACCTTACTCTTGATGAGGCAATGGAACGAGCTGAGCAGACTTTATCATATCTTGGTATCGGATACCTGAGAGAGCGTCCCGTCTATATGCTATCAGGAGGAGAAAAGAAAAGGGTCGCCATAGCATCAGTTCTTACAATGAATCCTGATATTCTGCTTATTGACGAACCTCTTTCAAGTCTTGATCCAAGAACGCAGACATTTTTCATCGAACTCCTGCTTGAACTAAACCATGCAGGTAAAACTATCATTTTTACCACGCATCAGCTTGACCTTATTGAACACCTTCAACCCAGGGTAGCAGTACTTTCTGATGAACATACTATTAGAAAAATCGGGACTGCTTCGGATATTCTGGGTGATGAAGAACTTCTGATCAATGTGAACCTTGTCCATGAGCACGTTCATAAACATGGGAATGAGGAGCATAAACATTATCATTCGCATTATGTCTTTCATAAACATTGAAATTTTATTAATTTTATGCCACTTATTTCAGAAATTACACTCAAAAACAATCAATAAATAACTTGTCTTACTTAATTATATACAATCTTATGCAAAAACTTATTTTCTCATTTATTATTATGCTGGCTGCTATTGCACCTTTAATTGCACAGGAAGATGCGGAAGGCAGCAAAGATCCGGCCTTGTTTACCAGGATGCCAGGTTATCATATTTACAGATATGATGATGTACAATTTGACAAATATGAATTCAGGATCAGTCATGAGAAAACGCAGGTTGTTGAGGGGCACCATCTTTTAATTTTGTACGACCTCAATAATAATGTTCAGGCCCCAAGTCCGCTGCAGATTGGACGGAATTATATCAATGCTGTGAAAAAAATAGGCGGGCAACTCATTTATGAATATCAGGATCCCGGGGAAGATGTTGTATTGAAAGTTACAAAGAATGGTATGGAAGTATGGGCTTATGTCAGTGCCAATGGCAGCGGTTCATACGGAATTAATCTTGTCGAAAAACAGGCAATGAATCAGGATGTGGTTGCTGATGCCAACAGTCTTGCAAACAGTATCAGGGAATCAGGCAAAGTCGCTGTTTATGGCATTTATTTTGATACCGGAAAATCATTATTGAAGCCTGAATCACAACCAACTTTGCAGGAAATTTCGAAATTATTGAAAATGGACCCTAATCTTAAACTCTATGTAGTGGGGCATACAGATAATGTCGGAGACTACGTTTCAAACATGCAACTTTCAATTGAAAGGAGCATTGCAGTTGTCAACGAATTAAAATCGAAGTACTCGGTAAATGAAGGACGATTAAGAGCCTGTGGAGACGGACCTACTTCACCAGTTGCCAGTAATGATAAGGAAGAGGGCAGGGCTTTAAACCGCAGAGTGGAGTTGGTAAAGCAGTAGAATTTGAAAAATGATTTTAGAAAAGACCTACGCATTATTAAAAACGAGATATAAAAATCAGATTGAAAACCTGACCATTTCGGATGTGAGAATTGGTGTTTTTCTTTCGGCAGTTCTTCTGTCAGATGGTAGTTGTGGTGTTTCGAGTTCTGTGACAGATTCTCATTCATTTTGTGATAAAAAAAACCGTGACTTCGGAGATTTTTCACCTTCGAAAATCAAGGGACAAAATGTGATCACCCTGCTTGAAACAAACAAAAAGTCTAATACAATTGATACATTAAAAATCGCAGTACTGAATGCGATATCTTCAAAATTGCTCACAACCGCTGATTACAGAATAATTGAAAACTGCGATCCAATAGATCTTATTGAACTAGATTCCAATAAAACAATAACAGTAGTCGGTGGATTTCAGACATACATTCAAAGAATATCGGAAACCAATAATAAATTATATGTTTTGGAATTAAATGAAAATGCGCTTTCCGAAGAACAAAAACAATTTTATATTCCGGCTGAACAATATGCAAATATTTTGCCTGCTTCCGATATTGTGATCATTACCGGATTGACACTTGTAAACAACACTATTGAAGGTTTGTTGTCGTCAATTTCACCTAAAACACAAGTCGTAGTTACAGGCCCTTCCAGCAGCATAATTCCTGATATTTTATTTGAAAATAAAGTGAATATAATAGGTGCGACCCGGATAACGGATTCTGATCTCTTATTCTCAATTGCAGGTGAAGCGGGCGCCGGTTTTCATCTATTTAAATATTGTGCTCAAAAGATCAGTATTCTGGATGATTGATATCAGGCTTGATAATAAGTTGATAAAAGTCTGGGATCCAGAAATTCATATATAAATAATTTACAGGTAGGACATCATTTGAAAATATTTTTCTTGCTACATTTGACATTATCGATTTTGGATAATGAAATATAAAACCAGATAATTAATAATTAATGAAAGTTACGGGCTTTACTTTTATCCGAAATGCAGTTAAGTATGATTATCCTGTTGTTGAAGCAATAAAATCTATTTTGCCGGTTTGTAATGACTTTGTGGTAGCAGTTGGGAAATCAGATGATAATACTATTGATCTTATTCAAAACATTGATAAACAAAAAATTAGCATAATTGAGACTGTTTGGGATGATTCGCCTGAAATGAAAAAAGGAGGCCGGGTTTTTGCTTTGGAAACAGACAAGGCTTTCCAGGCAATTCCTGCCGATTCTGACTGGGCATTTTATATCCAGGGAGATGAGGTTATCCATGAAAAATATCTGGATAATATTTATTTATCAATGGAAAGATTCAAAGACGATATCCAGGTTGACGGTCTGTTATTCAATTATCTGCACTTTTATGGATCGTATGATTATGTTGGAATATCACCTAACTGGTACAGACATGAAATAAGAGTTATCAAAAATGATAAATCTATTTACTCATACAGAGATGCACAGGGTTTCAGAAAAGAGAAAAACATAAAACTGAACGTTAAGCCTGTAGATGCATATGTTTATCATTATGGATGGGTGAAAGAACCCGGGACCATGAAGAAAAAGGTTGAAAATGCATATTCATTTTATAACGAAAAGAAATTACCAGAAAAAATATTGTCTGATCAGGGGTTTGATTTTTCTTCGATAGATGCACTGAGTTTATTTGCTGAAACACACCCTCAGGTGATGAAAGAGAGAATAGAACGAAAGAACTGGAATTTCCAATATGATGTTTCACTCAACAGACTTTCATTAAGGTATAAAGCAAAGATCTTTTTGAAAAAATATCTGGGAATAAATACATATTACGAGAACTATCATATTATATGAAACCGGATTAAATCTGCTGTTGCTATCCGATAAAAGCTGAAACAAGTTCTTCCCCAAAGGCTCAAAACCAAAGATCCCTTTTTCATTTCAAGATTTTAATAGTTAAGATTTTATTAAACTGCTTAAACTCTTTACGTAAAATTTGTTTCCTGGGTTTTTTGATTATACTTTTGCGGCGCGAAAGACAGCCCTGCTAGAAATGTGCTGTTTTGATGCAACCAAAAGATAAATAATGTTTTAGAAAGAAATAAAAGATTCAGAGAATAATTTCGATAAATAGTATAAGTATGAAATTGACGCGAAAATGTCTTTTGACCTTTGTAATTCTGGGACTAATTACTAAAGGATTTAGTCAGGATAACAAAGATATGCTTAAACTTTCAATATCTGAGGCCCAGAATTATGCGCTTCAGTATAATCGATCAGTTCAATCAGCAAAAATTGATGTTAAGTCAATGGAAAAAAAGATATGGGAAAACCTTGCAACTGGATTTCCACAGCTTAATTTCGATATAAATTATCAGCATCAGTTTGTTGTTCCTGAACTTAGTCTGGGACCCTATCTGGATGTAAATGCATTACCAGATGGGTTTCTTACTAAACAAAATATTTTGGATCATTATCCGAACTCACCTCCTTTTGCATTGGGTGTAAAGAACAATGCAATAATTAATCTTACACTATCTCAACTGATTTTCAGCGGTCAGTATTTCATAGGTGTCAAGGCAGTTCAGATTGCGAAACAGGTTACGGAGAAAGCTCTTGTCAAAACTGAGGCCCAGACAAAAGAGTCCGTTGCAGATACTTATTATCTTATTCTGGTCCTTAGTGAGAATGACCGGGTGTTGAATGAAAGTCTGAAATCGGTAAACCAAACCTATGGCGAAATGGTCAAGATGAATCAGCAAGGTTTAAATGAAGAGACTGATGTCGATCAGATTAAAATAAACAGCTCTAACATCCAGACACTTATTAATTCAGTTGAGTCGCAGAAGGAGATTTCGATGAAACTTCTGAAATTCCAGCTTGGCGTTGACTTCAATCAACCATTGGAGTTGACTGATAGTCTTCGTGGAATTATTGAAAAGGGGAATATTCAATATATGTCTCCGCTTGAGTATAATGCAAAAAACAGCGTTGATTACCAGATAATGAGCAATCAGGAAAAGGTAGCATCTCTGTTGCTGAAAATGGAACAATCAAAATATTTGCCAACCGTAACCAGTTTTTACCGCCATCAGGAACAGACAAATCAGCCATCTTTCAATTTTGCAGTAAAAGATATTGTTGGGGTTACATTAAGCCTTCCGATTATAAGCAGCGGTCAGCGTAATTCAAAGATCAGTCAGGCAAAATTCGATCTGGAAAAATCGCGTCTTAATAAAGAAAATGGTGAACAGGGTTTAATGATGGATTTTGAAACAGCCCTGAGCAGCTACCAGACGGCATTCAGCAACTTCACGACCAACAAGGAAAGTATGACCCTGAGTAAAAAGGTATATGAAAAAACAGTCATCAAGTATCGGGAAGGGGTATCATCGAGCTTTGAACTGACTCAAAACCAGAACCAGTTCCTTACAGCAGAATCGAACTACTACAACTCAGTTCTTTCACTTTTGAACGCCAAGGCAAAACTCGATCGCATTTTGAGTATCAGTAATTAGTAGGTTATTTAGATTATATACTTTGAATAATTCGGAAAAATAAAAAATCAGAACAGGTATGAAAACCATCAATTTAATTATAACAGGTTTTGCAGTTATGTTTATTATCCATTCATGTAGTGGCGATAAGCAGGCACAACTGTCAAAACTAAAACAACAACAAGCTAATCTGTCAGATAAGATTAAAAACCTTGAGAATGAACTGAGATCAGAACAGAAGGATCCTGTTAATCCGGAGAAATTTAAATTTGTTGGTACTACAGATGTCAAAACCAGTAGATTCGACCATTATATAAGAGTGCAAGGCAAATTAGATGGTGACCAGAATGCTGCAGTCTTTGCAGAAGCTCAGGGTACGGTTTCTTCCAAGTTTGCAGATGTGGGTCAGAAAGTTGTCAAGGGTCAGGTTTTAGCCCAGATTGATGATCAGCAATATCGCAACCAGATGGAAAGTCTGGAAACACAGTATAAATTTGCGTCAGATATGTTCGATAAGCAAAAACGTCTCTGGGATCAGAAGATTGGCAGTGAGGTTCAATATCTGCAATCAAAAACTACTAAAGAATCGCTTGAGCGGCAGATTTCCTCTTTAAATCAGCAGGTTGAGAAATTTAAAATCAAATCGCCTATAGATGGCACTATTGAAGAATGTAATATTAAAATCGGCGGCGTAGTTTCCCCCGATCCCCGTTCAGCAGCCTACAGGGTTGTTGCATTTAAAAATCTTAAAGTTAGCGCTGAAGTATCGGAGGCATACTCATCAAAGGTTCAGGTCGGAGATAAACTGGTTGTCCTGTTTCCTGATATAAATAAACAGATAGAAACCAGAGTTGATTTTGTCAGCAAATACATCAATCCGGTGAACCGTACTTTTATTATAGAAACCAGAATTACTGATGGTATACAGGATTTAAAAGCCAATATGATTGCAATTATCCAGATAAACGATTACCATTCAGATAACTCGATCCTTGCTCCAATGAATGTAATTCAGACTGATCCGGATAATAGTTATGTATATGTTGTTCGTCCGAAGGAAAAATTCAATGCGGCATTCAAACAACCTGTCACTATCGGGAACAGCTATAACGGTGTTGCTGAGATTCTTAAGGGTTTATCTGTTGGAGATAGAATTATATCTGTTGGTTATCAGGAACTGGTAGATGGCGAATATATCAGGTTTTAATTATTATTCTGATAATAACTTTATCAGGGGATAAATAAATATTTTCATGGAAAAAAAGTTTAAAGAGTTTTTTGCTACCAGCTGGGCAATCGACAACAAGATCAGTGTTTATGTTCTGGTATTTATAATATCGGTATTTGGTATAATTAACTATTATACAGTTCCTAAAGAGCAAATCCCCGATATTGTGATTCCGATGATAAATATTAACTCAATTTATCCCGGAACCTCACCCGCCGATATGGAGAACCTGGTGACTCGACCTCTGGAGAAGAACCTCAAATCTATAAGCGGTGTTAAAAAAATAACCTCCCGTTCCGTACAGGACTTTTCCGCTATAATTGTTGAGTTTAATACCGGAATTGAGATTAAAGACGCTAAACAGAAAGTTAAAGATGCTGTAGATAAGACAAAAAAAGATTTACCTACAGATCCTTCTTTTATTGAACCATCAGTTATGGAGATAGATCTGTCAGAGATACCAATCCAGTATATAAATTTATCCGGTGACATCCCCCTGGATCGTCTGAAAAAATATGCCGACGAAATGCAGGACAGGATTGAAAGTCTTAAAGAGATTACGCGAGTTGAAATAGGTGGGGCTCTTACACGTGAGATTCAGATTGATATAGATATGTATAAGATGAAAGCTGCCAGTCTTACATTCAGAGATGTGGAACAGGCAGTGAGTCTTAATAATATGACCGTTTCCGGCGGCAATATAGATCTGCAGCAAATGAGTCGCTCCATAAGAGTTGTCGGTGAAGTAACAAATATTGATGAGATAAAGAATATTGTAGTAAATACCTCAAGTGGGGCACTAATAAAATTAAGAGATATTGCTACTATCCATGATGGTTTTCATCAACCGGAAAATTACGCCCGTTATGACGGGAAAAATGTTGTGACACTGAATGTAATAAAGAAGAGCGGACAGAATCTGCTTGATGCATCTGACAAGATAAAGGCGATCATCACAGACATGCAGCAGACCAAGCTTCCGTCCAATCTTATTGTTCAGGTTACAGGTGACCAGTCACGCAATACCCGGAATACTGTAAATGAACTAAATAATACTATAATACTTGGATTCATTTTTGTTACCATCGTCCTGATGTTTTTCATGGGTCTTGTAAATGCCCTTTTTGTTGCTTTATCTGTCCCTTTATCCATGGCTATAGCATTCATTTTTCTGCCTTGGATTGGTTTTACTATGAATATGCTTGTGATGTTCGCATTTATTTTTGCACTCGGGATTGTTGTTGACGATGCTATTGTGGTGATCGAGAATACTCATCGTATTCACAGGATAACTAAAATGGACATTACCTCATCAGCCAAGTTTGCGGCGGGAGAAGTTTTTGTTCCTATACTTTCAGGCACTCTTACAACACTTGCTCCGTTCTTTCCTCTGGCATTCTGGCCAGGGGTAGTCGGAGAATTTATGGTTTTTATCCCGGTTACACTCATCATCACACTTTTTGCATCATTAATAGTAGCATATATATTTAATCCGGTATTTGCTGTCGATTTCATGAAACTTGATGATGAAGATGCTCCTGTTAACAGACGCAATGTATTCAGGACTACTGCCATAATATTACTGATATCATTACCCTTTTATCTGTTTGGGGCCAGAGGAATTGGTAATCTGACATTATTCATTGCAATTTCTTTCCTTGGTCATGAGCTATTCGGCTATAAGGTCCTGAGAAAATTTCAGTCCCATTTTATTCCCGCACTGATGAGGAGATATGAAAATACTCTTGTATGGGTTTTAAAGGGAAAGAGACCGGGTTACTTACTCGGGGGTATGATAGCACTCTTCGTGTTTACAATGGTCCTGAATAATATTGTAAAACCTAAGGTGGTTTTCTTCCCCAATAATGAACCAAATACAATTAACACTTTTATCAAGATGCCCGTAGGGACTCAGATAGATGTGACAGATTCTGTTGCCCTTATTGCAGAGCACCGGATCATGAGTGTCCTTGGTGAAAAAAATCCAATTGTGGAATCAGTTGTCACGAATGTTGCATTTCTTGCCTCAGACAATAGTTTCGATAATTCAAGCAAATCATCAAACCTGGCAAAGATCGCTGTCAATTTTGTTGAGTATAAGTACAGAAAAGGGCAAAGTACAGGTGAATACATGAATAAAATGCGTGAGGTATTGAAGGATATCCCAGGGGCTGAAATAGTTGTCGATAAAATAAAAATGGGACCTCCTACGGGAAAACCAATAAATATCGAAATAGCAGGGGAGGACCTGGCGCGGCTTGCTTTAACTTCTGAACTCTTTAAACGATATGTTGATTCATTACAGATAGCTGGTATTGAGGAATTAAAATCTGATTTTGCCACAACCAAGCCGGAGATAATTATTAATCTTGACCGTGAAAGAGCAAATACTGAGGGTATTACTGCTGCTGTCGTTGGTGATGCAATCCGTACAGGTCAGCTTGGGAAGGAGGTATCCAAATACCGGGAGGGCGAGGACCAGTATTCAATAATGCTGCGATTTGAGGAAAATCAACGCAAAGATCTCGAACAGCTGCTAAATCTTACAATTACTTACAGGGATATGAATTCAGGTATTCTGAGACAGATTCCTCTTTCAGTAGTTGCTCATGTCGCTTATGTGAACAGTTATGGGCAGATTAACCGCCTTAACCTGAAACGGGTAGTTACCCTCTCGTCAAACGTACTGGATGGATACAATGCAAACCTGATAAATGCCCAGCTTCGTAAAGTGATCCCTCAGTTTGCAAAACCATCGGATATTGATATCCGCATCACAGGCGAGCAGGAAGATCAGGCGGAATCGATGCTGTTCCTTTCAAAAGCAATGATTCTTTGTCTGTTCCTTATTATGTTCATACTGATTACGCAATTTAACTCAATGTCTAAAGCTCTGATTATCGTATCTGAAGTTATTTTCAGCCTGATTGGAGTGTTGTTGGGTTATATGATCTTCGGCATGACTATTTCAATTATAATGACAGGAATGGGAATTGTTGCTCTGTCAGGAATAGTAGTCAGAAACGGAATACTGCTGGTCGAGTTTACCGATAGATTAAAAGCACAGGGAGTTAAAACTCGCAAAGCGATTATTCAGGCCGGTTTGACTCGTATTACTCCTGTAGTACTGACAGCAACGGCTACTATCCTGGGTCTGATTCCTCTGGCGATCGGGATGAACATTAATTTTCCCACATTGCTGACAGATTTAAATCCACATCTGCATTTTGGAGGAGATAATGTAATGTTCTTCGGACCATTATCCTGGACAATCATATTTGGGCTAAGTTTCGCAACATTCCTGACTCTGATCTTGATACCGGTAATGTACATTGTGATCTATTCCCGGAATATAAGAAGACAACGTCGTAAATCGAACAGGTTAGCATTACAACGTAAAACCTGAACTATCTGAGGGCACATTTTTCAATCAATTGGAAATCAGGATTAAGAAGTGATTTTATCCTTTTTCAGAAGAAAACGTTTTGTTAATGAAATCGCTGATACCAAAATAAAGATAGATCCCAATACTGCTACAATTGATGATCCGGCTGGAAAATCAAAATGGAAAGATACATTTAAACCCAAGAAACTTCCCAGGAAGCTTACAAACATTGCAATAATAATTACTGCCTTATTAGACCCTGCGAGCATAATGGCACAAACAGAGGGAATAATCAAAAAGGAAAAAACCGGTATAACTCCACTGATCTTTACAGCAAAAACAATTGATAAACCTATAGAAACATAAAACAAAAAATTCCAGAGATTGAACCCATTTTTCACAATTCTATTTGTTTCAAAACTGCTGGTAAGTTCAAAGAATTTTTTCTGAAAAATAATATGCATAAGCGCCAGTACACTAAAAATAATTCCTGTAATGGTAATTTGTTGCATATTCACAGAAAGGATATCTCCAAACAATACTGCCTGTATATCTGAATCACCATGAGGAGTCTTTGAAATAAGCATAACAGTGGCAGCTGAAGAGAATGCATAAATTATTCCAATGATAGCTTCAAGTTTTAATCGCTTATCCCGGATATCAATCATTGAAATTAATAATGCTACAAGGAGTGTAAACACCAGGGGAACAGTTGTTAATCCATACCCAACAAAAGCTGCGAACGCACCACCGAACGATGAAATCTGTCCAAGTGCAAGATCGACAAAAACAATTCCCCGGCCAACTACATGAATTCCAAGGTAAGATAAAAACAAACCTGTTATCAATGAAATTATGAATGCCTGCACCATAAAATTTAAACTGAACATTTCAAACATACTTTTCTTTTTTTAATAGTTATTTGTGAAATTAATTGGAAAGTGTTCTGATGAATTAAACCTGAATGACTGATTAATTGATCAAATAAATATTTAATTAAATCCCTGGATTAATTTATCAATATCGTAATCAAATAGATCAAAATAATCTTTGATACTGTCGAATGCTCCCACTGAGGTTCCCAGTACTATAGTTTTTGCACCTGTTTGTTTTGAAACCACATCTGAGGAAGATGT
>Ga0182017_10002762_pt1 | contig 13214 bp, 5 predicted proteins | sample 712E3DmetaG_FD_120492 | JGI IMG/M metagenome (GOLD analysis project Ga0182017, IMG submission 120492) | Permafrost microbial communities from Stordalen Mire, Sweden - 712E3D metaG | ecosystem: Environmental > Terrestrial > Soil > Wetlands > Permafrost | place: Sweden: Stordalen | collected... | reverse complement strand
TTTGGAATTCAGCAGATGCCGCCTTTTCAGACGGATTGATGATCACCAGCAGGATGTCCTTTCCGCTGGCTCTGGCGTAAACAAATGGATATGTGTTTTCTTTCGCATAAAGCGGAACGAACTTTGCATACGCGGCAAGCGCCGGTTCCGTATTCTTTAACGCGATGAGTTTTTTCACACGATTCAGCAGCGAAGACGGATCGTTTTGTTCGGCTTCTACGTTCGGTGCATCGCTGGCGGTATCGACAGGCAGATAGAGGCGGGAAAAATCGGCCGTGGAAAATCCGCAGTTTTTACCCGATGTCCATTGCATGGGCGTTCGCGCCCCTGCGCGGGGCTGGTACGCGCCTTCGATTTGAGGCATATTGTACAGCTGGCGCATACCGATTTCATTTCCGTAATAAAGAAACGGCACGCCCGGCATGGTCATTCCGAAAACCATAATGAGCTCCAGCTCATCGGTGCTCCGGTTGACGTTCATTCGTGCATTGTCGTGATTGCCGAGCGGCAGTACGATGTATCCTTTGGATTTTGTTTCGTTGTACTGTTCCATGTATTTCGAAAGAAAGTATGCAATGTTTCCTTTTCCTTCCTTATCAAAAAAACTGTGTCCTTCGGAGACTCCGTTCAGAATGCGCCAGCTTTCTTTCTGCATAAGATCGTTGTAGCCGTCGAACCAGTGGAAGAAGTCGGCATGGAATGCATCGAGCGCATCTTTCGGGTAAGACCATTCGGACACCATGAAGGCCTGCGGATATTTTTCTTTAACAATTTGGCGGATCTCCTTCCAAAAATCTTTCGTGCCGCCGCTCACATCGGTTCCTTTTACCAGCGCGCCTGCCATGTCGGCGCGTATGCCGTCTGCGCCCATGTCCATCCAGAAACAAAAAATCTTTTTCAATTCTTCACGAAGAGCAAGGACATCGGGATGATTGACCGGCAGCTGCCACGGCTTTGCCGGATCGGGTTTGCCGAAACCGAAATTTAACGCCGGTTCCGACCAGAAAAAGTTGAACATGAAATTACCGTTCCGCCGTCCATAACCGTGTATAAACCGACCGGCAAATTCGCCTCCCTCCGTTTTCCATACATTGTCGTTCCATACATACCAATTGGAATATTTGTCGGGGGACTGTTTGCACGATTCAACGAACCATGGATTATCGATGGCCGTATATGAAATGACGTAATCGAAAATTACCTTGAGCCCGCGTTTGTGCGCTTCCTGAAAAAGCCGTTTTGCATCTTCGTTGGTTCCATACCGGGGTGCAACCTTGTAATAGTCCCGAATATCGTATCCCGCATCATTGAACGGCGAATCAAAAAACGGATTCAGCCAAATGGCAGTCACACCGAGACTCTTAATATAATCCAGCTTCTGAATGATGCCGTTCAGATCGCCTATGCCGTCGCCGTTTGAATCATAATACGTTTGGGGGTAGATCTGGTAAAAAACCGCATGATGAACCCATTCAGGAGAATCCGGAACATCGCATGTTCCGGTTATATCCAATTGCTGTCCATGAACAACAGACAGGCCTGCTGCCAAAAACATCCCGGCCAATATTTGTTTTGTACGCATATTCATTTTCCTTAAAGCGATGGAATAGTTCTTTCTTAAGACATTGCAGACTATTCGGTTAAAACTGTATGACCTTTTCACTGCCTTGATAGGGAAGAGTTCTATCCGGTGTTCCGGCGAGTTCTACTCCGTTCCTGTTATCTTTCTTTACAATGACAATTTGAAACGTACGTTCCACAGGCATTCCGGGATATATTCCCTGCCGTTTGCCGATGGTCAGCTGCCGTTTTGCGTCGTTCCAGAAAAATGAGATTGTCGAGAAAATGCCTTTTTCATAATTGTAATTATCGTTTTCATCTTCGTACAAAGTAAAGCTTCCGTCGGCGCCCGGATAGATGCGCACTTCAATCGGAGCGGAAGGTTTCTCGGCGGCATATTGAACGAATGGACCCATCGGTATGATGGATCCGGCTTTTACGAACAGAGGTATTTTATCGATGGGCGCCGGCGAAAAAATGGTTCGGCCGCCGGAGAGCGTATCACCCGTCCAGAAATCGTACCATTCGCGGCCTGCGGGCAGATATACTTTTCTTGTTTGTTCTTTGGTTTCGGTCGTTTGTTCCTTCGCCAAAATAGACGGTGTTTTCCAATAGAGCAAAACCCGTAAGGCGCCGCTTGTTAGATTTTCTGTTTCTAAGGCAAATTTATATTCTTTCCCGGCCGTTAATTCTATGGAATCCGTATACACTTCAACGCTTTTATAGACAAAAGGAAGTTCTTTGCCGTCGAGGAAAATATGTTTGGGCCCGAAGCATTTAATATGGAACTGATGCTTTCCCGTTTCCGACGATATAAGCTTTCCATCCCAGCGGATGGATAATGTAGAGTCGGTGACATAATCCGGGCGGCCGTGATCGTACCAGTAGATGTCGACAGCGGAATCGATCTTCTCGAGTGTCAAATTTTTATAATGTGCATCGTTATAGTACATGGCATGCAATCCGGGTTTGCCGTCGTTTGTTCTGAAATGTTCCGCTGTGACGGGAATGCTTTGTTCGGGGGGACGGTGAAGCATATATTCGGTTACGGGGCAGACCATCAGCGCCGGGCCGAACATGAATTGATCATCGATGGAATATGTCGCTTTGTCATTTTCAAAATCCATCGGCAGGCCGCGCATGATGGAATATCCATTCTCCGTTACCTGATGTGCCAGCGAATAAATGTAGGGGATCAGACGGTACCGGAGATTGTCGAATTTCACGAGCACCGGCGTAAAATCCCCGAATTCCCATATCTCGCGCGGCGTCTCTGATCCGTGCGAACGGAAGATCGGACAGAATGAACCGAATTGAAACATCCGTGTATAGAGTTCCTGATAGGCAGGATCTTTGCCGCCGTGAGAGAAGACTCCTCCATAGCTTCCTAAGACAAATGCGCCGATATCGAATGTCCAGTACGGAATGCCGGCCATGCTGTGGTTCAATCCGGCAGGTATCTGATTTTTATAAATACTCCAGCTGGCGCCGATATCGCCCGACCATGTCGTTGCCGCAGCCCGCTGCTGGCCTGCAAATGTAGAGCGCGTAAGTATGTACGCACGTTTCTGATTAGTCGCCTTGCGCAGGTGCTTATAGATTGCATCCGTGATGAGGAGGGAATAGGGATTGAGATATCTGGCAAAGGAACCGAGATAATTATTGTCCATCCGTTTCAGTTCATATTCCGTCGATTCTTTTGTGCTGGCGTTAATCAGATCCGGCTCCGTTGAATCGAACCACCATGCATCGATCCCCTTGGAAAACAACCCTTTGTTCATATACTTCCAATAGAGATCGTTCGCTGCAGGGTTATACGCATCGTAATACTTAAAACCGCCCCAGCCGACGGGCTTGTAGAGAAAACCTCTCTGCTGCATTTCTTTGTAGACCGGAGTATTCGGGCCTAACCCGGGCCAGACTGAAATCATGAGGTGGAAATTTTGTTCATGAAGACGATCGATCATTTCTTTCGGATGGGGATAGAGCTTCTCATCGAAAAATAACTGGCTCCAATTTTTCGCACCGCCCCAGTAATCCCAATCCTGAACGATATTATCGATAGGAATTTGACGTTTGCGATACTCATCCGCAACTCCGAGCAATTCATCCCTGCTTGCATAATGCTCTTTACTCTGCCAGTAGCCGTATGCCCATTTGCCATACATGGGCGCCTGACCGGTAAGATTTCTGTAGCCGGCAATGACACTATCCATCGTGTTTCCGTATATGAAGTAATAGTCTATACAGTTTGCCACGTCCGACCAGAGAGACGTTTCGTTTTTGTCGTCGGTGAATATGGTCTTTGAATAATTATCCCAGAGGATTCCGTAGTTCATAGTTGAAATAAGAAAGGGAGTCACGGCATCGGTGTTAGCCTGCACGAGTTTTACCGTGTGCCCGCGCTTGTTTATCCAGCCGTCCTGATGCTGGCCAAGTCCGTAAATTCCCTCGTCAGGCGTCAATTCAAATTCTTGTTTGATGCTGTACGCTTTTTCATTTTTTAAATCGGCCGGCTGTATGACAGCTTTCCCGCGCTCTTTGAGGATTGTCGTATTGTCGGCAGTCAGGAATTCGACAATGCCGCCGGCTTTTGAAATCCGGATCTGCAATTTATCCGACTTCAAAATAACGGCCGCATCATTCTCTTCCACATGAAGATTGATGTCCGGCAATTCTTTTTGAATCACCGCCAGACTCGATGAATCAGGCGCCGCTTCGGGCAGCCATTTAAGGATGCGCACAGCATGATCCGAATAAAACTGGACTCTCATGCGATAACCGGCAGTCTCGATCTGAATGCCATTTTGAATATGCCGTACAGTCTCGCTGCTTAACGATACCTGACAGCAGCTTGCAAGAAGCGCTGCACAGAAGAAACGGAATATGTTATTTTTCATTGCTGCTTTCATGTTGTATGGATCATGCTTTATACCGCCTCACCGAAACGCTCAATGTTTCGGTGAGGCATGATTTTCTTCTTTCTTGTTTTTAACCTGCCACGCCTAACGGCGAGAAGTACAGGAAAACACACACTATAATAAGGACAACTATAGCAGAAAGGACAACATCCGTCGCGTTCCAGCTTGCGCGGGAGGTCGCTTTATCCTCTGCAACCGTTGTTGCATACGTCAGACCGTTGAGCTGTACCTCGGACGGCTTTTCCGACGAAAGGCTGACGATGATCAGCAGGGCGATGGAAAAAACAAAAAGGAAAATGCAGAAATAGAGAAAATTAATCGTCGCGAAAGTATACAAAATCCCGCTGAGATGGTTTTTCGTCAATTCAAGAACGATACGAAGAACCCCGATAATGAATCCGACGACCATCGTGGTTATAGCGCCCTTGCCGTTGATACGCTTCGAAAAAACACCCAGAAGAAAAACGGCGGCAATCGGCGGGGCAAGATAGGATTGAACACTCTGCAGGTATTGATAGAGAGTGTCGGAGATTCCCCGCATAACCGGTATCCATGCCATACCCAGAATAACGACAACTGCAGTGGTGATGCGGCCTACCTTGACCAGTTCTTTATCGGATGTATGCGGTTTTATTTTTTGATAAATGTCCAATGTAAAGAGTGTGGAGCATGCATTATAGACAGAGGCAAGGGAACTCATCAATGCTGCAAGAATTCCGCCGGCCAGAAGACCGCGTATTCCTACCGGTAAAAGAGTCTTTACCAGCGTCGGAAAAGCCTGATCCGCATTCGCGAGCTGAATTTTTCCGCTGCTTGCCAGAGCATATGCCATAAGTCCGGGGATTAAAAATATAAAGAATGGAAGGAGTTTCAAGTATGCGGCAAAGATCGTTCCTCTTCGTGCCTGTTGTTCGTTACGGCCCGCCAGGCAGCGCTGCACGATGTGCTGATCCGTACACCAATACCATATACCGACAATAGGAGAAGCAAAAAGAATTCCCAGCCATGGGAAGTTCGGGTCAGAAAGCGGAAGGAACATGTTCAGGTGATCCTTGGTAACCGCACCCATAAGATTATTCCATCCTCCGATTTGTATGAGGCCTGAAATCGTAAGAACGATTGAACCGCCCAGGAGGACGATAGCCTGAAGCGCCTCCGTATACATAACGGCATGAAGTCCGCCGAAAATTGTGTAGAGTCCCGTTATAACGATAAGGACAATCGCTCCGGTCCAGAAATCCACTCCTAAAAACGAGTTAAACACGACAGCGCCGGCGTAAATCGTAACGGAGACCTTTGCAATGACATAACTCAGCAATTGTACAATGGAAAGCAGCCATCGTGTCTTGCTGTTATACCGGCGTTCCAAAAATTCCGGCATCGTAAATACTTTGCTTCGCATGTAGAAGGGAACGAACACCCATCCCAGCATTAAAACGATCCATGAATGGAGTTCATAGTGACCCATCGCGAGACCGGATTTTGCCCCGGTACCGGCTAATCCGACTATATGTTCCGAACCCACATTGGATGCAAGGATGGAAGCTCCGATGACAAACCAGCCCAGGTTTCTGTTTGCGAGAAAATAATCGGTCGGAGAATTTTTATTCTTTCTAATCGACCAAATAGAAATACCGCCGATAAGCAGAAAATATACGCCGACAACGGCCCAATCGATAATGCCAAGAAAATTCATACGACTCCCTTTCTCAATAAATGTTTTAGAGAATGATCCAAACGATTGTATTTGATTGTTTCAATTGTGACGCCTTTCTTAGAGCCTATATATAATCATTGATGAATGTTTCAAACAATTCCTGCTTTCCGCTGATCTGTTCCGGTTCGCCGTTCTTCAAGGCGATCGTGTGCAGGTCTTCGAGAGTTAATTTTCCCTGCTCGAATGCCGCACCGGAGCCGTTATCAAACGATGCGTATCTTTGCGTGCGAAGCTTCGTATAAGGGGATTCCCGGCGAATAGTGTCGGCGATTATAAGCGCCCTTGCCATAGTATCCATTCCGGCGATATGAGCGATGAAAAGATCCTCAGGATCGGTAGAGTTCCGGCGAAGTTTTGCATCGAAATTTATTCCGCCGGAAGTTAATCCGCCTGCATCAAGGAATTCCAGCATAGCCTGTGCAAGTTCAAAGACATCCATCGGGAATTGATCCGTGTCCCAGCCGTTCTGGCTGTCCCCTCTGTTTGCATCGATGCTGCCGAGCAATCCGCTGTCTGCGGCAGTCCGGAGTTCATGCTGGAAAGTATGGTTTGCAAGTGTGGCATGATTGACTTCGATATTCAATTTAAAGTCGCCCTGCAAATTGAACTCGTTCAGGAATCCGATAACCGTCGCCGCATCGAAATCATATTGGTGTTTCATAGGTTCCATCGGTTTGGGTTCGATAAAAAATGTTCCCCGGAAACCATGTTTCCGCGCATAGTCCCGCGCAAGCGTCAGGAGCCGCGCCATGTGTTCCCGCTCGCGTTTCATATCCGTATTCAGGAGACTCATATACCCTTCACGGCCTCCCCAAAAAACATAATTCGAACCGCCGAGGGCGATCGTTGCATCGAGAGCGTTTTGTAACTGTGCTGCCGCATGAGCAACGACGGCAAAATCCGGATTGGTACCGGATCCGTTCATATAACGCGGATGAGAAAAAAGGTTTGCCGTGCCCCAGAGAAGCTTCACACCCGAATCCTTTTGTTTCTCTTTTGCATAATCAATCATGGCAGACAGCCGTTTTTCGGATTCCGGAATCGTTGTTCCTTCGGCGACAAGATCGAAATCGTGAAAGCAATAGAAGGGGGCGCCGAGCTTTGTTATAAATTCGAATGCAGCATCCATTTTTGCTTTGCCGCTCCGGATGGGATCCGCCGGATCATCCCACGGAAAAATTCTCGTGCCGCTTCCGAACGGATCGCTGCCGGTTCCGCAGAATGAATGCCAATAGGCAACCGCAAAGCGGAGATGATCTTTCAATGTTTTACCTGCTACGATTTTGGTCTCATCATAATACTTGAAGGCCATGGGATTTTTTGAACCGGGACCTTCATAGGAAATTTTTCCGGTAAACGGAAAATATTCTTTATCGCCGAGTGTTACGGTTGTGCTCATTTTATTTTATCCTTTAAATTGTAGAATTTGATTCAATGCAGTAGACCACTTTTGATATAATTCCGAATATTCGGCCGAACGGGAAGCATGAGGTTCGATTGTCCGAAGACGCTCGAGTCCTTTGAAAGCCTCCTGCCGGGATGTAAAATATTTCACACCGAGCGCTGCTCCGCGGGCAGCGCCTTGCGCACCGTCTGTGCTGTACAGCTCAATGTTCACGCCGGCAGTTTCTGCCAGTGTTTCGGTAAAAATCGGACTGAGAAATAAATTGGCCAGTCCGGCGCGGATGACGAGCGGCTTTATATCTATTTCATGCATAATGTCAATGCCGTATTTAAAAGCGAAAGCAATTCCTTCCTGTACGGCGCGAATAAGATGTGCTTGTGAATGTGTGTTGAATTGCACATGAAGAATATGAGCGCCGATGCTGCGGTTCTCCAGCATGCGCTCTGCGCCGTTGCCGAAGGGCAGAACGACAGCTCCATCCGATCCGGCCGCAGCGGTCGCTGCGAGTTCATTCAATCGGGCGTAATCTACGGATTGCTGACCCGTCATACGGCGAATCCAGCTGTTGGCAATGCCTGCTCCATTGATGCAAAGCAATACTCCGATGCGGTTTGCCTCGGCAGTGTGGTTGACGTGAGCAAAAGAATTCACGCGCGAGGCATGATCATACTTGAGCGTATCGCTCACGCCGTAGACAACGCCGGAAGTTCCGGCCGTGGCGGCTATTTCACCCGGCTCCATCACATTCAGTGAGAGCGCATTGTTGGGCTGGTCTCCAGCACGATATGTGACGGGAATACCTTCCGGTAAGCCAAGTTCTTGAGCTGCCCTTCGCTCAAGACGGCCTTGTTCACCGAAGGTCGGCGTGAGAGGCGGTATAAGATCCGCATCAATGCCGTACTCATGAAGCAAAAAAGATGCGATCGAACCGGAACTGAAATCCCACAAAATTCCTTCAGATAAACCGGAAAGAGTTGTAGCTGCTTCGCCGGTAAGACGCATGGCAATGTAATCGCCCGGCAGCATAAATGCATGGATTTTCCCGTATAACTCGGGTTCATTCTCTTTTACCCAGCGAAGCTTGGAAGCGGTAAAATTTCCGGGTGAGTTCAAGAGTGAACGGAGACATTTTTCAGCGCCGATAAGGGAAAAAGCCTTCCGGCCGATTTCTACGGCTCTGCTGTCGCACCAAATGATAGAAGGACGGAGAACCTGATGGTTTTTATCGATGATGACAAGCCCGTGCATCTGGTACGAAATACCGACGGCGATAATGCTGTCTTTTTTTATGCCGGAATCTGAAAGAACCTCGGCTGTCGCGATTCGAAGATTTTTCCACCACATGTCCGGATCCTGCTCGGCCCATCCCGCCCGAAGAGCTGTAATGGGCATTTCACTCCGGGGAGAGAAAGCATCGGCTTCAACTTTCCCCGTTTCTAAATTGAGCAGAGCCGCTTTAATCGATGAACTGCCTATATCGTAACCGAGTGTGTACATAAGATTCCGGATTTAATGTTCCTGCAATAGTTTCAATAATAACATTTCGTCAATGAGCATGCTGCCGCGTTTACCTGTAATCAGCTTTAATTTTTTTATCCCCCTTTTTTAAGGGGATCATAAATGGTTTTAATAAGCAATGTAATCCTCACACTACCGCATCGACACGCAAAAAGAGATCCTCAGATTTTCTTCGGCTGCATTCCTGCCTGATCTCCGGCATACCATTGCCAGTCTAACTCAATGCTTGAAGACTTCCATGAAGCTTCTCGGCATGGACCGGCTGCAATGCTTTTGTGGATTGCCGTATAACAAGCTCTGCATCCAGGACAATGTTTTCTATCGGTAAGGGTGCAGGGGATTCTATATTTCGGATCAGAATTTCAGTTGCTTTTCTTCCCAATTCAAACATGGGAGCGTGAACTGTTGTCAGTTGAACCGGAACATGTCTCGAAAACGGAATATCGTCATTCCCGATAACAGATATTTGATCCGGCACCATGATATTCATCTCGCTTAAAGCCGCCATAACGCCGAGAGCTGCAAGATCGTTATAGCAAACGATTGCTGTCGGAAAATCATGAACACTTCTATCATGAAAATATTCAAGACATTTTTTATAACCGTCTTCAAGATGGGCGCCTGTCGGAACAATCATATCGCTGTTGAATGCAAAGTGACTTTCACTGTACGCCCGCCGGAAACCATCTATTCTTTCATACGCATGAGATGCGTGCTTTGGTCCGGCAAAATGTACGATTTTCGAATGACCGTTGTCCATCAAGTACCGCATCAATTCTCTCATTGCTTTTATATTGTTGATGCTCACAACATTGGCTTGAATTCCGTTGACATTTTCCATAAGTACAAACGGAAAATTGATCATCCTTAATTTGAAAAGATGTTCGATTTCACTGGTTCCTTCCAGTACCGGCGCGATGATGGCTCCTTTAATGTCTTTACCGGAAAAACTTCTTATGATCTTTTCTTCGGATTCATGATTGCCTTCGGAACTGGCGATACTGACTATGTAGCCCTTGCTTCCGGCGTATTCCATAACTCCCAAAGCAACAGCCGTATAAAATGGATTGTCCAGCTCGCGGATGAGCAAGCCGATACTGTCGAAGGAGGATTCTGCGGCTTTTAAATTTCGCGCACTGCCATGAGGCCGATAATTCAATTCTTTTATTGCATTGAGAACAACTTTTCTTGTCTCAGCCTTGACGGTTTTTTTGTCGTTGAGTACGGCTGAAACTGTGCCGATCGAAACATGAGCATGTCCGGCAACATCACCGATTGTTACTTTTTGCAATATTGTTCCTTCGTTGATGATTTTAAGTCAAACTTAAAATTATATCAAAATAATATTATTGAAACAATTCAATTCATTTTCAATTTTTTCAATTTAGTTCAAAATAATAATGGAGTCAAGAAATTAAAACAAAACTTTTTAGAAAAAATCGGGCAGAACCAGGAGCAAACATCACTGTTCAATTACTTTTAACAGCAACGATTTCATAAATAGCCGCAGCCTGCTGCAGTGTCGATTTATTTTAAAATACACTCAAAAAGATACGCATAAAAAAAGCCAAGGAACGCGATATATAATCGCATCCCCCGGCTGCTTTTGTTTCTACGGTAAGTCGTTTTTATTTCTATATCGGACTATTGACTCCAATTATACCGATGGGGAGTCTCTACTTTGATCTTATAACTATCGTTTCTTCTCCCAGGTCACCTGAAACTGCCTTCAAAGTAATCTTGCCGGCTTTTTCTGTGGATTGGATCACTGCAAGACATAATCCATTAAATGCTTTTCTAAAATTTACTTTGAACGACTCGTCGCTTGTTTGACTGCCGTTATCGACACCGATGATTTTTCCCTCGCCCTCGATGTTGAAATGAATCAAATTATCGGCGTGGGGAACCGGGGTTCCGTGACTGTCGACTATTTTAACAGTGACAAAGGAAAGATCTTTGCCGTCGGCAGTAATCGCGCTTCTATCTGCGTGGAGTATCATTTTGGCAGGAGCGCCGGCTGTCTTGATTTCCTGAGTGAGGACTTCCTTGCCGCCGGTTCGTCCGATTGCTTTGAGTGTTCCGGGCGTATAGGTCAGACGCCAAGCTATGTGGAGTGCGTCGCCGGTCTTTTTCTTTGCTCCCTGAGATTTCCCGTTCAGGAAGAGCTCTACTTCTTCGCAGTTCGTATAAGCCCATACGTCGATCGTCTGACCTTCCTTCCAATTCCAGTGGGGGAAAATATGCAAAACCGGTTTGTTAGTCCATTCACTCTGGTACAGATAATAAACGTCTTTCGGGAAACCCGCCAAATCCACGATGCCGAAATATGAACTTCGAGCCGGCCACGAATAGGGAGTAGGTTCGCCGAGATAATCGAATCCGGTCCAGATGAACTGACCGGAAATAAAATCGAATTTTTTCATCAGCTTCCAGGTCTCTTCGTGTGTCGATCCCCATGGTGCGCTGCAGTTGTCGTACGAAGAGCAGCTCAGGTCGGCGTTCGCATTCTTCAGAGGAATATCCCAGCGGGTCGGCCACCGGCGTATGCTGTCGGAAGGCATATCGTAACTGCCCCTCGAGTTCAATGAAGAAACCGTCTCTGAACCGATCAGCAGTTTGCCGGGATGCAGCTGCCGGAATTGAGCATATTCGTCCTGGTGATAACTATATCCGATAATATCGAGTGTGTCGGCACGCAGAACGGGATTCAATGTATCGCTGAAATTGCAATTGGCCGTAACGGGACGTGTGAGGTCGAGATTTTTAATGAATGATACCAGTTCTTTGGCAATGACAGTTCCGCTGTGGTCTGTGGTATCCCATTGTTCGGCCACTTCATTGCCGATACTCCAGAGAATGACACTGGGATGGTTCCTGTCCCGCAGTACCATATCCTGAATATCGCGCTGATGCCATGTATCCCAATCTAACGAATAGTCGAATTGCGTTTTTCCTTTTTTCCACATATCGAATGCTTCATCCATAACCATAAAGCCCATCCGGTCGCAAAGCTCAAGAAGTTCGGGCGCCGGCGGATTGTGCGATGTCCGTATGCCGTTCACACCCATTGTCTTTAATATCTCCAATTGCCGTTCTAAAGCGCGGCGGTTGATGGCGGCGCCCAGAAAACCGAGGTCGTGGTGATTGCAGACACCGTTAATCTTTACATGCTTTCCGTTGAGCAGAAGGCCTTTTGCCGTGTCGAAAACAATCGAACGGATACCCAGTGTTGTCTCGTAATTGTCTTGTTTTTTCCCGTCCACAATAACGGTTGTAAGCACTCTATAGAGATATGGATTCTCAATAGACCATAAAACAGGATCGGATACGGTAAGCTGCTGCTCGATATTCCCGGCAGATGCTTTCATGAGTTTTTCCATTGTATCTGCGGAAGCGATTGTTTTTCCCCTTATGTCTACGATTGCGGTCTTTAATGTAATTGCCTGATCTATCAGAGATGCATTCCGGATCTTTGTTTGAATGATTACTTTAGCCGATTGTTCGGTCACTTCCGGTGTTGTCACGAACGTTCCCCAATGTGCTATATAAATTTTATCCGTCATGACAAGCCACACATTGCGATAAATGCCGGAACCGGAATACCAGCGGGAATTCGGCTGTTTGGAGTTGTCTACTTTAACTGCCAGAATGTTTTTCTCTTTTCCGTATTTCAAATACGGGGTCAGCTCATATCGGAAAGAACTGTATCCGTACGGACGCAGTCCCAGGGAGTGACCGTTGATCCACACTTCGCTGTTTTTGTACACACCGTCGAAATCGATGAAGGCCAAACGTCCTTTTTCCGAAACGGGAATCGTAAAGGTCTTGCGGTACCAGCCGATGCCGCCCGGCAGAGCTCCGCCGCTCGGAGTGGCGGGATTATCTTTGCTGAATTTTCCCTCGATGCTCCAATCGTGCGGCAGGTCAAGTACCTCCCATAGGGAATCATCGAAACCGGACGCCTGTGCATCGGTCACGTCTCCCAGATTGAACTTCCATCCCTTATCGAAATTTTCCGTCTTTCTGGTTCCGCCCGGAGAACCTGCTAAAGAAATTGATAGAGGCAGGATGAGAGCGGTACAACAAATGCTCA
>Ga0182017_10002761_pt1 | contig 13218 bp, 9 predicted proteins | sample 712E3DmetaG_FD_120492 | JGI IMG/M metagenome (GOLD analysis project Ga0182017, IMG submission 120492) | Permafrost microbial communities from Stordalen Mire, Sweden - 712E3D metaG | ecosystem: Environmental > Terrestrial > Soil > Wetlands > Permafrost | place: Sweden: Stordalen | collected... | reverse complement strand
GTGCCGCCTGCATTGATCGTCACTGCGCCAGTAAATGTCTTAGTACCTGTATTAGCAAGAGTCAATGTTCCGGAAACTGATGTAGAGCCTCCAACAGTCAGAGTCCACGCATTGTTTGCTCCAGTGGCTAATGTTGCACCAGCATTAATAGTAAGTGGAACTCCAGCATTTAACGTCAATGCAGCATACATCGTAATTGTCCCGGTATTTTTAATAATTATTCCACCAGTTGCTGCAAATGGAGTTATCCATTCTTCTTGTGTAGCAGTGTATGCGGCTGGTTTGTTATATTGAAGTGTTGCATTGGGACCATATGTTACAACTCCGGTTGTAACTATAACCGATGCAGTTCCTTCCAAAGAAAGTATACCATTTACTGTTGGTGTAGTGGCAAATGTTTTAGCACCGGAGCCAGAGAGAGTGAGGTTGTTGTAAGTTTTCACAGCAGCAGTCTGCGCGCCAGCCAAACCATAATTTACAGTTCCTGTACCGGCGTTGAGTGTTCCCCAAGGGAATGTTGCTGCCGTGCAATTGTATGTTCCCGAATTAAGATTCAATGTGGTCGCCGTTGTTACCACAAAAGCGCCATCGCTAAAAACGCTGTTTGCAGTAATGTCTGCAATGGTCAGTGTCGTAATTGTTGAAGCAGCTAACAATGATACGCCGGCCGTGTTGTTTGACTTCAAGATATTATATGTGTAACCGCCGACTGTCTGAGCAGAAGAGCCATTGCAATTCACAGTACCAGTAGATGCCGCAAATGTTCCACCAGCTGTAAGATTTCCCCCAATGCTGAGAGTCCCAGCACCAGTAAATGTTAACCTTGCTTGCGCTGCAGTTCCTGAAAACGTGATGTTGCCAGTGACATTGATAGTACCTGTAGAAACTGAAACTGTACAGAATCGGTTAGCCGTACCACTTCCTGGAATAGCAATACTTGCGGCACTTAGCGTGCCTGTGCCTACGGCTATTGTGCTCGTGATAACTCCCGCAGAAGGAGCATTCATGGTAATTGCACCAGTAACGGTAAGTGTATTCGTACCGTTTATAGTTATACCGTTATTTACCGCCGGTGCATTTACAGTTATACTTGCGCACGCATCAACGCCATCTATCGGAACAACAATTCCCGAGTTAATTATTACAGCATCCGCTGATGTTGGGACCGCTGCGCCACCCCAGGTGGCTGTGTTACTCCAATTGCCGGTTACTGACGCAGTCCTCTGCGCCAGTGCCGTTGTACCAATGAGCACAACCATCGCCAACAGAACAATCAGATAAAGTAATATATGAGATTTCTGTGTCAAGGGAAAAATCTAACAGATGTTTCTCAGTAAATAATTATGTTCCATAGCCTTTTTCATTAAAATATTTTTACGCTGCCAACGCATTTGCTATTACTTTGATTGTCAGTGCAGAAGCAATTCCGCTTCAGCAAGCTTTTCAGGTTTTGTATCCGATTGTGAAGTATAGACTATATGAAACTTTCCCCTCCTGTAATCAATACCAAAGGCCTTATCAACATCAATCTTTAATCGGCGGATCGGATTCGGAGTGTAAACGGCCATCCCCTGAATAAAGCTCACACGCAGTAATTTACCCTGCGGTGAAATATAATCAATCGCAATATCACCATAGACCGACATATTGCCCGTACGGTTAAATGCCATTTTAAGAACAGGCATCGTGTCGTTGACTATCTCAAGCGATACATCCGAAATACTTACCCTGGCTGTAGATTCACCGACCCGGATGATGACAGGTACTGTAATACCGAAAACTGGAACTAATTTTATAGAAATAGATGTAGTGTCTTTGAGAACTTCTTTTTCGCCTAATGGTTTTTCAGTCGGTACTGCCCGGAAATATATATGCGAGCGATATTCCCCGGGCGACATCTCATTGGTTTTAGTAAGCTGTAATTTTACTAGCTGTGCATCGTTCGGGGCAAGGACAACACTGCGCGGGAAAAAGCGAATGTATTTATCTGCAAAATTTTCTCCAGAATCAGGCTTGACGATTTCCTCAAATGCACCATCTTCCTTCATCCTGTATTGTACGATAGATATATTATACCTGGCTGTATCCATCCCGGTATTGGCAAGGTTAAGAGTCTGAGATCTTTTCGATCCTTCAAAAACCACTCTTCTCGGGAATATCATGAGGTTGCCCTGCGCCATCAGGCGTGTAGAAAAAAATAGTGTTAATACTATCAATCCTGAAAGGAGGATGATACAATACATGTTTTGTTTACATGCGGGTTGGTTCTTTAAAAATTCGGATGTGTGCATGACTTTTTATTTAAATAAAATTGGTGGCAAATACTTTAAATTAAAAGCGATGCTATATTATAGCAATCGCTTTCTATATGCTCATCATATAGTATTACCCTAATATATAAAAAAAATTACATACACCACACACCGTATTTTCTTGTCTCTTGCAATGAACGTATGTTCTAATTATAGTTGACCGTTACACGTAAACCGGAAGTATTTTTGTAAGTATCGGCTGCTGTAGATGCAGGTATAATCAATGTAGCGCCAACATTTACTGTCTGACTGCCTGCACTCAACGTACCTGTCGGAGCAGGATTACTTACAAATGCACCGACCGTCACACCATCAGTAGTACCGCTCAGTGTTATCGGTGAAGCTGGTAACGATATAGTATACGTGTAGCTTCCTGTGCCTGTAACAGCAAAAGAAGCGGCTGTCACCGTTCCCGCAGAAGCAGGAAGTGTCACACCACCATTCGGTGTGCGAACACCATCTGTACCCAGGACAACTGTACCTGGAGCCGGGGTTGTGGCTATATTTCCAAAAACCAAATCCACTGATTTCGTGATGCCTATTGGTGTTACTATAGTAACAGTCGTGCTGGCTGCTGCAGTTGCCTGAGCAAACGCATGTGCCGAGAATCCGACCAGCAAGAGTGCAAAATATTGAGTTCTATTTTTCATTTCTTTAGTCCCTATAGTTTAAATTATAAACATAAAAAACTCAACTAACGTGCCACATAATAGTGGCCTTGTTTCAGTTGAATTGTTTTAATAGGGGGTCAGAAATGAGTGTAATTTCGACAAAACACTTCAATTACTGAGCGTTATGTCATGTTTTCTTGTTATCAATCCTTTCTTAAAAATAAATAAAAAGAAACGCTGCCTTCAATAAGCAGCGTTTCTTTTTATTGATTATTTTAATAAAAGTATGATTTAATTATAATTGACCGTTACAGTAAAGGCTGCACTAGTGTAAGCTCCGGCTGTTACTGGAGTTGCAGGTAAATTCAGTGTAGCGCCAACAAGCAATGTCTGTGCGCCTGCAGTCAATGCACCTGTACCAGATGGCGTGCTAGTAAATGTACCAGCCGTTACACCTGCAGTAACGCCCGTAAGCGTAATAGGTCCAGCTGGTAATGTAATAGCATATGTATAAGTTCCTTGACCTCCAACATTAAAAGAAGCGGCTGCAACCGATGCTACACCAACAAGTGTCGCACCACCGGTCACTGAACGTCCACCGGCAGGAGTCAGAATAACTGTGCCTATTGCACCATTTGTGGCTACATTGCCGAAATTCATGTCAATCGTTTTACTAATAGTGATCGGCGCTACAATAGTAGCCGTTGCAGTGGCTGTTGCACTTGCTTGAGCAAACGCATTTGTCGATAATCCGACGACCAGCAAGAGGGCGATGAGAAGAGTTAGTTTTTTCATTGTCGTATCCTTTGTGTTAAATGATTGAATATTATTTAATTTGTTAAAATTTTGTTTTTCATTTATCATCAATTTCATCTTCTGCCATGCTTATTCAATCTGTGTGCCAGTGATAATTCCCTTATTATTCAACATTTTCGTCGCTCCTTATTTTACAATATGTATCTTATTGGGATTTATGGCTCATAATGAGAATTTATTTTTTTCTCAATAAAGCAAATATAATTATTAATATCTGGACTTTTATTCATCTATTGCGTACCATAATGATACAATAGAAGTAAATGAGGAATATTCCATAGTAATGTATTTAATCAATTTCCACAGTTTTCATAGTAAAATTAATGCTGGCATATAGATTGTCACACATACCATATTACGATGCATTTCACTACCTGAATTTGTCATTGAGGCAAGGGGCAACGATTATGGAAACTGAAAATAGTACTGTTGAAATGGATCTTTTTGGTATTCAGCGATTAAAGAGCCGAATTGTTACACAAATTTCACATGAGTTCCGCACTCCACTTACTTCCATCATAGGATTTGCGGCAATGCTCGAAGAAAACGAGCAGATCGACAAAAGACAGCGTACAGAATATGCACATTACATTCGGAATGAAGGAATACGACTTGCAAAAATTGTGGGCGATCTTATTGAACTCGACGCTCTTGAGCAAGGACGTGCTCAATTCTTGTTTGAGGAATCTGAAATTCAAAAAATCATATATCACACAATAGCACTTATCATAGGGCCAGCTTTAAGTAAATCCATCACAATTTCTAAAAATCTGCCGAAGGATCCGATCATTTTAAGATGTGATTCTGATAAGATCACAAACGCCCTGTACCAAATCCTTCACAATGCGATCCGGTTTACAAAACCCGGAGGCTCTGTCACTCTGAAAGCAGAAACAACAGACCACCAAGCCATTATTTCAGTACAGGACGATGGCCCAGGAATTCCGGCAAAAGACATTCCCGCTTTGTTCAAACGATTTGGGAAGCTCTATCGCCCAAACGAAGAAACACATGGTACTGGAGTTGGACTTGCTCTCGCAAAGCACATTATCGATCAACACGGCGGCGGCATCACCGTGCAAAGTCAAGTTGGAAAAGGATCAACTTTCATTATCAGAATTCCCATCGTTTCATAATCCTTCAACAGAAATGTCTCTTACTTGCCAATACCACATGAGGCAGTCCTGAGCACAGAACGAATTTATATTGTCGATGATGAAATAACTATTTCGAAGCTGCTTGAAATGTGGGTCGGCCACCGATGGGGATACACAACGAAAGTATTTTCAGACGGAAGGTCTTTTCTCAATCAGTTGACGGAACTTCCGGATCTTGTCCTGCTGGATCTTATGCTTCCCGACATCCACGGTGTTGATGTGTTGAAAGAGATCAAACAACGTAATCCAAATATTCCTGTCATTATTCTTTCAGCTCAAGCAAGTGTTGAATTAGCAGTCACAACCCTAAAGCTTGGGGCTGCAGATTATTTCAGCAAACCCATAGATTTTCCACGGCTCGAAATCGCAATAAAGAATTCTCTCAAGCTTGCATCTCTTTCTCGCGAGGTGGAGCAATTGCGGGAAAGCGTCGGAACCCGTTTGCATTTCGATAACATCGTTTCGCAAAGCGGAGAAATGCAGGAAGTGTTCAAACTTGTCAACAAAGTGAAACAGATCGATATTGGCGTGCTCCTTCTTGGGGAGAGTGGAACAGGCAAGGAGCTTGTCGCCCGTGCGATTCATTATAACAGTAACCGTCAAAGCGGCCCGTTTGTGGTTGTGAACTGTGCTTCTATTCCTCACGACCTTCTGGAAAGCGAGCTTTTCGGCCATGAACGAGGTGCCTTTACTGGTGCGGTTCAACGGCGAATTGGAAAATTTGAACAAGCGATCGGGGGCACGATTTTCTTAGATGAAATCGGCGAATTGGACTTAAGCCTGCAGGCAAAAATCCTTCGCGTCATTCAGGAAAAACAATTTGATCGTGTTGGTGGAAGCGAATTAATAAAAACTGATGCACGGCTCATTTGTGCTACCCATCGCAATCTCTGGGAAGAAGTGAAACAAAAGAATTTTCGGGAAGATCTGTACTACCGTATTTCATCATTTCCAATTATACTTCCTCCGCTCCGACAGCGAAAGTCAGATATTCTTCTGCTTGCCGACCATTTTTTGAAGAAACTCGGGGAAGAACTCGGAAAACCAAAAATTCGATTCTCACATAAAGCACTCGATTTGCTTTACAATTATCCCTGGCCGGGTAATGTGCGCGAGCTTGAAAACGTCATTCAGCGCGGTATGGTTTTAACAGACGGACAGATATTGACAGAAAAAGAATTGCCCATTTCGATTCAATCCTACGGACAAGCTGAGACAGACTCGAAAGAACATTCCCTTTCCTTTGAGGGCCAAGAAACGGTCACTCCATTAGAAAAAATCAAAGAAAACGCTATTCGGCATGCTCTCAAAATTGCCAATGGCAACATTGCAGAAGCTGCAAAGAAATTAAAGATTGGACGCGCAACTCTTTATCGGCTTGCAGAAAAGTATAAGATAAAAATTTAATCACGATACAAACGCCTCGCACCTTCCTCAGTTTTGTTCGTATTACATATTGTTGAAATGCATCAATCGTGGTTATTGCAGGATTATTCCCGCCCAACTGAGCCGTGGTCTCGTTTCGATGTTTATATCGAGACGGACTAAAAACCAGTGAGACTCCTGCTAAAACAAAATTGAACTGAACTCATTTTTACTTACTTCTCTCTGTCCTCCCCTATCTCTTTGTAGAATCTGCAGGGATTAAAAGCACAATAACTGCTATTCCGCTCGGAAATCGATGATAAGCCCAACGGTACCCGCCTTGTGCTATATAGAGAGAGAATAAAGGAGTGAGACGAAGGTCTCCAGGAGGATATAATGGAATCGGCAGCAATCAATAGTAACATCATCCCTTTCAGTCCGACGGCAGCTACTACGGCAAGACTGATAGGTACAGTAAAAAAGCAAAAATCTTCTGATAATGGACTGCAAAACGCCGGAAAGGTCCTTTCTTTCATTTGGTATAATTCGAATGAAGGGATGAGACTAACAGATGAAAAAGGAACGATCATCTCCGTCAACCCGTCATACTGCCGACTTGTGGGGATGACGTTTGAAGAACTCATCAGCAAGCACTTCACCTGTGTTTATGCCGAAATGGAAAATCGTGAGAATATGGCCCGCGCGTATGAATTACGATTCAAGGAACGAGAGGCTGAACCACAGCATGAAAAAAGATTTGTGCTCTGGACCAACCAAATTCTCGACGTTGAAGTATGCGATTCCTATGTTGAATCGGATAATGGACATATGCTCATGCTTGCACAATTCCGCGACATTACCGCCGAGAAAACTACTCATACTGCCCTGACCGAAAGCGAATCGAAATATCGCGGCTTATTTGCAAACTCAGTGATGCCGATGTTCCAAAGCAGTCCGGATGGGAAATTAATCAACGCTAATCGTGCAATGCTAAAACTGCTCGGGTACAGCAACTTCTATGAACTTGCGGAACTTGACATTGCTCGCGATACATACGCATATCCCGAAGAACGCAAGGCATTGACAGAAACGCTGCATCAAAAAGGGTACGTGGTCAATACGGAAATTAGCCTAAAGAGAAAGAACGGCAGAGTCATTACAGTTTTGGAAAACGCTCGCACGGTGGTGGATGTGGATGGAAAAGTAATCGGATACGAAGGCGTATTGGAAGATATTACTGCGCGCAAAGCAATGGAAAAGAAATTGCAGGAGTACGTCTGGGCGCTTGAGAAATCGAAGAATGCATTATCAGATTTGAACGCACAGAAAGATAAGCTCTTCTCGATTTTATCACACGACCTTCGTTCTCCGTTCAGCAGCATCCTCGGATTCTGTGACATCTTATTGAAAGAGAATGACCAGCTCACAGCTGAAGACCGCTTACAATTTGTGGCATATATACAAGAAGCAGCGCAAGACCAACTTTCACTCGTGAACAAGCTCCTCGATTGGTCGCGCCTCGAATCAGGCCGTATCCGGATGGAACATGTGGAACTTGATCTGCACGATATTGTAAGGAAAAATTTAAATTCTCTGATGGGGCTTGCCCTTCAAAAACAAGTCAAACTGCAGACGAACTTACCGTCCAAAGTCATGGTATATGGTGACAAACATATGCTGGGCCAAGTATTTGGAAATCTTCTGGGAAATTCGCTCAAGTTTACGCCGCCCAATGGTACAATCACGGTGGACCTCATCGAGGAACAAAGCAATCATTGGGTCATAGGCGTGCGCGATACAGGTATCGGCATTCCGGAGGATGATGTGCATAAGCTTTTCAAAATCGAAGAGAAGTACACCCGCAAAGGATTACAAGGCGAAAAAGGAACCGGCCTCGGCCTTCCGGTCGTGCATGAAATTATTCAGAAGCATCACGGTAGTATTTCAGTGGAAAGCACATCCGGTACCGGAACACTCTTTCTCATTACACTTCCGAAAAACAAACCTGAAGCAGGTGAGAACATTCTTGTGGTCGATGACGAACACGGAATACGCCTACTGCATACCCGGTACATCAAACGAGTGTTACCGAACGCTAACGTACTGCATGCGGCCGATGGTGCAGAAGCATTACAGCTTGCACGCGAGTTTCATCCGCAAGTAATTATCTCCGATAACGATATGCCTGATCTCGATGGTTTGGAATTAGTGCGCAACCTCAAAGCAGATCCGACAACGAGTGACATCCCCATTATAATAATCACCGGACAAGATTCAGATTCGAATCGCGAAGCGCTCAAGCAGTACGGCGTAAACACAATCTTGAATAAACCGGTAACACCAGAACAGATCGCCAAAGTCTTAAGGAGTACTGACATAAGTCAAACAACCGTAGCAGCGTAGTAGTGGATATTTCCCTCCAGGCCTTTTTATGGAATGCTTCCTTGAGAGAAATCTCAAGCCATGGAAAGGCCTCTCCTTTTATCTAAAAAATGTATACAGAATTCAATCTTGACGACTCGAGAAAGACACCCGATACTCCTCTCAGATAAAACTATTAGAAGTATTCCATATCTCAGCAGCAGGAATGTGTAGGAATGCACGAAAGAATTTTACATCAACCATGTTAGGTTAAGAGTAGGAAGAAACAGCATGTAAAACCACCAAAGGGAAAACCCTACCGCGAGAGGAATCGAAAGGTTGTCATCAATCCTGATCGGAAGCGCTTCGACAACAGCGCCTATTGCAGCAGCGATGATGCCGAGAACGTACTCCGCAGGAAGACGGCTCACCTTTGGCGCAAGAAGAACCACAATGACGGCAGAGATAAAGAATGCAAGTGATCCTTCAAGACTTTTCGCAAGAAATCGATGCCTGCCAAACCGTCGCCCAACGAGTGCCGAGGTCGTATCCGAGATAATAAGAATTGTGAATGCATTTAATGCAATCACTTTGGGAAAGAGAAGAACGCACAAGGAAGCTGAGATGAGTACATTCGAAGCGCCGTTCAATTGCTTCCGATTTATATCGGTTTCATGCCGCCGTAAAAGCCAGCCGAACCACCGGTAGAACCATCGCGAGACAGACGGAATATAATATCGCGCCGCATCAACGCCAATGAACGCTGCCGTGATCGGCAGAAGCAGGAAGAGAGCTAATTGTTGGGAGATAAAAAAATAGATAATGGGGATGGAAAGAGAAAAAAGATGAATTCCCTTCCGTACGATCTCATACCGATAATCTATCGTCGCGTTCTGCTCAAGATGCTTCAGATCGCTACCGTACAGCACAGATATTCTCCATAGTCAGCGTGAAGCACTACGGTTTTTTCTCTTCGTTTGATGCCGATCGTTTAGGCACACTCGCCTTCGGCTGCGACGAATTCGCTGCCGCTGGTGTTTCTGATGATTCTGGCGTACCATTGGCACGTTTATCGACGGGCGGAAGTTCTTCACCGCGAATGATCTTATCGATTTCCTCAGAGTCTAATATCTCTCGCTCAAGCAAGGCGTTCGCCAACCTGTGCAGCACCTTGATATTATCCTTCAATATCTTGTCCGCACGTTTCATTGCACCGGTAACGATTAATCGTACTTCCGCATCGATAGCGATAGCAGTATTCTCGCTGAAGTTCCGAGTCTTGGTAATTTCACGACCGAGGAAGAGTTCTTCTTCTTTTGCGCCGTAAGACATCGGACCGAGTTTTTCACTCATGCCCCATTCGCATACCATCTTTCGTGCAAGTTCTGTGGCACGCTCAATATCGTTGCCTGCACCAGTAGTGAATTGATTGAAGACCAACTTTTCTGCTGCGCGCCCACCAAGCATATAAGTGATCATTGCTTCGAGATACTCACGCGAATAGGAGTGTTTCTCGTCGATCGGTAAATACGTTGTCACACCAAGTGCACGTCCACGCGGGATGATCGTTACTTTATGTACTGGATCGGCTTCTGGCAAAAACCTAGCCACGAGCACATGACCCGACTCATGATATGAAGTTGTTTTCTTTTCACGGTCGGAGATGATCATGCTTTTTCGCTCCGTTCCCATCATCACCTTATCTTTTGCCTCTTCAAAGTGATGCATGGCCACCGCTTTGCTGTTCTGTCGGGCGGCTAGAAGCGCGGCTTCGTTTACAAGATTTGCAATATCGGCGCCGGATAATCCTGGCGTTCCTTTCGCAAGTACTTCAAGACGTACATCCTCATTCAGCGGAATGTTCTTTGTGTGCACGCGGAAGATTCCTTCGCGTCCCCTCACATCCGGTCGGTCAACTACTACTTGTCGATCAAATCGCCCTGGCCGAAGCAATGCCGGATCGAGAACATCTGGTCGGTTCGTCGCCGCAATAATGATAACACCGGTATTTTGTTCAAAACCATCCATCTCTACAAGCAATTGGTTGAGTGTCTGTTCTCGTTCATCATGACCGCCGCCAATTCCAGCACCGCGGTGCCGTCCGACTGCATCAATTTCATCGATGAAAATGATACATGGTGCACTTCGTTTCCCCTGCTCGAATAAATCTCGAACGCGGCTTGCGCCTACACCGACAAACATCTCCACAAAGTCCGCACCACTGATGGAGAAAAACGGAACACCTGCTTCTCCAGCAACCGCGCGCGCCATTAAGGTCTTGCCGGTACCTGGCGGTCCGAGCAATAATACGCCCTTCGGAATTTTTCCACCTAACCGTTGGAACTTTCCCGGTTCTCGGAGAAACTCGATGACCTCCTGCAGTTCAACTTTCGCTTCGTCGGCGCCTGCAACATCAGCAAACGTTATTTGCATCAATCCTTCCGTGAGCAATTTCGCCCGGCTTTTGCCAAACGAGAATAATCCCTTTGCTCCGCCGCCTGCGCCGCCGCCTTGCATTCGCCGGAAGATGAACAACCAAATCCCAAGAAGCAGAATCCACGGGAGAATACTGATCGCAGCATTCAACCATGTATTGTCTTCTTTCTCAACCCGAAATTTTAATCCTTTTGCCATCCATGAATTGACGAGCGATTCATCCAAATTGGTATAGGGAAGCGTCAGTATGACGCGTGTGGCATTGCGGGCCGTCTTGCCATTGGCGGTTTGTATGTCCATTGGTTCTTTCAATTTCCCATGGAAATCGAAAATTGTGTACCCGTTGATCTTGACTGTTGCATCACCGAACTTTTGATCATTCAATAATTGTTGAAAGGTCGTAAAACTGACCTCGTATTCCGTTTCCTCATTCGTGCGAAATGCCCACATAAAAAGGAACACTGCAAGAATAATGGCAATCCAACTCAAAATGACTTTGCCGAATTTTCCCCATGGCGAATCTTCTTCGCGTGGTTGTTTCATTGGTCGTTTGGGAAAGCGGGGGGGGCTTGAACGCTTTTTCTGAGACGCGTTCCGTTCCTTCTCATCTTTGTTTTCGTTTTGTGTATCACTACTCATTTCCAACTCCATTATCAATAACACACTTACTCTGCTTTGGCGGTTCCTTGTATAGTGAGCCTATAAATTGACTTCAAGTTACGAACTTTTTGCGCGTAGTCCAAGCCATAGCCGATAACGAATTCCGGTGGAATTTCAAATCCGACATAATCGACCAGAAAATCGAGCTTCGGAATACCTTTTTTCAATAATAATGAAACAAACTTCAGAGATTTTGGGTTCTCTTTCTCAATGATTTTCTTGATGAATGCAATAGACAAGCCTGAATCAACGATATCTTCAACAACAATGATATCACGCCCGGAAACCTGACAATTCAAATCTTTCAGCAACGTTGCCTGTCCGGAAGAAATTTTTGCATCCCCATAACTGGACAGTTTGAAAAAATCAATCTCACAATCAACGGTAATTTCACGGATGAGATCGGAAAGAAAGATGAACGATCCATTTAGCACACCAATAAAAATTGGTACTCTTCCGATATAATCTGCATTGATGCGGGCAGCAAGTTCTTTGATTCGCTCTCGAATTTGCTTTTCTGTGATGAATGATTCAAACATGTCGCCATTGATTCTTAAGAGCTCTATCATACTCTACTCAGATCGATGATTGATACGTAAGCCGAATCGCCATCCGCGTATGTTCAGTCAATTTGAATCGATTGTCGAGCCGCTTGCCGCAAATCCACACAATTGTGCCGTCTGATTCCAGAATGGGAATTAATGCCTTTTGAAACCGCGGTATTTTTTGATCTGTGAAAAAATCGCTGAGCTTTTTTTTGGTCTTCATTCCAAGAGGAATGAACCAGTCGCCTGCACGCCACGGACGCAAAACAAGCTGTCGGCCTAATCGTTCGGCATCGATATATTCCACCTCTTGTGTATCTGATAAAGCCGCTGGCACCGGTTCAGGATTGCTGATAGTAATAAGGCACCCATGGTATTCATACATTCTGCCGAACTCTACATGCCAGATGTTCGACTTCTCCTCGTTCGTTTTTTTAAATACGATGTGCTGTCGATCTCTGCATGCTGAAAGCTCACCGCTCAATTCTACGATCCGACCCGTAGGCATTGTGCAGAGTCTGCGCAACGCGTCAACTTTCTTTTCAGTCGGCTCAATATGCATACGATGCAAAAGCTCCACAAATATTTCACCCCACAAAAAGTCTGGTTCCATTTCAAGTTTCTTCACATCCAACATCAAGCGGTCTTGAGAATCTTTTTGGGCAAGAGAACGTAATGCCTCATCTACCATTGCGTGTAATTTTTCACTTACATCACGCATAGTGGCGGCAACCATGTTCAATGTTTCGACAATATGGGGAACGCGTTTCATCAAAGGCGGAAGGATGTTGTGACGCAGCAAGTTTCGCCGATATGCAAGTGATGTATTCGATGAGTCATTCCGGTACTTAATGCCGTTTTCCATCGCATATATCTCGATCTCTTTCCGAGTTGCAAAAAGCAGCGGACGAATGATGCAACCGATTTCGCGTTTTAGGGGAATTCCTGCCAATCC
>Ga0182017_10002760_pt1 | contig 13218 bp, 7 predicted proteins | sample 712E3DmetaG_FD_120492 | JGI IMG/M metagenome (GOLD analysis project Ga0182017, IMG submission 120492) | Permafrost microbial communities from Stordalen Mire, Sweden - 712E3D metaG | ecosystem: Environmental > Terrestrial > Soil > Wetlands > Permafrost | place: Sweden: Stordalen | collected... | reverse complement strand
CTGGACGAGCGCGGACGCCGCATGGATTATCATGCGTTGCGAACAACGTTTATCACCCGGCTTTCGACCATGAAAGTGCATCCCCGGCTGGCGATGGAACTGGCGCGGCATAGCGATATGCGGCTGACGATGAAAACCTATACGGATGTTGGTCAATTACCGTTGCGCGAAGTAATGGACACGTTACCGGGTTTTGGTTCTGACTCCCGAATAGACTCCCGAACTTTAGGCGCAACGGGTCAAACGGTGTCACCGACTGTCCCAAACATTGGGGAGACAAAGAGCGAGAATAGCATTGAAAACATTGGCGAAAGTCGCGGCTTGACTCCCGTTGTCGCACTCTGTCACTCTGAACCGCCGAGCGGCGATAGGGAGTTCGAATCCCCCTCTCTCCGCCAAATTTTTCGAGGAAAAATTTGGCGAGATCTCGCCTTGTCAAAATTGTATTTTGACAAGGCGGATCCGCCAAGAATGGCATGATGCATCACGTTTATATTCTTCTTAACGAGGCTAAAACGCGAACCTATACCGGCGTTGCAGATGATGTTGATAAACGTTTAGGCGAACATAATTCGGGCAGAGTTAAATCCTCAAGGCCGTATCGTCCTTATAAAGTAATTCATACTGAATTGTTTAAAACATTGATTGAAGCCCGACAGAAAGAGAAATTTTATAAATCGGCAACTGGCCGTCGAAGATTGAAAGAAATGTTTTTCAAGTGAACCTTCCGACGAAGACTGCCGCGTCCGGCAAGCCAATAATCGTTGGCATCGTTCTTGAAATTATTTCTGCGAAATTTCGCCGCATAACGATTTTCACTTCGTGTTCGAGCAAGATGTTTTCTTTCCCGCTGACATCAATGTGCGGTGGCCGGGGCGCGGAGCTTCAGGATTTGATGTCGCGCACCTGAAAGACCGCGATGCCGATGATGAGAAATGTCAGGCTGAAGCCGAACAGGATGCCGAGGGATTCGCCGATCTGCCACCACGGGACATGTTGCTGGAAGAAGAGCTGCCAGACATTGAGGTGATAGCCGAGGAAGCATTTCTTGAGGTCGTAAAAGTAGGGGATTTCCATCAGAATGCGGTCAATCAGGATCACCGAGAGCGCCAGGATGGCGGCGGCGGCGGGTTTCATGTTGAAGCAGGAGAACATGAAGGCCAGGCTCATGATGGTGCAGGCTTTGGCAATCATGAACAGGTGCGCGAGGAGAAAATGGCCGAGGCCGGCGTTGAAATTGAAAACGCCCAAATCCTGCTCCGGCACCTGCGCGAAAAGTCCGCCGCCGACGGGGAAAAAGATTCCGCAAAAAAAGATTCCGCCCGCAGCCAGCGCCAGCACCAGCACGATGGAAAAAACAAAACCCGCGAGCCATTTCAGGCAGAGCAGCCGCGCGCGCGAAACCGGGCGCGAAAGAATCATCCGCAACGTGCCGTCCTCGGCCTCCTTGCTCACCATGTCGCCGCCGATGAGCGCCACGTAAAGCGGCAGCATTGTGTAGGCGAGCACCACGGCCATGATGGTGGCGATGGTGAGCATGGAAAGGTATTGGTCGCCGGCAAATCCACTGCGTTCGATGGCCCGCATCAGCGAGCGGTGCGCCGGCGGGTAATAGCGCAGCAGGCCCACGATGAGCAGTTGCGCCAGCATCAGCATCAGAAAGCCGATGTAGGTGCGCTTCTTGCCGAAGAGCTTCCATAATTCATTTTTGAGCTGGTAAAAAAACATGGTCAGTTCGCGCGCGGCTTCATCAGCGCGAGATAAAAATCCTCCAGCGTCTCTTCCTGCGGCGCGATTTCAAACACCGGAATCCCGCGCTCGACAAGCAAGCGCACCACCTGATCAGCCGCCACGCCCGCGCCCAGGGAAATCAATTTGCGGTCACGTTCGCCGTTGATGAGCCGGGCGGAACGGAGTTGTTCAACCGCCGAATCAAAGTTCCCGACCCGCAGGCGGACCCAGTTTTGCTTGCGGGTGGCCTCGGCGATGGTCCCGTCAAAGACTTTTTTTCCATGATTCAAAACCGCAATGCGGGTGCAAAGCTGTTCCACTTCGTTCAACAGGTGGGACGAAAGCAAAATGGTCAGGCCAAATTCCTTGTGCAACCGCAGGATGGTCTGCCGCATTTCGTGAATGCCTTCGGGGTCCAGCCCGTCGCTCGGTTCGTCGAGGATCATCAGTTCCGGCTGCGGCAGCAGCGCCTGCGCCAGCGCCAGCCGCGCCCGCATCCCGTGCGAATAGGTTTTCACCCGGGACTGCTCGCGTCCGGTCAGGCCGACCCAGTCAATCACCTCGCGGATGCGCCGGGCGGGTGTTGGCGCGGTGTAGTGGCTCAGGATTTCCAGGTTGCGCCAGCCGCTCAGGTAGTCATAAAACACGGGCGACTCGAAAATCGCGCCGACTTTTTTTAACGCATGCTGGCGTTGCACGGTGACGTCGAATCCACAGATGCGGATTTCACCGTCGGTCGGCCAGATCTGGCCGAGCATCATGCCGATGGCGGTGCTTTTGCCCGCGCCGTTGTGGCCGAGGAGGCCGAAGATTTCGCCGCGTTCCACTTTCAGGTCGAGGTGGTCCACGGCGGGCTGCGCGCCGAATGTTTTATGGACGTTGCGCAGCGAGATCATGGGCCTTCGTAGAAATTCCGGATGTGCTGGTCGGCGTAAAGGTAATTGTAGGCGTGTGCCGAACCGTTCCGTAAATGAAAACCGTCCTTGTCAGAAAAGACGAGCACTTTCTCCAGCGAATCCGTCAGACCCATCAGATCAGGATGACTGGCGTTCTGGCCGTTAAGCAGGACGTTCCAGAAATAGCTTGAGCCGGTCTTCTCAAAAGTCATGGTTTTGTCCGACGGACAGCGCAAAACGCCCAACGAGCCAAGCTGCGGGGCCAGCACCTTGTCCATGGATGGATATGTGTTTGTAATCATGGAGTTGGTGGATATGTTATCCATGAATGGCAGAAAATTATTATTTTCATCAGTGTAAATCTGCAGGGCGACACCAATCTGGTGCAGGTTGCTCAAGCAGGCGGCGGTGCGTCCGCGTTCCTTGGCGCCCGACAACGCCGGCAGCAACATCGCCGCGAGGATCGCGATGATGGCAATGACGACCAGCAGTTCGATCAGCGTGAAGGCGCGATGCTTCATCATGGGAAAATATCAACGCATCCGTCCGGCGCGGAACTGGCTTTCCATCTGCTCCAGCAACGGCGCCAGCTCGGCCTTGGTTTCCGGCGAACTGTCCGTGAAAAGTTCCTTCAACCCGATCTCGCGCACTTTCCGCTCCAGTTCGGGGCTTAACGGCGGCGGGCCGTTCTTGCCGTAATCGCCGACGGTTTGGTTCACGCCGCTCGCGCCGGCCAGCCTGAGCTTGTTGACCGTATCATCAATGAATTTCTTCCGCTGGTCCTCCGGCAACTGGCTGTACGCATCCATCATCTGCTTGAATCCGGTCGGCAGCGTCATTTCAACGAACTTCACGCGCTCGGCTTCGTTCATCCCCGCGAACCACTTTTTCCACCCGTCTTCGCGCCGCCAGTTCATGCGCTCCCCGGCCGAAAGCGAATTCACCATGCCCGCAAAATTGGCCACGGCCTGGTCGCGTTTGGCCGCCGAAAGTTTGTCGAGGTCGGTCGAATCAACATATTGCTGGAGTTTTTCAACCGTCACCCGGGTTTTACCGGAGAAATGAAAAATCAACAGCGCCACGACCCAGACCGCCACCAGCGCGGCTGCCGCAAAAAACAGCGGACGAAACCTGCGGTTTTTCATGCGATAAATCTAATTGAATTCAATACGACCGCCATAAAAATCCTATGACTTCACCAAAAGTTCGCCGGCGCGGACCGGGTCCGTCTCCGCCAGCGCCGCTGCGAAACCCGCGGCGAGAATTTTCACCAGCGGCGGATGCATCAGTTCAAAATGCCCGCCGTCGAGAATTTCCTCGGCGAATCTGCCGCGGGTGATTCGTCCGCAGATGTCCGGCGCGGCCGGCAAACTCGTGAGCCGCGATGAGCCGGCCCGCCACAACCGCACCGGCGCCGCCACGGTTTCCAGTTTCACCGTGTGGACCAGGTTCGCGTGCCGGTTGAACACCTCGAAAAACTTTTTTGCGCCGGAATTCGCACCGGTGTCCACGTCCAGTCCGCGTTCCGCCAGCCAGTCCAGTTCGAGCTTCAATTGCGCAGCTTCATCCGCCATCAGGATTTTTTTTGCCAGTTCCATGATGGAACCGGCCAGGTCGCCCGTTTCGCGCAACTGAAACAGCGCCAGTTCGCCGGTGAAATAATCATACATCTCCGCGATGAGATTATTCAGGGCGGTTTCGCGCGGGCAATGGGGATCCAGCACGGTCAGCGGGGAATCAATCATGCCGACCAGTGAAACCGTTCTTCCGCGCCGCTCAAGTTCTCCCGCCGCCGCCAGCGCAAAAAGTCCCCCGACGGAAAAACCGGCCAGCCGCAACGCGCCGTCAGGTTGTTGTTGGGCGATGAGTCCGGCGTAATCGCGCGCCATTTCCTCAAGCGAAGCCCATTCGTCGTCCGCCCCCGCCAGCACGCGCGACTGGATGGCGTGAACCGGAAAACCTTCGGGCAGGTGCGCCGCCAGTTCGTCGTAAATGTTCGTGAAACCGCCCGCCGGATGGATGAAGAAGACCGGCACACCGGACCGGCTCGCCCGCAAGGTCAAGAGCTGTTCGCTGACGCCGGCGATCCATTCGATGGAAGGAATCCTCTCCCGTTCAACCGTTGGAGTTCTTTCTTCCCCGGCCCTGGCCGCCGGTTCAACAGCGCCGCCAAAAGTTTCCAGGACCGCGGCGGCGAGATTATGGATCGTCGCGTTCGTGGAAAATTTGCTTGGCGGCAGAGAGATTCCAAACTGCACCTCCAGCCGGTTCAACAACTCGAACGCCATCAACGAATCCAGCCCCATTTCCTTGAGCGGCCGGTTCGTTTCCAGTTTCGCCGCGCTCGTCCGCAAAACCTTCGCTGCCGATTCGCCGACCTGCGTGGCAACCAACGCCAGCCTTTCCGCCGCCGGCGCGGACAAAATCATTTTGTAAAATTCCCCGCCGTCACCGGAATTGTCCGGCGTTGAAGCCGTGAAGACCCCGGAAAATTTAGGCGATGGCGATGAGTTTGCGCCCGCGCCAAAAAGTTTCTGCCAGTCAACGCGCATGAAGCCGATTTGTGTCGCGTTACTTTGCAGCAATCGTCCCAGCATTTCCGTCGCCTGCGCGGTGGCGATGCCTTGAACGCCATGCGCCGCCAGATGCCCGGCCACTTTGGCGTTGCGCGCGAGAAAACCCACTTCGCCCAATGCGCCCCAGTTCACCGTGAGCGCGGGCAGGCCGGACGCGCGGCGGTGATGCGCCAGCGCATCGAGAAAACAATTGGCTGCGACGTAATTTGCCTGTCCCGCCGCGCCGATCAGCGCGCTCACCGACGAGAACAAGACGAAATGATCCAGCGGAAGCTTCAGCTTTGCCGACGCCATGTGCAGATTCCACGCGCCTGCGGCTTTGGGCGCCATGACGCGCGAAAATCTTTCCGCTGTGAGTTGCGGTAAAATACCGTCGTCGAGCACCATCGCTGCGTGGAATATTCCATGAACTGGCGGCAGTTTTTGCGCTGTGGTTTTGAAAATCCGCGCGACATCCTTTTCCTCCGCCACGTCCGCCTTGACGACAAGGACTTTGGCGCCCAGTCGTTTCAATTCCGCCACCGCGCGTCTGGCCTCCGGCGTCGCCGCGCCGCTTCGTCCGGCCAGCACCAGGTTTCTTGCGCCGCGCCCGACCAGCCACTGTGCCACCGCCAGTCCGAATCCGCCCAGCCCGCCGGTAATCAGATACGAGGCTTTTGCCGGGAATTTGATTGGATTCTTTGGCGGCAACCGTACGGGAGTGACGCTCACATCCTGCATCGTCAAAACAATTTTGCCGATGTGCTTTGCCCGTGCCATGAGGCGGAATGCGTTTGCGGCCTGTGTCACCGGCAGCGTTTGATGCGGCAGTGGCTGAAATTTTCCCGCGCGGAATAATTTCATGATGGTCTGGAGCAGATTTTGAACGGTGTTCGGCTGTTCCGCCATCACCTGTCCCATATCAATCACGAACATCGAAAGATTGTTGCGGAACGGGCGCAGGCCGACGGCGGTGTTGGCGTAAACGTCGCGTTTGCCGATCTCCAAGAATCTTCCGCCGGGTGCGAGCGTGGACAAGCCCTTGGCGATGGCGTCACCGGCGAGCGAGTTCAAAACGAGGTCAACGCCCGCGCCCCGGGTGAGTTTGCGAATCTCACCGGCAAAGGCGGTCGAACGCGAATCCATGACGTGCCGGATGCCGAGCCGGCGGAGAAAATTCCGTTTTTCATCACTGCCCGCCGTCGCGAATATTTCCGCGCCGGCCAGCCTGGCGATTTGAATCGCCGCCAGCCCGACGCCGCCGGTCGCCGCGTGAATGAGAATTTTTTCGCCACGCTGGATTTTGCCCAGCTGATGCAGCGCATACCACGCGGTCATGAACGTGACGGGAATCGTGGCGGCTTCCTCGAAGGTGATGCCCGCGGGTTTGCGCACGACGAACGGCGCGGGGATCGTGAGGTGCGACGCAAAGCAGCCTGCGCCGCTGGCGATGACTTCGTCGCCGATTTTGAAATGCTTTACCTTTTTGCCGGTGGTGACGATGCGACCGGAACATTCGTCACCCAGCAGCAAATCAATGTCGCCGTCCATCGGATAAATGCCGAGCGACTTCATCACGTCGCGAAAATTCAATCCCGCCGCGCAGATTTCAATTTCGACCTCGTGCGGGCCGGGTTTGCGACGCGGAGTTTCAAGCAGGGCGAGTTCATCCATCACGCCGGACGCAGGAATTTCCAGGCGATACCCCGGATGGCGCGACGGCGGCGCGCACGGCGGATGCAGTGCCAGCGAAGTCCGGGCCAGCCGGTTCGCAAGCCGTGATTTGCCGCGCCAGGCAACTTCCGTTTCGCCGTCGCCGGAAATGATTTCCTGCAACAGTCGCCGGGCATTTTTCTCCGCATCATCGGCATCCAAATCAACCAGCCGGCAGGAAAATTTCGGGAACTCGGTCATCAGGGTGCGGCCGATTCCGAGCGTCGGCGACTGCGCCAGGGAAATTTTTTCTCCGGCGTCGACGGCTTGTGCGCCGCGCGTCACGAGCCAGAGTTGCGGCGCGGAATTTTCCCGGGCCAGCGATTGGACGAGATGCAAAACGCTGTGACAGCCAATGACCTCGGCTCGCAGGAGCGATTGCGAATCCAATTCAGCCGTGTCCGGCGCATCCAGACTCCAAAGATGGACAACGCCCGCCAGAGAACCGCCATTCATCGCCCTCGCTTCCACAAACAGCTTGCGCAAGTCAGACGGCGACGAAGCCGCGATTTCAAAACGATCGCCGCCGGTGCGTTGGAAACCCATGCCGCGAAAAACCAGCAACGGATGAGCGCCCAGTTCCTTCAGGGACGACGCCAGTTTTTCCGCGACCCCGGAACGATCGGCAAACAGCAGCCAGATTCCAGGTCTGGATTTTTTTCCTTCGGCAACGACGGATTTGCCGGCGGGTTGGCCGACCCATTTCGTTTCGTAGAGCCAGTTTTCCGGGCTGTCCGCGCGCGAGGCGGTCATTCCGCGCAGGGCCTGAACACGGAAACCCTCGGCATCGATCAACACGCGGCCGGCTTCGTCGAGAACTTGAAAATTCCAGGTAATCGCGTGCAAGCTGGCCCGGACAATTTTCGCGTGACAGAAAATTCTTTTGCCGGGGCGCGCGAAGAATTTGACGCGGTCAATGCGGGCGGGCAGCAAAATTCGCCGTTCGCCCGATTCGGGCACGGCAAAAAACAGGACTTGAAAGCAGGCGTCGAGCAGCGCGGGATGGATCTGATATTGTTTCACGCCGACCGTCAGCGGCCCCGGCAGTTTGATTTGCCCCAGCGATTCGCCATCACGCCGCCAGACGGCTTCAACCCCGCGAAAGGCCGGGCCGTAGAAAAAGCCCAACTGTTCGCAGGCCGAAAAGATTTCATCTTTTGCCAGTCGCGTGCGCAGATTTTTTTGCAGCCGTTTCAAATCCGCCGCCGGAGGGTTTGCGCTGGCGAGCACCCGTAATTTTGCCGTCGCGTTCACCGTCCATTCGCCGCCAGCCTCGCTGGTGCAGCTGGAGAATTTCACGGTGGAATCCGCCGGCGAAAATGTGGACTGCAATTGCACCGGCTCTTTTCCTTCCGGCAAAAAAAGTGCTTTTTGAAATTCAATGTCCTCGACTTCAAGCGTCGGCGACCCGAAGGTGTTTTTGCCGATGCCCAGCGCGGCTTCGACGTAGCCTGCGCCCGGAAAAACAATGTGTTCCTGCACGCGGTGATCCTTGAGCCATGACAGCGCGTCCAAATCCAGCCACGCATTCCAGGCCGGAACGGCGGCGCGGATTTTTTTCGCCAGGAACGGATGTAGAGGTTCGTCCAGCCGCGCGTCACGCATCTCGGCGGTCTCGCGCCAGTGGCGTTCGCGCTGCCATGGATACGCGGGCAGGGAGATTTCCGAACTCACGTCGGGATAAACCTTTTTCCAGTCCACCGGCGAACCGGCGACGTGCAGCGCGCCCAGATTGGCGAGCATCGTTGCCTGTTCCGGTTCCTTGCGCCGCAGCGAGAAAAAGACCTTTCCGGCAACCGATTGGCGCGCGAGCGTTTCGGAAATCGAAATGGTTAGCGCCGGATGCGCGTTTAATTCGAGGAACAAATCATGGCCCTGCCCGATCAATTCTGAAATTGCCGTGCTAAAACGCACCGGCTCGCGGACGTTGCGCCACCAGTAATCGGCGTTGAAATCGCCGGGTTCCGCCACGCGGCCGGTAACGGTGGAGAATATTTTCAGTTGTGCGGGCGCCGTTTCCACGCGGCCCAACGCGCGGAGCAATTCATCCTTCACCGCATCCATCTGGTGGCTGTGAAAGGCGTATTTGACCTGTAGGAAACGGTTGAAGACGCCGCGCGCTTCGAGCGTTTTCGCGATTTTTTCCAGCGGCGCGACTTCGCCCGAAAACGTCACGGAGTTCGGGCTGTTGAATGCGGCGACCGTGACTTCGCGCAGAAAATTGGCGGCGATTTCCCTGGCGTGTTTTGCGTCCAGACTGGCGGCGAGCATCCGTCCGCCGTCGGGCGCGGAATTCATGCAGCGGCCGCGATGAAAAATCACGCGCGCGGCCTCGCGCAAAGTCAAAATTCCGGCGACGTGCGCCGCCGCTGCTTCGCCGACACTATGGCCGACGACCGCTGCGGGCCGGACGCCCCACGACTGCCACAAATCCACCAGCGCGACCTGCAGCGCAAAAATCGCGGGCTGCGCGAAGGCGGTTTGCTGCAGCCGGGATGATTTTTCGTCACGCGATAATTCTTCGAGCAAAGACCAGCTTCCAAATTCGAGGAACAGATGGTCGCACTCCTCGATTTTTTTGCGGAACAGTTCTTCCTGTTGCAACAGTTCGCGCCCCATGCCCCACCATTGCGGGCCCTGGCCGGAAAAAACAAAAACCGGAGCGGCGCTGGTTGAAACTTCGCCGGTGACAACCGCTGGATTCATTTCGCCAGCCAGAAAATTGTCGAGCCCTGCGAGCAATTCTTCGCGCGAGCCGCCGACCAGGCAAAGCCGGTGCGCAAAATGTGAACGGCGCACGGCGGCAGCGCCACAGATGGCGCGGGCGGCGGCTTGGTTGTTCGCCAGCAGCGCGCGATAGTTTTTTGCGACAACCTGCAATGCTTCCCGGCTGTGCGCGGAAACCGGCAGCAGCAGATTTTTACGCAAGGGATTTTCAGTCGGGGGATTTTTTTTGCCCGTTGGCGGCGGCGGCGCAGCTTCAAGAATGACGTGCGCGTTTGCGCCGCCGAAGCCGAAGGAATTAATCCCGCCAGCAGCGGTCCGGAATTATCCGGAAACTTTTCCAGTTTCTGGACGACGCGGAGCTTGAGTTTTTCAAAATCAATGTTTGGGTTCGGATTCTTGAAATGCAGGCTCGGCGGGATGGCTTTGTGTCTGAGGATGAGCGCGACTTTGATGAGGCTGGCCATGCCGGCGGCGGCTTCGAGATGGCCGATGTTGGTTTTGACCGAGCCGATGAGGCACGGATTTTTCCTGTTTTCGCCAAGCGCTGAGCCGAGCGCGTTCGTTTCAATCGGGTCGCCAACGGGCGTTCCCGTGCCGTGCGCCTCCACGTAGCTGATTTCGCCGGGCGAAATATCCGCGTCGCGGCACGCCTGGCGGATGAGCATTTCCTGCGCGTGCCGGCTGGGGACGGTGATGCCATTGGTGCGGCCGTCTTGATTGGCCGCGGTGCTGCGGATGAGAGCGTAAATTTTGTCGCCATCGGCCTGCGCGGCGGAAAGCGGTTTCAAAATGATTGCACCGACGCCTTCTCCGCGGACGAATCCATTCGCGCTCGCGTCGAAAGTCTTGCAACGTCCGTCCGGCGAAAGCATGGACATGCGGCTGAACGCAACGTAATTGTCCTGTTTGAGAATCGCGTTGACGCCGGCGACAACGGCCATTGTGCAATCGCCGCGCCAGAGGCTTTGGCAGGCGACGTGGCAGGCGGTCAGCGCGGAGGAACAGGCGGTGTCCATCGCCATGCTCGGCCCGCGCAAATCAAAGCAGTAGGAAATGCGGTTGGCAGCGATGCTGAAGGTCGAGCCGGTGGCGGAATAAACATCCGCTTCGTTGCGCCCGCCGCCGGCGTTTTGCAGCATGGCATAATCCGTAGTTGAAATGCCGGCGAAAACGCCCGTGCGCGAGCCGCGGATTTTTTCCAAAGTCTGTCCGCCGTCTTCAAATGCCTCCCAACTGGCTTCGAGCAAAAGGCGCTGTTGGGGGTCAATGCAATCGGCTTCGCGCGCGGAAATTCCAAAAAATCCGGGATCAAACCGGTCAATGTTCCCGATGAAACCACCCCATTTGGAAATGGATTTCCCGGCGCGGCCCGGCACGGGATCGTAGTGTGCGGCGATGTTCCAGCGGTCCGGCGGGATTTCGCTGATGGCGTCCGTGCCCGCGCAGAGCATTTGCCAAAAGGCCTCCGGCGAATCCGCGCCGCCGGGAAAACGGCAGCCGATGCCGATGATGGCGAGCGGTTCATTCATGATTGGTTTTCGCTTTGTCGCGCAAAATGATGAGGCAACGCGCCGCATTCCGGCAAGAGATTTCATGCGGTTGCCGGGAAAATATGGTCGTAGAAACTTGACGCCCGTTATTTCGAACCCAAACCGGCGGCAAAAACCTGTTGTCGGGTTCCCGCCGGATAACATTTTTGCGATCGGTCGTTTGGCCCGGTGGTTGGCGCGATTCGTTTATCCCGGGCAAGCCGCGGGTTCGAACCTTTTTCGCCATTTGTTTTTTGTGATTTTTCGCGCTGCGGAATTGACATCACCCGTCCCTGTCTCTAGCCTCTTTGCGCAAAGACATGCGCTTTGCCCCGAATTTGCGTTCGGGGATTTTTATTGTCGTTGGTAGGGCGGCGCTGCTGCGCCGCCGCAGAAAATTTAAATATTTATGGCAAACACAATCTTGGTCGGCGCCCAGTGGGGCGACGAAGGCAAAGGCAAAATCATTGACGTGCTGACGGAAAATGCGGACATCGTCGTCCGCTATGCCGGCGGCAACAACGCCGGCCACACCGTTTTCATCGGCAAACAAAAATACGTCCTGCACCTCGTGCCGTCCGGCATCCTGCGCAAAAACAAGCTGTGCGTCATCGGCAACGGCGTGGTCATTGACCCGGTCGGCCTCGTTGACGAAATCACCGGGCTGCGCAAACTCGGCATCAAGGTCGGCGATAACCTCGTCGTGAGCGAGACCGCCCATGTCGTGCTGCCGTATCACCGCGAGCTGGACGCCCAGCGCGAAGTGCTCAAAGGCAAAAATAAAATCGGCACGACCAAGCGCGGCATCGGTCCGGCCTACGGCGACAAGGCGGCGCGCGTCGGCCTGCGGATGATTGATCTCGTGATGCCGGAGCGGTTCGAGGAAAAATTGCGCCAGCGCATCAAGGAAAACAACGGGGTGCTGCGCGCTCTCGGCGCGAAACCGCTTTCGTTCAAACAGGTGCTCAAGGAATATCGCGCCGCCGGAAAGTATTTGAAGCCGTTCGTTGCCAACACCGTCGTGTTGCTGCATGAAGCGACGCGGCGGGGTGACAACATTTTGTTCGAGGGCGCGCAGGGCACGTTCCTCGACATTGATCACGGCACATATCCATTCGTCACATCGTCGAACACCACGGCGGGTGGCGCGTCCACCGGCTCCGGCGTGGCGCCCAACAAAATGGATGACGTCATCGGCGTGATGAAGGCTTACACGACGCGGGTGGGCGAGGGACCATTGCCGACGGAGAGCGCCGAGATTGCCGACATGCTGCACGCGATGGGCCGCGAATTCGGCGCGACAACCGGACGCGCACGCCGCTGCGGCTGGTTTGACAGCGTGGCCACCCGGCACGCCACCATGGTCAATGGTATTGACAAAATCGCAGTCACGAACCTCGACGGTCTCGACACGGTGGAAACCATCAAAGTTTGCGTCGCGTATCGTCACGGCAACGCGCGTTACGATTTTGTTCCGAACGACGCGCAGACGCTCGCGGAATGCGAGCCGGTGTATGTGGAATTTGAAGGCTGGCGGACGCCGACGGACAAGGCGCGTTCATGGAAGCAACTGCCGCCCAAAGCACGCGCTTATTTGAAGGCGATTGCCGAATTGACCGGCGCGAAGCTGGCCATTGCCTCCGTCGGGCCGGGCCGCGACCAGACGATTTTTGTCTAACCGCAAGGGTCATCCGCAGATTTCGCGGATTAACGCAGATGATTTTTGCAGTTTTGAAATCAGCGCAATCGGCGTAATCTCCGGTCAAGAAAATGAGTTCTGCAACTCCACATTTGAGCGCCGAAGCCAAGGCTTCCTTGCCGCGGCACGTCGCGGTGATCATGGATGGCAATGGTCGCTGGGCGAAGCAGCGCAACCTGCCGCGCATCGAGGGCCATCGGCAGGGCGCGGAATCGGCGCGCACCATCATCCGCACCGCCGGCGAGCTGGGCGTCAAGTATCTCACGCTCTACGCTTTTTCCGCCGAGAACTGGAACCGGCCCAAGGACGAGGTGGATGCGTTGATGAAATATCTCATCCACTATCTCAAGACCGAAACGCCGGAGTTG
>Ga0182017_10002759_pt1 | contig 13220 bp, 13 predicted proteins | sample 712E3DmetaG_FD_120492 | JGI IMG/M metagenome (GOLD analysis project Ga0182017, IMG submission 120492) | Permafrost microbial communities from Stordalen Mire, Sweden - 712E3D metaG | ecosystem: Environmental > Terrestrial > Soil > Wetlands > Permafrost | place: Sweden: Stordalen | collected... | reverse complement strand
CAACAGATTCGTGACGGCTTTAAATTCCCCACAAAACGCAGCGGTGAATACGCCATAAGGATCGTTAATGCCATTGAGACCGGCGAACCCTTACGGATCAATTCTAATGTCATGAACAAAGGTTTGATCACCAACCTCCCCGAAGGATGTTGTGTCGAAGTCCCTTGCCTGGTTGATAAAGAAGGTATTCATCCGTGTTACGTCGGCGACCTGCCGCCGCAGCTCGCTGCTTTAAACCGGACCAATATTAATTGTCAGGAATTGGCGGTGAGAGGGATTGTAGAGAAAGATAAAACTAAAATCTTTCAATCCCTGTTACTTGACCCGCTCACCAGCAGCCTGCTGACCATCGATGAAACCCGTCAGATGGTCGATGAAATGTTTGCCGCCGGTAAAAATTATTTGAAAGGTTACAAATAACAGGTTTTAATTAAATATCACCGGTTCAGGGAAGTGCTATGGAAAAGAACACTGCGTGGTGGGATAAACTCGGCACGTCGCAATATGGCGGTAACATCGTTATTCGGGCCAATTTTAACATTATCAGTTTTGACCCTTATATAACCGAAAATAAGGCAAACATTTATTCTGCCTGGATGGAAAGGCAGGTCGGTGATGATTGGACACTGAACCCTGAAATATTTGATTATAAAACACATTCCCACCCTGCGCAGTATATGAAAGGGAACCTGGCAGCAGGCTGGGAATTTCCGGAACCCGGTACCCATGTTATTCATCTGCGTCATGGAATTCACTGGCAGGACGGCCGTGAGTTCATTGCCGATGACGTGGTGTTTCACTATAACCGGTTGTGCGGCCTGGATGGGAAATCGAAACCAAGTTCCCCACCTGCACCTGGACTCCATGATCTCATATCCGTTATTGCCGCTGATAAATATACCGTTGTTTTCAAGTTTAAGACACACAATCCGGATTTAATCATGGAAGCGATCCATAAAGTCTACCCTTCTCTGTGCCTGGAAAATCCCGATGCTGTCAGAAAATGGGGGAACCTGAATGATTGGCACCATGCCATCGGTACCGGACCCTTTATTTTGCAGGACTTTGTTTCCGGCACTTCCGCGACATTGGTCAAAAATACAAATTATTGGGCACATGACGAACGCTATCCCCAGAATAAACTCCCCTACCTGGATTCTGTTAAATACCTCATCATCCCCGATGATAACGCCGCTTTGGAAGCGATGCGTTCGCGTCAAATTGATATTCTGGACGTCGTTAAGCCGCTGCAAGCCAAGGCGATGCGGAAATCTAATCCGGAAATTTTGCAGATACCGCATCCTAATTCGGATGCTTTTACCATCGAACCAAGAAACGACCGGCCGCCGTTTAATGACATCAGGGTGCGGAAAGCAATGCAAATGGCAATAGACCTGCCGGCAATCGCCAAATCGCTTTAGAAAATACATTTGAACCATACCCGGTAATGTTGACTTCGAGGTACATGAAGGGGTGGGGGTTCCCGTACGAAGAGTGGCCCAACGACTTAAAGGATGAATATACTTATAATCCCACGGCTGCCAGAGCTCTATTGACTGAAGCCGGTTATCCCAATGGGTTTAAAACCAATGTGATTACTGATGCACCCAATAGTCTGGATTTATTGCAGATTGTCCGGTCGTACTTTTTGCAAATTGGTATCGATATGGAAATCAGGATGCTCGATATCCCCTCCTTTGTGGATTTTGTTCAGAACGGACATAAACATGACCAGTTGGTTCACTGTCCGCCGGGACCGCTCGGCCATACTGCTTCGCCTTTCCTTGAACTTACCCGTTTTAGAAAGGGACCGGGCAATTGGGCCATGGTCGAAGATCACGTTTTCAATGACTTTCTGCCCAGCGCGGTTGCCGCTGCCTCGACTGACGAAATTAAGCAGATAATCAGAGATGCGAACGAGCGTGTTGCCCGGCAGCACTTCACAATCTCTCTGCTGCAGCCAATGTATTATTCTCTCTGCCAGCCGTGGGTAAAAGGTTTTAATGCACAGCACGGTTCTACCTGGGGACACACCGGTGGTCCTGGAATGTTGAGTTTCTACCTGGGTCGTTTCTGGATTGACAGACAATTGAAGGAATCAGTACTTCATTAATATCTGTGTCAGGCTTATTGGAGTAAAACTTTACAATTTATGGAACCGGGAGGGATGTGCTCAAACCTACTGTGTCGTTTTACCTAGCTGGTTGATCATCAGAATCATTTCATTAAGGCGGCCGGCACTCTTTTTATTATAATTGAAAACAATCCTCGGTTTCGCCGCCAGTTCAGGTTCATCCCCTTCTTCAGGCAATGCCGGTGTTTTAAATATCTTGCCGACTCTAATCAGATCCGCGAATTTATCATTAAGTATTACAATCTGGTTATCCGTTAATTCTTTTTGTAACCTGATCACCAGCCTGCCGTACACCTGCCTCATGGAATGATAGGTTGAATAATAAGATTCAATCCAGTCTCCCGCCTCTTCCGGTGTATGTAATATCTTATAGAAAGATAGGTCTTCGCGGTCGATAAAGCCTCTGTCAAATAACTGCTGTCGGATAAATTTGTCCCATGTTTCCCAATATGCTTCTCCGGGGAGTTCCATCAGGACTACCGGCATCGGGGGTGCTTTACCGGTTTGCAATAAGGTCAGGACTTCAAACCCTTCATCCTGCGTGCCGAACCCTCCGGGGAATAAAGCGATGGCATCAGCTTCCATCACAAAAAATACTTTACGTGTAAAAAAATATTTAAATGTTACCAGTTTGGGATCATCCTGGATTACCTTTGCCGGAGCCTGTTCGGAGGGCAGAAGGATATTAACCCCAAAACTGTTTTCAGGTCGCGCACCTTCTATGCCGGCGCGCATGATACCGTCTGCGGCCCCGGTGATCGCCATATATTTTTTGGCTGCCATCACCTGCCCGAATTTCACGGCAAGTTCATAATATGGATTGTTTTCAGCTACCCGAGCAGAACCAAAGATAGATACTTTGCGCACCGTCCTGTACGGCTTAAATATTCGCGCGGCATGCTGGAACTCAGTCATTACCCGGTCAATCATTTTCAAATCCAGGATATCCAGGTTCTGGCAACTGAGCGCATTCATCACGATGTCTTTGTTAAGATGTGACCGCAAATCGTTGCCGGCATGGGTTAAAATTTCATGCGCAGCCTGTACGGCTTTATCCGTATTATTTACTGCAGTTTCATCTGTTTTAGGTTTGCCCTGATCGCTCGTCATTTATTGATATTCTACCACTTCTGAGACGGAAACATCGTTTACTGGATTTCTTCAATCATTGCACTTCAGCGGGTAATAAGATCTTCATTTCGAATCACCAACATAACCCCGGCTTAACTGCTGTGTAATTTATTTTCAGCATAAGAAAACCAGTTTTAGATACGTTGAAGGTAATGTTAAATTATTGTTAATATTTTAAGTTTTATACATGGGGATTAATATCAAAAGGGAGACTAAACGTGAAACTGGCACCTTTACCTTCTTCGCTTTTAACCGAGATGAAGCCGCCATGAGCCTGGATTGTATGTTTCGCAATCGCCAACCCGAGCCCGCTGCCTCCCTGAGATCGGGCTTTGTCGGCTTTATAGAAACGTTCGAAAATATGGGGTAAATCTTCTTTCGATATTCCCATTCCGGTATCGGAGACAATAACAACCACCGACTCGTTGTTGAAACTCGTGGAAATTAGGACCTTTCCCGCCGGATGATTAAATTTAATGGCGTTATGCACCAGATTGGTCAGTGTTTGGCGAATACGGTCTTTATCAACTTTTATAATGGGTAAATTAGAAATAAGATCCGTTGTAATGGTTACACGCTTGCTTTCTGCTAATGGACTAATCTGAACTGTTACTTCTTCGATAACATTATTGAGGTTTGTCGGCACTCTTCTTAGTTCTGCTGTACCGGTTTCGATATGCGATAACTCGGTAAGTTCCGTTACCATTTGTGTCAGTCGGTCAACTTCACTGTTAATCCTGGTTAAGAAATCCAATGCAGCTTGTCTGTCGTTAATTGCAGAATCCTGTAAGGTTTCTACCATTGCCTTGATTCCTGCGATCGGAGTCCTTAAATCATGTGATATGTTGCCGATGAGCTCACGCCGCATAGTTTGTAAATTTCGTAATTCGGTTAAATCTTGAAACAATACAAGCGTAGAATAAGACCTGCCGCTACTTATCGGAACCGCCACCACTCTGATGAACCGGCCGTTAGTTTCCAGTTGGGCAGTCTGCTCACCTGTGGTCTTAAGGCATCTTTTTACGACTTCATCAATCTCATAATCATGTATAGCTTCGATCAGCGCGAGGCCCCTGACATTCGTTTCTTTGAAATTGAACAGTCGCTCTGCCGCCGGGTTTGCTAATATGACTTTCACTTCGGTATCAATCATTACAATGCCATCGCTGAGATTAGCTAACACTGTCGCCAGGTTGCTTTTTTCATCGACTATTGCTGCCATAGTGGTCTTCAGATTTTGTGACATTTCATTAAAGGCATGAGCTAAACGACCGATTTCATCATTAGTCCTGATTTCGATCTGCTGTGTCAGATTTCCTGCAGTAATACCGACTGCGGCTTTAGTAATTTGCCGTACCGGCCGTGTTATCATCCGGGCAATCAGCCCAGCAACCAGAATAAACAGCAGGGCGGCGATTACTACCGCAGCAACAATCGTCGATACCTCGCTATTAACTAAGTTTTCCACGCTAGATAAAGGAAGAGCAACCCTGGCTACACCTACTTCTTGGCCCTGGTTTATTACGGGAGCGGCAGCGTACATCATATATTCATGCAGGGTTGTGCTGTATCTTGTATCCTGTCCGATACTACCGGTCAGCGCAGCTTGAACCTCAGGTCTGGTGGCATGGTTTTCCATACCGGCTGCTGCCTGGTCGTTATCCCCCAGCACTGTCCCGTCGGTAGCGATAAATGTGATTCTGGTATTTATCTCTGTTCCAATTGTTTGCGCCATGGCGTTGAGATTGACCTGTTGGGCCGGGTCGGAAAAACTGGAAGCGCTTATACTGGCAACGAGTTTGGCTTCGTTCACCAACTGAGATTTCAAATGATTAATCTGAGTATTCCGGGCAATAACGGTCAGGTACATGCCGAGAAACCCCATGGCCAGCACAACCAGAATAATAAGGGGAACAGTTATTTTCCAAAAAATACTGCGTGACAACGTTACCCCTCAAACTTATAGCCAACGCCTCTAACCGTTACCAGACGCTTGGGCTCTTCAGAATTATTCTCTATTTTTTCCCTCAGCCACCGTATATGAACATCGACAGTGCGTGTGTCTCCCGAGTACTCATATCCCCAGACTTTTTCCAATAACCGATCGCGGCTGAATACAAGACTTTTATTAGCTGTGAGAAAAACAAGCAGATCAAACTCCTTTGGCGAAAGATTTAATGTAACCCCTGCTCTGGTGATCAAATGATGTGAAGTATCAATTTCCAAATCACCGAATTTGGCCACAGTTTCCGGGATTATCGGCTTTGTTTCCGTTCGCCGCAACAGAGCGCGCACCCGGGCCATCAACTCTCGGATGCTGAAAGGTTTGGTCATGTAATCATCGGCACCGAGATCAAGACCGGTTACTTTGTCGATTTCATCATCCCTGGCCGTAAGCATAATAATGGGGATGTCCATTTCTTTACGTAAAATACGGCAAACCTCAAAACCACTCATTTCAGGCAGCATTATATCCAGGATAATCAAATCCGGCTTGCCGGCCCGCGCCACAGCCATGGCTTGCGCCCCATCAATTGACGTAAGCGTATCATAACCTTCTTTAGTCAAATAATATTTAAGCGCTTCCAGAATATTCGGGTCGTCTTCAACTACTAAAATCTTATTTTTCATCTACTTTCCCCTAAGTATAAAACTAAAAACAGCAGCTATCAAATTAAGCTAAAATAAACCTGTTTTTGATATTCGGGCAAAAAGATAAGCTTGTTTCTTATTGTGAAACAGTTTTTGCATCGACATATTATGTAGAGTGCCGATAACACCCTTTAAATCGAAAATCAAGAATTGTCTAACACCAATGTTATCAAAGATTTAATGGCCGCTGCTCAACGCGGCGTTAAAGTCGGATTGGTGATGACCTATTCCAGTGACCGGACCGATAATTTCCGGCAATTGACGACTGCGGAAGTAGACATTAAAACTTATGCAGCCGGTGCATTGCTCTATATTCATGCGAAATGGATTTTATCCGACGCAACAATTGCGCTTGTCGGCACACAGAATTTTTTCGCGTCTTCGCTAAAAGACAACCGAGCACTGGGCATTATTTTCTACGGTTCATACCTGCTTAACTCTTTGTCAACGACTTTTCAGAGCGATTGGATTGGAGGAACACCGTTTTAATCTCTTCCAAAAACATGCACTCCGAATATTTTTAAATTATTAGTCTGTTATTCGCAATTTAAAATCCTGGAATAATACGCTTGAATATTTGGTGTAGTTGTTATCTAATCCTGCCGGAACAGGCATCCCGGAACTGAAATTGTTAAACCATAACTGAACTGCCTGATGGAAAGCCTGGATATTTATCGCAGCATCTTCTGCCTGTAATATATGCAAATATTCGTGGGTCAATAACTCGGTTTGGAAGGATAACGAATATGTTGAAAATGCCGGATTAACCAGAATATCTACATTACTCCTCCGGACAAAATTGGTGGTCTGAGCCATTGCGGACACAACGCTTGCTGTTTTGATCGGAACATTTGCTAAATTTGATTGCACACTCGGGCAAAACTCGCTGATTACCGAATGAATCGGTTTTATTCTGCTGTGGGCGACAAACATTGGAGATATATAAGTCGGAAGTGAAACACCTAATATAATACCGACAGTTAACGTCACAAAAGGAATTCTTACTTTCTTTAGTATCTCCGAAAATCCGATCTTCCCTCGTTTATAACTACTCGCCGTTGTTTCCATATTTAGTTCTTACCGGATACAGGGGATAAAAATTGATTTTGCATTTCATTTGTTTGCGCTTGTAATTAATTACCTTCTAATTATATTTCACTATTACATTTTTTCATCCTTAAAGTATGCTAAATAATCTTGATTTACATATTTGGTATTTTGGCAATCTTTTTTATTAATTAACGCATAATTGTTATTTTCCGATAAAACTGACAATTTTGCTGGTTAATATTTATCAGAGTGACAAATAACGAAGGGAATCTTAAAAAGATTCCCTTCGTTTATATCAGCCTATTCAATTTAAAATCAAATAAGAAATACTTGATGTTATATTCACCTTATTTAACCAAATATTGCATACCGTGTAAATACGTAACTACGTAAACCGCATCTAAATACACCGGGATTTAGCCAACCCATCGGCTCTATTTACCCGGCACAATAACATCATCTTTTTGGCCGTCCGGGCAAAAACTTGATGTATTTGTTATCTTTTGTAAATAAATTTTATAACTTCTATACAAAGTCACAGCTATAATGTTTTCTATTAATATATTACGTTCGATATTTTATATTCGTCGAAAGGGGAAGAAAATGAAACAGTTTACCTTGCCATATTTTTTGTCTATATTATTAATTACGGCACTTTTGGCCGTGTCCTGTTCGTCTAAAACGGCGTCTACCTCTCCGGTTTCTACTGTCGTAACAACTTCGTCGGTTACCACAACAGTCGCACCGTCAAATACGATCTCTACCGCCGCGAAATCTGGAATTGGCACTTATTTGGTTGATAACAGCGGGCTGACATTATACTGGGTTGCATTGGATTCGATTGGCAAGAGTAACATCGCCGGCTCCACCCTCACGATATGGCCTGTCTTTTATACCGGTACCGTAACAGTGCCTTCATCGCTGAATGCATCCGATTTTGGTTCGATTCAGCGGTCCGATGGGAAAATGCAAACCACTTACAAAGGATGGCCGCTTTATCATTATTATCAAGATCTGGCGTCTGGAAATACTTATGGACAAGGGATTGACGGCGTATGGTTTGCGGCTGGCCCGTCTTCATCAGGTCCGACTTCTTCAATTACGACGACCACTTCCACAGCTGCCGTTACTACCACCACCTCCACTACTGGGGTGACAACCACAACAACGACAGTGCCCTATAGCTATTAGTCGCGGCGCTTTATCTGTCGCGCCGCGGCAGATTGTGAGTGTTAAAAACAATATGCGTGTGTCTCAACTTGTATTAGCCGCGGGGCTCTTTATCATTCTCGGAATGATAAGTTTTGTCATTACTTTTCCGTTGCTGTTCTCTGGCAGATTAGCTGTCTCGTTTAAATTAACCGGATGCTTAATGCATCATAATTACCACAAATATTTCTATCGCTTTGTCCCAAAAGTTGTGAACCTGTAATGTTGAATCCGAAACAGCCTAAAAACCGTTCCATTTCTCGTCTTACGATTATCGCCATCGGGCTCATGATATTCGTTGGCGGCTTTATTATTTTCCTTGACCGCAAACAAGTGGGGCAATTGGCAGTGAAAGCTAATTGGAGCTATCTTGCCCTGGCATTGGGATTCATCGTTGTTTCATATTTGCTCGGCGCTATCGGTACCGTAGTGATATCCAGAGTCTTCGGTATTGAGACCAAGGCCGGTTATCTAATGAAGTTAGGATTCGTTTCTAACGTGTTATCGAACCTGATTGCCCTGCCGGCTTCACTTGCTTTGCGCGTGCTTCTCCTGGGAAATCGCGGCGCGAATCCAAATCAGGTCGTGGGTTCGTCATTATTAATTTCTTATCTTAAAAATCTTGTCTTTTTTATCCTTATCCCTATCAGTCTGGTTTATATCATTTTCAGTTATCCTTTAGCCTTTGGCGGCAGAGCCGTCATGGGATTGATAATTGCAGTTCTGATTGTTGCCATCACGGTTGCGACCGTAATTATATTTAATAGCAGGATACGCTCTTTTGTGCTCAGTATATTAAGTCGTGTCTGGCATTTTGTAACTCACCGCAATATAGAACCGGCTTTACATGATTTTGGAGAAGCCGTTACCCGCGGCATTACCGAATTGAGACACAAACCGCGGTTTTCGCTTCTGCTGGCGGTATCGGTCATCGGCGAAGTCGCCGCCATGATCGCCGCTCTGGCTTTCTGTTTCAAAGCCCTTGCTATTCCTGTACACCTGGGCGTATTGATTACGGGATTCAACTTCGGCATCACGTTAACTGTAATCTCGCTTATCCCGGGTGATATTGGCGTGCAGGAAGCCTCAATCGCCGGTATTTTAGCTATTTTTGGCATACCATTCAGTCAGGGCGTTATCGGCGCGATATTATTCCGGGTTGTTTACTATTTTGTGCCGTTTATCTTCAGTCTGGGTTTCTACTGGAATTTGCTCAAGGAAAAGCAAGTAAAGCCGGGTAACTAATCATTTGGTTATGCGCTTTCTGGCTTCGATTAATTTAAAGATACCGGTTAGGTCGCTGACTTTTTCTATGATTAATCCGCTTGCAGCAACATTTTTTACAGTATGCCTGTTGATATTATCACCGGCCGTCCACAGCACCAGCGGGTTAAGCAAATTCATCATTGCGCCCGAAACCTTTCCCGAACTGATAACATGTTCCAGCATAACTACTTTTCCGCCCGGCTTCAATACCCTTAATGTTTCACTCAAACCTTGCACCGGGTCCGGCACTGAACAAAACACTAACGAAGCAACCACGCTGTCGAACGTGTTATCAGGAAACTCCAACGATTGTACATCCATCTCTTCCAGCGCAACAGTTTTGTGCAGTTTGACTGCTTTCTCCCTTGCGAATTTCAGCATATTGATACTGAAATCAACCGCGGTAATTGAGTCGCCAGCGGGATAATATGGCAAACTGGCTCCGGTGCCAACACCAACCTCGAGAATTTGATGGCCTTCCGCTTTGCTCCATAAAAGTGAGCGCCACCGGGCGAAGAGCGTATTGGGGTCATCGCCCCTGTCCATCAGGTTGAATATTTTCGCCCATCGGTCGTACCGTCTCTTAGTCAGACTATCCCGGTTCCCCGAATTTGTATTCCGTGTTGTTTGATTGTTTTTGAGCATATATTGATATTTTATCATGTCCGCGACGCTAAACCTTTGATATTTGAACTATCCGGGCTTGTCTCCAGGGGTGAGTGTCTATTGTTCACCGGAATAATAGCCGGGAATCAAGACAATTTATTTTGCCAACCGTGCTTCGTGATCTAAGTCGAGATTATCATAATATTTAGTCTTTTCTATACATCTTAATTCAATTTTCTCCCCGATTCTTATCATTCAGACATTCGTTTTCATTCGAACACGCGCCTCGAATAATAACAAAACATAAAAACGGCGTACACCAACATGTAAACTTTTGTCCGGTAATTTATAATAGTGGCCGGTTATTCCTGTCTTAAAGAATTATATTCTGTAATAATATTCGGTTTGTATGCCGGTAAATGGGCATATCTGCAGCACGATTTTTATAAAATACCACGGTTTTGTAACATTTTTCCCCGGTATTTTATAACTTCTTGATTATTCATCCTCTAGAATTTATCTATAAATACTTACGTGAGGTATATGCATATGTCAATGCAGCTAACTGAAAACCGATTGTATCCCAATGCCGTTGTGGCTGAAGACGACCGCTTATCCAAGGAAGTGATGGTATTTTGTCCGTCGTGTAAGAGTTTTGAGATTATTTGGTTTACAAGTGGTACTTTAAACAATACCCGCAAATTCAAATAGTACGGTACCCACATTTACCACGATTGCGGCTCAAATGAACCTTGCCACCTTTATTTAAATTTATAAAATACAAATATTTCGGGAGTAAATAAATGGATACAATGATCGCGGCTATTCTTGCGGGCGGTAAGGGAACAAGAATGGATATTTTTTGTCAGGTAAGGCCCAAACCGGCTTTATCGTTCGCTGGCAAATACAAATTCATCGATTTTTGCCTGAGTAATTGCCTCCATTCTAAAATTTCGGATGTAACTGTCTTTGTTGACTACCAACGAACTCCCTTAGCTAATTATCTTGGTCTTTGGAAAAACACGAACTCCAAAAACACTAACATCACGATTCTGGAACCGGAAAATAACGGGGTTTATACCGGCACTGCCAACGCAATTTACCAGAAATTAGATTATCTGCGGAAACAACCGGCTGACAAAATATTGATTATGCCCTCCGACCATGCTTATAAAATGGATTACAGGAAGATGCTCGCCTTCCATGAAAAGTCCAAAGCGGACGTCACGGTAGGTGTCATACCTGTACCGATTGAAGAGGCACATCGTTTTGGCACGTTGACACTAGGTAATAATGGCTTTGTCACCGAATATGTCGAAAAACCCGATGTTCCCCGCAGCAACCTCGTTTCCATGGGTATTTACATTTTTAATAAGGATGTCCTTATTAGGCGGCTGATTCAGGACGCAGGGGAACAGTCCTCCCTGCATGATTTCGGATATTCGATTATTCCGGGAATGATCGGGCAGGAAATGGTATATGCTTATAAATTCGATGATTTCTGGCGGGACATAGGCACAATCGATGCTTATTATGACACGAGTATGGAACTAACCGGCTCCAAACCGCCTTTTAGCCTTACGGGCAACTGGCCGATATTTACATGTGGACCAAATGAACCGGTTAAACAATTTGCTCACAGTAACGTGCGCAACAGTATTATCAGTCCGGGATGCGTAATTAAAGGCACCGTGGAAAATTCGGTCTTGTCCCCGGGAGTATATGTCGATGAGCAGGCTGTAGTCAAGAACTCAATCATTATGTCAAATACCTTTATCGGACTTCACAGTATGGTCGATTCATGCATCGCTGATGAAGATGTTAATATCGGTAATTTCTGTTATGTTGGATTTGGTAAGGACAGCGAACGTATTTCTGATTATACACTGCTGGGTAAAGGTTCATCTGTCTCATCACACACGGCCATTGCGCGCGGCTGTAAAGTGATGCCTTTCAGTAACCCAACTGATGCACTGCGTAAAGTATATATCGGTAATAACTATTCAGGGCAAAGGATCCAACCGGAATTTCAAAATTCTAATCCTTCATCCCATGGGCAATCCCGAATTTAGGTTTGTGTAGAGATATCCTTCCTTATAAATATACGAGGTAAAATGGAAAGACAGTTACGTTTATTAATCATCGAAGACTCCGAAAATGATGCCTTGTTGCTCCTGCGGGAATTGAGAAAAAGCAGCTGGTCTTTGGTCAGTGAACGAGTTTACACTGCTGAAGACATAATGTATTGTCTAAAAAAACAAAATTGGGATGTCATAGTTTGCGACTATGTAATGCCAAATTTCGGCTGCCTTCAAGCACTTAAAGTACTGAAAGAAGCAGGCCTTGACATTCCTTTCATACTCGTTTCCGGGCAAATGACGGATGATCAGGCAGTGTCTGCCATGAAAGCCGGTGCCAATGATTTTGTGATGAAAGGCAACCTGAAACGACTAATTCCCGCCATCGACAGAGAAATCATTGAGGCAGAAAGTCGAAAAGAAAGAAAACGGGCGGAAGAAGACCGCCAGCTCGCTGAAATAGAATTACGCGCTCTTGCAAATAAACTGGTGCGTTCCCAGGAAGAAGAACGCTGCGCTATCGCGCGTGAACTGCATGACCAGACCGGACAGAATCTCACGGTCATCAAACTATTGGTCGACAAATCTTTAAAATCCGCGCCGGATAATATCGCCCCGTTATTAAAAGAAGCAGCCGACGGAATCGCCGAAGTGTTAAAGCAAGTCCAGGATATGTCCTTGAATCTCAGGCCTAGGAGCTTGGGTCACCACTCAATAATATAGTTATTTACATATAGTTGTTTGATTTTCCTATCTGCATGGCTATTTGCTATACTTGGGGCAGCATTGCATAGATAGGAGTCACAAATGACTTACACAGAATATAAGCCCTATGTCATCGACACAGGTTATCTTTTTCCTCCTTCGCTGGCTGATTTTCTGGGAGATGAGGAAGAGGTGTATATCTTCAGAGAAGTGACGGAGCAGTTGGATATTAGCTGTGTGGATTCGGACTTCAATGGCATGGGACACCTAGGAGCTTGGGTCACCACTCAGTAACAAGATGTTGGTTTCAAAACACGGTGATGAGCGAAAACGAGAAAAAATAAGGTATATGCCCCTGAAAACGTGGGCCTTCTACTATTACATATGAT
>Ga0182017_10002758_pt1 | contig 13222 bp, 8 predicted proteins | sample 712E3DmetaG_FD_120492 | JGI IMG/M metagenome (GOLD analysis project Ga0182017, IMG submission 120492) | Permafrost microbial communities from Stordalen Mire, Sweden - 712E3D metaG | ecosystem: Environmental > Terrestrial > Soil > Wetlands > Permafrost | place: Sweden: Stordalen | collected... | reverse complement strand
TGCACGCTTTATGTGTCCCGTTCTTTTTACGGGAAGAGGAGCCGGAGGCCTAAAAATGTTACGAATCTATTCGTGTCAATTTTTTAGGGGTGTGTGCCTCCCAAAGTTGGGGTTTTGTCATGCCCGCGGATTTTCAGTCCGTGGCGCATTTTGCGCCACGAGATCTCGACTGCCATATGGCAGCCGGACGGGCATCCAGAACGAGGTGAAGAATAAGCGCACGCTTTGCGCGCAATGGATATCAGAAATATTTCTTGACTTTTTGCTCACCAACCTATACTATCTAACAGTATTTCTTTACTTAAGTGCTGCCAATCCCCAACATTACTATTCTTCACGTGGCACTGCTCTGTTGATTTGAACTACTAACTATCCAGATGCGAGGCGATATGAAAATAACTACCTGTCTAATACTGCGCAGAATTTCGATTCTTGTCACACTGTTGTTCTTTTCCACTATACTAAATGCCCAGACAGGTGTAAAAATTAAATCGCGCGTAGAGATAAACTCCAACGAACCAACTAACAGTTTAACGCTTAATTACCCTGCATCGTTATATATATATCAGGCAGGAATGCATTACCTATACAATATGAAGATAACTTGTGGTTTTGACACAGTAGTATTCTATCAAATCGATCCTGAGACGGGTGAAGTTAGTTATGTGTCTGGTAATTGGTGTAAAAGTATTTTTCCTGCTGGTACCGCTCTGACATCACCGTAGAGTGTCTGTGTGATCGTGTGAAATACCCACTAATAATTGTTCAAAATAACTCAAATGATTGTGGTGGAACGTGGCAGCTTATAAATGAGCCTGAATTTGAGAGGTTCGCGATATTTTTGCAGGCGGTGCGGACAGATCCACTTCCACCGTATCATATTTCATTTAATTCCAGTGACCCACCAAATATGATGTACACAGACACCCTAATGGTTCCTTTCACTCTCTATGATTGTTGTGGGCATTCGGGCACACTCGCACCGGTTGTATATCGAGTTGAGATTACGCAGGGGAAAGAATGGTGCAGTTTCTACGACCCGATAAGTGGGGCGAGAGATACCATAATCGATTCTTTGAAAGCGCCTAATGGCTGTTCATCATTTTACATAGAGGCCATAGGTCAGGCGCCAGATGAACCGAGTGAAGCACATCAGGTTTCATTGACTGTTAGCAGCTACGGCGATATTGTACCACCTCTTGCCTTAGACTTTTTTGTTACTCCCTTTCAAGGAACTTTACTGACAACACCCGGAAGGAATGGTATAAGTTATGGAGATACAACGAGTCTCACGCTATCGATGACAGATACATTGGGTGATCCAATAGGTGAAATTTTAAACGTACAGTATTCTATTATCAAAGGGAATGCATACAGCACGCTCCAATCTCTCGATAGTACCGAGATAGGAGAGACAATTGAGGGCGTATTCCAATCTGCTATCTTGAGAACGGTGGACGTTGGCAATGCGCCGGATTCTCTCACTGTTCTGATTAAGACTATTGCAACTGTACCATGTCCAGAGTGTGGTGCTGTGGGCATAATTGCATCGAAGGATTCATCGAAGGACAAAGGGAAGGATGTTGCGGACATTCGTAAAGAATTGCTGTCACAGAGAATGCACCAGATATCCCCAACACTGCAAACGAACCTGCAGTCTGCAATGCAAATGAAGAGTAATGAAAACCCATCTCAAACAACAAGTTCTCAAAAAGCTCCTGGTAAAATCACGCCTATATCGAAAACCACAAAAAGTTCTCCACCACATCAGAGAAAGATCCAATATGACGGTTATACTAAAAACCTCTATGGTTTGACAAAAGTGACGGTGAAGAAACCAGTATTGAAGATCCATGATCATTCTCCTTGGACTATTTGGCCGTATTTACCACCGCAGAATGATGGTTCTAGCCGTGGCGCTGATAGGCCCGGGTATAATCCTAAACGGACGTTCACTATTCAGGTCCTCAAAGGAGACGGGACTCCATTTCCAGATCAACAAATTACTATTTTTACAAAATATGAAGAAGGTTCAGGAGGACATGGTCATACAGGATACGCAGATACTCGTGGTACATTTCCGGCTGAGAAATCATTAAATCCAATTCTTCAAGGACTTTTTTATTATAAAGGAGGAAAAGGTGAAAATCCTCTCACAATGACAACAGATGCGAAGGGAAGTGCAGTAGTAGATTCATTTATTGCTTCGCAGGCCTCTGGAAAGTTTTTGATTACAGCGAGAATGGAAAGTGATACAACAATAATGGATACGGTGAACCTGCAAGTAAAAGTGCCGGGATTAGTAGAATTAGGAACAGGAGATTATTATTGGACCTTAACTGGTTTTACTAACCCTCAAGGAAGTAATCACTTGAGGAACCATTGGTGCACACAAAAAATGAAAGATAGTTTGTCTGCTGCAATAAAGGATTTTTATAATTGGAGCGGAAGTGAAGAAGGTGAAAATGAGTTTATAAAACTTGGCATAAATGATATGTGTCTGGAATGGGGTGGCGCATTTGATTTTCCAGGTAAGTGGATTTTTATTAAAGACCATTCTTTTCATCGAGTTGGATTGAGCGTTGATATTGATAACTATCTGGGATATCTCAGGAAAGCTGATGGAACATTGACAGATAAGGGAGAGCAATTAAAAGTATTCATGGAAAAATATGGTGGACAAAAATATAACAAGGAAAAACCGATTCATTTTGGATTTGATGGAGAAATATAATATGAAAAAAACAATAAGAGCAATCATTTTGATAGCATCGGTTATTTGGTATTTGCCTTGCTATTCACAATTGCTTGTTTATCCGTTTCTATATAGGATTCAAGTTAATACAGAAGTTTCATATGATTCTTTAAATAAGATGTTTTTTTATGCATATAAATTATTTAACGATCCGAATAATAACGGAAACTTACAGGAATTTGAAATTGATATATCACGTGGTGCAAATACGATTAGTTTAGATACTGTTGGACTTCGTTTTACTGGCAGTGGTTTCATGGAACGTATGTTTAGACAAGATTTTCCCTCGAGGAGTCAAAGTGTCGTCCCTGTTGGTTTCCCCACTATCCCCAATATACATTGGACAGCAACACTGAATAATAGACCAACTGCGCTTATTTTTACTAACTCGTTCTTTGTAAAACCCGGGAACGGTATTGAAGGAATTGTCATAATGTGTAAAGGACTCCCTTGCATTAGGAGTTGCGTCGTTAAACCAAACTTCCAGGACGATCTCTTGTTCCCTAATCCGGATGATACAACTGTCACCTATTATGTTCCACCAGAGGATTCAATCCGCGAGGTTGTGAATTATCATGGTTTGACAGTTGGCCCGTCTGCTCCTCCAATAAATTTTATTGCAACGGTTTGGTGCGACACACTCATATCCTACACTACTCAATCTCGTGCATTGGGCTGGATAAAAGATGATGCAACGGCAAATAAATATCTCGGTTACTTTGCATCAGCAAAAACAAAACTCGTCCAACATGATAGTGTTGGAGCCAGAAACGTCCTACTGCAAGTACTTCACGAGGTCAATATTGATAGTACTGCGAGCTTATCAAGTGAATCTTATGCATTGCTGAGGTTCAATACAGAATATATCGTAAACATATTACCACAAGCACAAACTGCACCTTTCTTTGCTGTTAAACTTGTGTCGAGCGCCGGCACAAAACTCACAACCGGCACATTGCAATATTATGATAGTGCTTGGAAGGATGCCACTAACAACAACGACGGGACATTTTTTGTCAACACATCTGCGAAGACCTTAAGCCTCCGCATGACATATGAGTTCGGCACACAAACAAAATCCAACGTGCCTATAAGTAATGATACTATCGTGTTTCAAACCGTCAATGCACAGATTCAACTGCAAAACAGTAATGGTACATTAATAGACACAGGCACTGTGCAATACTATTCCGGAGCGTGGAGAAACATAGGAACAACTGCAAATGGTGTAGCTACAAAAGAACTGCTGCCGAACAGTTATTCGTTTAGAATGACATATGGATATGCGAGCAATGATAAACAGCAGGATATTAGTATAAATCCCAATGTTATTTTCAAAACGATCAATGCGGCAGTCCAATTAAAGAATAGTCAGGGCACATTGATGGATCAAGGAACCGTACAATATTACTCCGGTGCCTGGAGAGATTTGGGAAGCACAACAAATGGAGTAGCAAATAAAGAGTTATTGCCGAATAATTATTCGTTTAGAATGAGTTACGCTTATGCGAGTAAGGATAAGCAACAAGATATAGGAACAAATGCAACAGTAGTATTCCAAACCGTCAATGCTGCAGTACAGTTACAGAATAGTCAAGGAACTTTGATGGATCAAGGAACTGTACAATATTACTCCGGTGCCTGGAGAGATTTAGGAATAACGGTAAACGGTGTAGTATCCAAAGACCTATTACCTAATACCTATTCTTTTAGAATGAACTATGCCTCTGCAAGTAAGGACAAACAACAGGATATTACAACAAATCCGACAGTCGTTTTCCAGACCGTGAATGCAACTGTGCAATTAAAGAATAGCCTGGGAACCTTAATAGATACCGGTGTCGTACAATACTATTCAGGAGCTTGGCTAACACTGGGAACTACCACAAACGGTGTTGCAGCAAAAGAACTCCTGCCGAATAGTTACTCGTTTAGAATGAACTATGCCTATTCAACCAAAGATAAGCAGCAAGACATTAACACCAATCCAACTGTCGTTTTCCAGACAGTGAGTGCCGCCGTACAATTAAAGAACAGTAGTGGCGTATTAATAGACACGGGCACAGTCCAGTATTATTCAGGCGCATGGAGAAGTTTGGGAACAACAACGAACGGTGTCACAACAAAAGAACTTCTGCCTAATAGTTACTCGTTTAGAATGACATACGCTTTGGTCTCTCTCGATAAGACACAGGATATTTCAAACAATGCCACCGTCAACTTTTCGACGGTTTTATGCACTGTCCGAGTTAAAAACTCGCAGAGCCAGTTTATCGATAATGCACTGGCAAGTTATTATTCCGGAGTTTGGAAACAGATAGGCAACACCATCAACGGAATAATAACAAAGGAACTATTGCCTGTGAGTCTTTCTTTCCGTGTAAAATACGGAACACAACAGATAGACAAGCAGCAAAATTTGTCTACGAATAACTTGGTGGACTTCGTGGTGCAATAACGGAAACACAATTTCCCCTCCTAACGAAGGAGAAGTGTTCCGATTACATCGGAAGATGAAATCAGGACAGAGTGGTTGAACAACATGATCACGCGACCCCTCTGTCCCGATGAAAAATATTCGTCGGGACATCTCCCCTTTGGAAGGGGAGAAAAATAGCTGAGAAATATTTTGACATCGATTAACTGAACACATAGAAATATTTGTTATTCCCGTTACGATTGATAGAACCAATCAGAATATTTGGAAATACCATTTCCCCTCCTAACTCCCGCCAAAATAGGCGGGACGCAAACAACGCGAAAGGAGGGGTGTCCCGATTGTCATCGACAATCGGGACGGGGTGGTTGAGATCAATATGACAATGGTGTTTAACAAGTCGAGTGTGAAAGGAAGAAGAAAGCAACTACGCCGAACAATGCCGGAAGCGGAAGTGATCTTATGGTCACAGTTAAAGAACAGACAAATATCCCGGATAAAATTCCGAAGACAATACAGTGTAGGGAAATACGTTATCGATTTTTATTGTGCAAAGAAAAAATTGGCAATAGAAATCGATGGAGATAGTCATTATGTATTCAATGCACGTGAACGCGATGAAGAACGGCAAAAATGGATTGGACAATTTGGAATACGGTTCTTGCGTTTCACAAACGATGATGTGCGAAAGAATTTATACGGCGTTCTGGATGCAATTGACGAGGCAGTTTGCGACACGAAAATTTAAGAGACAAATTGGTCAAACGACCCCTCTGTCACGATGAAATTATTATTCATCGTGACATCTCCCCTTTGGAAGGGGAGAAAAAAGTAAAAAAAATAGACTGACAACTGTTAACTGAATACTGGAAACTTATTTATGAAAACAATCATAGCATTATTAATATGTACGTGTTTAAGCATTGCCCAGCAAACTGCAAAGCCCTACGAAATCCCATTTGCGTCGAAAGGGAATACAATTGAACTCGCTGTCGCAAATACTTCAACAATTGCAGCAGAGGCTATCAAAGTAGAAGCAACGGGTATTCCGGCGGGAGTTCAGTTTAAGGAGAAAATAGTCACGCTAACAACGCTCAAATCAAAAGAAGAGCAAACTGCATTGTTTACATTCTCAGTGGAGAAGACAGCAAAGGTCAATAAAGAAGATACGCTGCGCTTTACCGTTACGGATAAAACCGGACAGAAATGGTTGAAAGAAATCACGATCAAAATCACACCGCCTGCAAGCTATGAGCTCTTCCAGAATTATCCGAATCCATTTAATCCAACGACAGTTATTAGTTATCAGTTGTCAGCTATCAGTAATGTAAGTTTAAAAATTTATGACATCTTAGGGAGAGAAGTAATAAATCTTGTTAATGAACGGCAAGATGCCGGCTATTACCAAACGAATTTTGATGCGCATCATTTTGCAAGCGGCATGTACATCTACCGGCTTCTCGCTACGGATGATCAGAACAATCATCACGTCTTCCAGAAGAAAATGGTGATGCTCAAATAACGAAGTTATTTAAGCAGAAATCCCGCTAATGTCAAAGTTGTGAGAGCCGGAGGCCTTTTACAATTACAGGCGATAGCCTGTATCTATTTTTGTTCTCACGAAGTAAAAATATCGCCCCTTAAAGTCGGGAGTTTAACTCCCTCCCAAATTAGTCGTTGTGTCACCCTGAACTTGTCCCGCCCGACGTTGACGGGGGTCTCGTCTCGATTCATTGAATCGAGACGGACTGTACGGGATGCCGTACAACGGCATTTCAGGGTTAATAGTATAGATGCCGAAACCCCGAATACAAGATCGGGGCAGGCAAGTTCGGAATGAATCTTCTCACACTAACCCCGTTCCCAAACTCTCCGCCAATGAGATTGACTGGCTGACGAAGGCAGGACAGGCAGGGTAACCCACCTCAACAAGCATGTACTCAATCGCGATAAATGATATGGGAGCCACTTGATTTTTTATTTAACAAAGCATAATATCCTACAGATACCCTTTACCAAAGTGCCGCTCCCTACTAAATTATTTTTCTTCATGCGGCACGGGTTCATTGATTTGAGCTACTACTATCTAAATGAGGGGCAAAAATGAAGACGGCTGCAAGATTTGGTATGCTTTTTCTTCTTTTCTCTTTACAAATCTCATTCAGCCAGATAAACTGGCAGCAAACAAATGGGCCATATGGTGGTGATGTTCAAGCATTTGCCCTAAGCGGAAATAATCTCTTTGCTGGAACTTTTGGTGACGGTATATTTATTTCTACCAATAACGGATCAAGCTGGAGTGCAGTTAATACTGGTTTGACAAATCTTAATATTCAAACCCTTGCTGTCAACGGCGCAAATCTCTTTGCCGGAACTCGGGATGGCGGTGTTTTTCTTTCCGCTGACAACGGTACTCATTGGACTCCTAGGAATAATGGTTTAACGACTATTAATGTCTGGTGCCTTACTGCAAGTGGTACGAATCTCTTTGCTGCAACTGATGCCGGCGTTTTTCTTTCCAGCAACAACGGCACAAGTTGGAGTGCAGTGAATACTGGGTTGACAAATTTTAATGTTCAAACCGTTATTGTCAACGGAGCAAACCTCTTTGCTGGGGCTATTGGTGGCGTTTTTCTTTCAACCAACAACGGTACGAGCTGGACTTCAGTAAGTGGCGGTTTGACGAACACTAATGTCATTACTCTTACCGTTTCCGGCACTAATCTTTTTGCCGGCACTGAAGGCGGTGGAATCTTTCGCTCTACCAATAACGGGACAAGTTGGACTGCGGTTAACAATGGCTTGACGGATCTTGATATTTGGTCACTTGCTGTAAGTACAAACGGGGCAGGCGGCGAGAACATCTTTGCCGGAAGTTGGGACGACGGTATCTTCCTTTCCACAAATAATGGTGCAAACTGGACTGCGATCAATACCGATATAATAATTACTTCTATCAATAAACTTGCCGTAATCCCAAATGGTGCAGGCGGCACGAATCTTTTTGCCGGGACGAGAGGTAATGGCGTTTTCCTTTCAACCAATGGCGGTGCTAAATGGACTGCTGCAAGTACTGGTTTAGCCCATACTTGGATTCATTCTCTTACCGTAAGTGGTACGAACCTTTTTGCGGGGAATTATAATGGCGGTGGTGTCTTTCTTACTACAAACAACGGAATAAGCTGGACTACGGTAAGTACAGGATTGCCGAATGGTCAAATAATGTCTCTTGCTGCATTCCCCAATGCGGCAGGAGGTACGAATCTTTTTGCAGGGGTATATATGAGTGGTGTCTTTCTATCCACCAATAACGGGACAAGCTGGACTGCTGCCAGTACTGGTTTGCCGACTATTAATGTTGATGTTAGTGATTTTGCCTTAAGTGGCGTAAATCTCTTTGCCGGAGCTTGGGGTGATGGTGTCTTTCTTTCGACAAACAATGGCACGAGCTGGAAAGAAGTCAATACAGGCTTGACAAATAAAAATGTTAAGGCACTCATGTTAAGCGGTACGAATCTCTTTGCCGGAACTTATGGCGGCGGCGTCTTTCTTTCCACGAACAACGGGACAAACTGGACTGCAGTGAATACCGGTTTGATGAACACGAACGTCTATGCGCTTGCTGTAAGTCCCAATGGGTCAGGCGGTAGTAATATCTTTGCCGGGACTATAGGTGGCGGTGCCTTTCTTTCCACCAACAATGGGGCAAGCTGGACTGCCGCGAATACTGGCTTAACGGACCCAGGGGTTCAAACCTTTGCAGTCAGTGGAACAAATATTTTTGCCGGGACTGATGCAGGCGTTTTTCTTTCCACCAACAACGGAACAAGCTGGGCTGCGGTTAATTCGGGCTTGACAAATCCCTATATCTTCGCACTCGCTGTCTCTCCCGCCATGGGAGGGTCAAGCGCAAAACTCTTTGCAGGGACTGACGCTGGGGGTGTATTTATTGGTACGATGCCGGCGAATTTTGCACCTTCCACACCGCAAAATCTAATTGCCGCCGCTGGCAATAATCAACTCACACTCAAGTGGAACAAGAATACCGAAACTGATTTTTTACGTTACCGCATTTATCGCAGCACATCGCCAAACCCAACAATAAAAGTTGACTCCACAACGGGTGGAATAACCGATACCATAAAAGTTATTACAGGACTTACAAATGGTATAACATATTACTTCCGTATCACAGCAGTGAATAGCGCGGGAATGGAGAGTGGGTATAGCAACGAGGTTTCTATGAAACCTGCGAAATCAACGATGATAGCTATACCGGATATGAAGGCACCTGCAGCAGGTTCTACAGTTCTCGTCCCTATAAATGTTGCCAAATTTCCCGATGTTGGAGCTATTACTTTATGGATAAACTATAATCCTGCGGTAGTGACATTTGTTGGTGTTGCAAATGCAAACCCGGGTGTTTCATTTACAATCGGTTCAAACATACTAGGTGTGATCAAGTTGATTTGGTATGATGTAACGGCAACTACTCCAATCAATATTGACACTGGAAAACTTGTCGATTTGAAGTTTACGTATGTTGGAGGATCTTGTCCATTGACATTTAATACGGCGCAATGTGAAGTTGCGAATGAAAATGTCGTACCAATAACTGGCATCACATATCAAAATGGAAGTATCGTTGCTGTTACGCCACCTGCAGCGCCACAAAATCTCATTGCCGTTGCCGGCAAGAATCAAGTCACACTCAAATGGAACAAGAATACTGAACCTGATTTTTTACGTTACCGCATTTATCGCAGCACATCGCCAATCCCAATAATAAAAGTTGACTCAACAACGGGTGGAATAGCCGACACAGCAAAAGTAATTACCGGAATTACAAACAGTGCAACATATTACTTTCGTATCACTGCAGTGGACAGCGCCGGATCGGAGAGCGAGTACAGCAACGAGGTTTCTACTACCGGAAACCAGAAGCCGGTATTCACCGCTATCTCGCCTATGACCAGAGCTGCACTGGACACCGTTAAATTTGTTGTGAATGCAACTGATCCCAATGTTGGTGATGTATTGACGTATAGTGTCGTTGGATTGCCGGCAGGCGCCAAATTCGATAGCACACGTACTTTCTTCTGGATTCCGACTGTTGCACAATACGGTTCGTATAAGGTCAGTTTCCTTGTTTCGGACGGTCAATTGAAGGATAGTATGGGAGTATCGATTACTATCACGATGTTGAATTTGTGTTTGAAAAATCCGATTTCAGATATGACATTAACGGATGCTCAGCGCACTGTAAAAGTGAAGCTTACATTGCCGCCGGTTTTTGCCAATAATACCGGCGTGTTGACGTATACTACGGCGAGCGCTAATACTGTTTATGTAACGGCATCGATCATTGCTCCTGATACACTCAAGGTACAAGGATGGAGATCGACACCTCCAGATGTCGGTATTCGTATTAGGGTCACTGCTATTGACACAAACCAGAGCACGATTTCGACAACGTTCTTTGTCGTCGACCAGGGGACAACTGGTATTGTTGATATCACCACCATACCCAAAGAATTTTCATTGTCGCAGAATTATCCAAATCCATTCAATCCTTCGACGAATATTGAATTTAATATTCCTGCGAGATCATTTGTGTTGCTCAGGGTGTTTGATATTATGGGGCGTGAAGTCGCAACACTTATAAATCAGGAAACGCCTGCAGGTACGTATCAAGTTACATTTGATGCAAGTCAATTGCCCGGCGGTGTGTATTTTTATCGGTTGCAGGCCCGCCAAACATCCGGCGGGCAAGCAGGAACATTCACCGGGACAAAGAAACTACTTTTGTTGAAGTAACGAAAAAAGTGTTAGTGTGTGAGGCGTAAAAATATCATCATTTGTATTCTGACCTTTTTTATAAGATATATAACCTCTCCGATCACTTTAAGTGGTCGGAGAGGTCTCTTCTTTTCTCGCTGCAGTGACTGCCGTCAACTTTACATTCATTAAAAAGATTGTAAATTATCATATCGACAGAGCCGGGAAATATAAAATGACAAGACCACTGCTATGCGTATGTATCATCCTAACAGGAATTCTTCTGGGTTTCATCCTTGCGGGCTGTTCAAAAAGCGGATCAAGTGAAGAGGGGGAACTGTTTATCAAATTGCTCGATGCCCCCGGGCCTTTTCAGCAAATGAATATTGTGGTGGATCATGTTTCGGTTCATCGTGCCGATGTTTCGGGAGATGTCGGATGGACAGTTGTGACTTCCGTCCCAACGGTATCATTCGATCTGCTCAATCTCCGGAATGGCAGAAATCTTCAGTTGGTCCTGAGTAAAGTTCCGGTAGGCGCGTATAATCAAATCAAAATATATTTTGGAGCGTGTACAATAGTGAATGCAAGCGGGCAGCAGCTGCTCAATCTGGATCCTACAATCCAAGCGGGCGATATCCTTGCCTATGGCTTTCAAATTGTTCAGGGACAGCAAGCTCAAATAACATTCGATTTTGATGCGTATCAATCAGTTTATTTGAGCGGCGAGAGCTATTTCTTTAAACCGGAAATCCGTGTACAGAACACCGTTCTCTCCGGCTGGATTCTGGGTTCTGTTCTCAGACCCGATACGCTTCCCGTTACGTCGACGGTGCATACATACACCGGCGTGGATTCGGTTACAACGCTGTGCGATCCCAATGGTTCATTTCAAATCTCGGATCTGCCGGAGAATACCTATGCTGTCACAATCGTATCGGGCGATCCGAAATTGAATGATACTACCATCTCAAATATTACTGTCCTTCGAATGCAGGGATATAATATCGGAGCGATCAAACTGAGTAAAAAATAATGTATTTGCGGCGATGCATTAGTCTTTTGCCGCCTTTTGACTCTGCGCGAATTCCGCACATTTTTTCTCGAACTCATTTAAAAGCATAAACTGGGCGTCAAGTATTCCGCTTGATGCCTTTTGTGTTTATATTAATAATAGAGAATGCATTGAAAAGGAAAAAGAGAAAGTCATTCCCGCCTGCATTCAGTGGGAATCTTACATAAGATGCCCGAAAACAGCATTCGGGCATGACAACGTATCATGAAATAATTAGAAAAATAATATAATTATTTTGAGATATCAGGAGTTTCGGGTAACAAAAGGACGGTTACGGCAACTCTTGATGAGTAACCAGAAGGAAGAAATGAGTGAAACATTTGAAATGTATAGTTTTCGATATGGACGGGACGTTGACGCAGACGAACCAGCTCATTTATGATTCGTTTAACTACATCGCGCAAAAATATGCAGGAAAAACATACTGCATCCCCGAAATAACCGCGATGTTCGGCCCGCCGGAAGAAGAAGCGCTGCTCGCCATCGTCCGTCCGGAACAAATACATGAAGTGATGAAAGATTACCTTTCGTTCTATCGAGCGCACCATAATGAATTAGCGCGGCTGTATCCCGGCATGGAAAATATTCTCCGTTCACTAAAAGAAAGCGGCAAATTGCTCGCTCTGTTCACCGGCAAGGGAACGGCGACTGCCATGATTACGTTGCAGGAATTTCACATCGAAAAATATTTCGATTTCGTGGTCACAGGAAACGATGTCGTAAAACACAAGCCGTCTTCAGAAGGGCTGCTGAAGATTATGGAGCACTTTGCTCTTATGCCCGATGAATTGCTGATGGTCGGGGATGCGGTTTCCGATGTGAAGGCGGCACACGAAGCCGGCGTGAAGATCGCCGCTGTGATGTGGGATTCATACGCGAAAGAAAAAGTGCTGCAGATGAAAACGGATTTTGTCTTTAACGATACCAAAGGATTTCAAGACTGGCTGAACGCGCAGTTCAGTTAACTCTCATGCTTTCATGCGGGGGTGGGATCAAATAATAGAAATAACCCCACCTTAGTCCTCCCCTAGGAGGGGAGGAAACTTGTTAACGATGAACAATCTATAGAGATATCTATGAGACACACTATGCGAACATATATTCTGCTTCTCGTTGCTGTCGTTGTATCGTGTTCCGCTCAGACGATTCATTCTGCACATATTAAGGGCATCCGCAT
>Ga0182017_10002757_pt1 | contig 13224 bp, 15 predicted proteins | sample 712E3DmetaG_FD_120492 | JGI IMG/M metagenome (GOLD analysis project Ga0182017, IMG submission 120492) | Permafrost microbial communities from Stordalen Mire, Sweden - 712E3D metaG | ecosystem: Environmental > Terrestrial > Soil > Wetlands > Permafrost | place: Sweden: Stordalen | collected... | reverse complement strand
TAATGCTTTCTGGAACGGTGAAGTCGATACCACTCAAACATATCTGAATTGGAAATCAGCCATGGATTCCAGCGGAGCAACAGAACAAATTGTTAAACGTGGTGATGTAATTCAAGAAGGCACTCTTACTTTCAATGTGCTCGATCCCGTTATTACAACAGATAGCGATCCTGACCAGGATTGTATCGTACTTAGTCTGCAGTATGGTAGTGAATCCTTTCTTTTTATGGCAGATGACGGACAACCCGCCGAGGACAATTTACTCGCCGCAGGTTTGCTGCATCATTATGATATCTTGAAAGTTGGCCATCACGGTTCTGACACGGCATCGTCTCCAGAATTTCTAAATGTGGTTAAACCAGAAATCGCCATTTATGAATGTGGGATAAACAATGATTATGGTTTTCCGAAAGCTGATGTAATTACGCGCCTTCAGCAGGATGGAGCTACCGTTTATGGCACTGATACATCTGGCACCGTAGAAATCATCACTAATGGCGGATCACAAAATGTCCGAACCGAAGAAGGGACGCAATCAACTGTTGCCACTTCGATAACAACATCAGCATCCACTACCGGTACAACTACTACGACATCTAGCACTTTGTCTTCTCTACAGGTAATTTCGGTTACCTCGCCGGTAGCCCGTGGAGCAAGCGCAACTCTAATTGCTAAAACAGTTCCAGGCGCTCAATGTACGATAACTGTAAACTATGCATCGGGTCCTTCGACGGCCAGTGGACTAACACCGAAGATAGCGGATAGTTCGGGAAATGTTTCCTGGACCTGGAATATTGGAGTAAAAACGACTCCCGGAACTTGGAAAATAGTGGTCACGTCAACTTCTCAAGGTAGTACTACGACGACAACGACAAACTTCACTGTGAACTAAATTTATACAAGGTATCCAGTGGTCCAATGTGTTTATTCTATTCATTTGTGTGAACGATAATATTTTAGTTTATTTATCGGACGCTGATTGTTAATCGGTTTTACCGTCATCATTCGTGATTTGTATGGTTAATATCAGTATTCCGGCTAAGGTTATATTAATAGGGGTGTTACTAACCACACACATCAAAACCGTTCGGTTATAGAAACACCATCTTGTTATAGTGTCTGTTATATTTTCAACTGACAGTCTAGTTGTTATACTAAAGATGCAAAATCAAAATCTATTTAAATATTAAGTGTTTTGTAACGGGTTAACAGTATATGCTAGAATTCGAATGATTTAATTGTGCATTTAATATATAAGAAGGGTACTTTTTGTGTACAAGGTAAGAAGAGCAAACAAATCTGATATTGGTATTATTCTTAAGATTGATTATGAGGCATTCAATCCAGATGCATATCCATATTTATTCTTTAGGCAAGCTTTGGAACTGTACAACGCAACATTTCTTGTCGCCGTATCTGGATCTGAAGTAGTTGGGTACTGTCTAGGAGCACCAAATCCCCAAGATCCTTTCAAGGCGTGGATACTCAGTATTGCAGTAAAAAAAATCCATCGGGGTGAAAATATTGGAGCCCAACTACTAACAGATTTATTAAATACTTTACAGCAAAACGGAAAAAGACAAATATATTTGTCCGTTCGACCGGATAATGTCTTTGCTCGAAAATTATTTAAGAAATACCATTTTCATGTCTTGAGGAAGGATGACAATTACGCTGGGGCTAACGATCCCAGGCTGATAATGCGACTAGACATATTAGTGTAGATCTTACATTTACCATGATTAATATTTATGGGAGGTGTTTATGATTCACTCGAAATGTCCTATCTGTGGGAACTTGAATCCTTGGTCATTTCCAGACAACGGTCATGAACGTTGTTATCATTGCGGATATGAATTATCTAGGATTCAGGTACCCATTCCTAACGTACAATTCGCCACTTTCCAAGAAATCATGCAGCATATCCGAAAAGATCCCGAAAGCCTATTAACTCGCGATTTAGACTGGATAAGTAGAAGATTTTCGGTCAGACAACTGATAAATGGCACTTCAGATCAACTCGTTAAATTAGATGAGTCAGTTTTTTTAAAGGGTAATCAATATGGTCAAAGCATGATTGACTTAGCAAATAACTTACCTGACTCGGTGTTGGTACTTTATGAAAATAACCAGAAAATAAGGGGATATTTAGACCTTTTCTTTTTTGAACCAAATACTTTCTGTAACCGAACTTCGCTTCAAAATAAAATTATGATTGGACATCTACCAGAAGCTGGAGAAATTTTAAATTCAACAAGTTTAATAAGTACTCCTAAAAAGGGTGATATAGTCGACGTTTACATAGATGCATTTTGCATAGATTCCGAAGGAGGCTTTAAAGAAGAATACGCAAAAATGCTTCTCTCTTTAACTGCGCAAAAAGTATTAGACGATTCAATTCTTAAAACTATTCGGATCAATCAAATCGCTACAGTGTCCGTTCAGAATAATCAGAAGCCAATTATTTTGAATATAGGACAACAAACTAATTTTGTTGACCCTGGTGACAACTACGCATTGAAAGCTGGTTTATCTCACGAAGTCGATGGAATCGATCCACAGAACAACTTGTATCGTTCTTTATATTATAGAAATTTTGAGAAAGGTCCCATTTTATTAACCGCTCAATCATGCTTATTGGCTACTCGAGCAGTGCGGTATATTCTTCCCTATGTCGGTGGATCGTGGGCCCTTTATAATATCGTTCATACGCTGTTACATGTTTAATCGTGTAATAACGTGGGCAATCTGGAAGGCTAATTTAATGGGCAAGATCTCATTTTCCGTAATATCCTCCCCGAATTCGTCATAGTTTCAGAATTTAGCTGCTTATTTCTGGTTCTCTCCCACCATTAGTGAGGCGTCTGCACAACACCGGTATTTCGGCATCTGCACAGAACATCCAGAATATATTAGGCCCAGGAGACGAAGATATTCGTTCTCCGCCAATAGTTTGATTATAGAACCCTTCCGGTGACCAATCTACGGCACAAGAACCTTTACAGACCCGGCAATGTCCGCTATCTTTCAATTTCTTAAGAAATATTTCTATTTCAATATTAGAAGGTCTATAAGAAGCCGAATCGAAATAACTGTTTTGGCAATCTTCTGGCATCACGATGAACAATGTGATATTACACCCAGGCTTCTGTGCTACCCATTTAAGCTCAAGGTATTGTAACCGATGTTCTAGCCTCATTGCTTGGCGCCCCTTGCTATCGTTTCTAACTGCTCTGTTATCAGATCAGAGGCCTTGGTTTCAGGATCGCCGGTGATAACCTGAGCCAGTTCGTCATCGGTCATATCGCATATTAATGAATGACCTTTGCTCAGGCTTTCTTTTATCCGCTGCAGGCGTCTTTCCATATTCATTCCAAATTTACCTCGTGAGGTTTATTTTCTCTCTTAATAAGCGTTGGAATTCTCTCGGTTCAATGCCAATCTTTTCGCAGATTACTTCGACAATACTTCTACCGGTGTTGCGGGCAGACTCCCGGACAGCCACCGGGTCGAACCCCATATGTCTGATGACATCATCGGTGCCGACCGAATGATCAAGCATTGTTTTTCTTGAATTTAATATCGATTCAAGCTGTTTCAACCTGCCATCGAGTCCCAATTTGGTAACGCTCCATCTTTACTTTTTAATCTTGGCCAATTCTTCAAGGGCTTTGATCCGATCTTCAATGTCACCCACTTCAAGAGTATGTAAAGCAACCTGCGTCAAGGCCGCTAGAGTGCGGTTACGGGGAATGCTGTTCTCCATGGCCAGTGTGTCCAGAATCGCTACCTCAACGATTCGCCTGATACCGTTGACGCTGTTTATGGATTTGAATTGATATGCATTCGAAATGGTTGATTCACGCTTACGACGAAGACCACCTAATCGCCGTGATTCCTGCACTTCTTTAATTCGTTCTGGCGAATGCATGAGGCAGAATTCCCCATCCTTGAGTGGGGCCGCCTGGCATTGCTTACCGGATTTGGATTGGAAAGCACACTGTCTTGGCGTTACCACCTTTGACCACCTCTGGTGGTTAAATTGGCGATGGTGGTCTTAGGTGGTAAAACGCAAAACAGGCCCTCGTAAATGAGAGCCTGCTTACCGACGATAAAGTGATTAAATGGTGGTATTAGCTGGTCTGATGATTGGGACAAATCCCCGGGACTTCGACTGCTGATGCAATGAAGCTTTTGCCACATTCGCGGCAGTGCCAGCGGATTTGACCTTCCGGCACGCCTTTCTGATTCGGCACCAGAAAGACTCCGGTTTTCTTGGGGTCGGTCTTCGGCGCATCCGCAGCAGGTTCCGGCGTTTGAGCTGCTGTCTGTTCTTTGACCTTGGTTTCGGCGTGAGCGTTCTCTTCTGTCTGTAGACTCCAGAATTTCCAACCATCGCAGGAATGTCCGGTGATGGCCATCCCAGCAGCTGAAGGGCTCTTGAATTCCCGCCCATCCTCTAGACGGTAGCGCAGCTTCCCCTCTGCATCCTCCACTACTTCGCAGGAGTAAGTCTGTTTGTGGTACCGGCCCGTGAGCTTGGTTCCTTTGGTTAGATTTCTGTTTTCGATTGGCATTATCAGCCTCCTTTTTTATTACTATCGTATTCATCACTCTGAATCTGATTGAAGTCAAGTTATTACTGATTATTTTTTTAACCCAGCAGACTTGACTTCCCATGCGTTTAGAGTGATATATAGTATACGTAGAGAACGAAGGAGCGAACCTAAAATGTACGATGAAATCCTGAAAGAAACGATTTTTAAATTTAACAACCTGTCCACGGCGATTAACTTCACTTACAGGGCTGCCAAGATGAAGATGATTGTCCTGGGCGACGACGAATTGTTCTGGGTTGTGACTCCGGCAGCCGCCGAACGCCTGGTGCGGCAGGGTTACGAATACGCGGAATATTAAACTTCTACTAAACCCAATACCAAGACCCGGATTAACCCCCGGGCCTTTTCTTTTGCCTGTTCCGGCTGATGCCACACCATCTGGCAATAGTGTCTGTTCCATGGTTACTTCACTTCCTCTACCTTTTTGGCCCTTTCGCCGGAGAAAGCCTCCCAGCGCATCCGGGCAATATCTACATAAAGAGGTTCGAGTTCCATGCCATAGCAAATCCGACCGGTTCTTTCACAGGCAATTAACGTGCTCCCCGAACCAAGGAAAGTATCCAGCACCTTATCCCCGGCTTGACTGCTGTTCTGTATCGCTCTTTCAATCAATGCCAGCGGCTTCATGGTCGGATGCAGCGGACTGGATGATGGCTTATCCACTTGCCAGACATCGCCCTGGTCGCGGTCCCGGCACCAGTAATGACTGACTCCTTCTCTCCAGCCATAGAGAATGGGTTCGTATTGTCGCTGGTAATCAGACCGCCCCATTGTGAAAGTGTTCTTGGCCCAGATGACAAATGTGGACCAGTGGCCCCCGGCAGCAATAAAGGCTTTCTGGAGGGTATGCAATTCCGAAGAGGACATGCAGATGTAAACCGCGCCGTCGGTAAACTCCAGCATATTCTTGCATGCTTTTTCGAGGAAGGGCTCGAAGGCGTCACCGAGATTATCGTTGATGATTTTATTGGAGTTCTTTCGGAGTTTGTCTTTCATTGTCTCGCCGTAGTTCACGTTATAAGGAGGATCGGTGAATGTCATCGCTGCCTTGGACTGTCCGATCAGGCGCTGTACGGCTTCCCGGTCAGTCGAATCACCGCAGGCCAGCCGATGCTCACCCAACAGCCAGATGTCGCCTGGTTTGGCAACAGGAGAGCTCTGGGCGGCCTTGATGGCCTCGTCCAGATCAAAGGATTCCAGGCGTTCTTTCTTTTCGCGGGCATTGAGGCTTTTCAACAGTTTCTTGAGTTCGTCGTCCTCGAAACCGGAAAGAGAAAGGTCAATGTTCGGGGTTTCCTGCAACTCTTTTAACAGCCTGGCCAACAACTCCTGGTCGAAGGACCCCGAGATTTTATTCAGCGCAATGTTCAAGAGGTGGGCTTGTTCCACCGTTAGATCTGTTAAAACTACAGGAACTGTTTTGTAACCAAGTTTTCGCGCGGCCAGTAGGCGTTGGTGGCCGCCGATAACCATCTTATCTTCTCTCCTCGCGATGATCGGGTCGATTAAGCCAAACTCGCTAATACTGCGGGTCAGAGTCTCCAATTCCTGATCGCTGATACGGCGCGGGTTAGCAGGGTCCGGTCTTAACTCGTCAATGGGTAATTGCTCAATTTGAATTTGTTGTACCGTTTTCATTTTCTTTTGCTCCACTAAAATTTATTTGAACGTTGTTGTTAGTCTCTGTATACGATTTAGGAGTGATATCAACAAAAAAAGGCGGACTCAAAGCATTTCTGCCTTAAAGTCCGCCTTTCGTTTTACTAATAATACCCAGAAAGGAAGCGATAAGGCATTACTTAGCCTCGTCCATTTCCTTCCTTCCTGAATCGTATCCCCAGTGCCAGGGTAACTATTTATTCAATTATGCGGTAATCCTCAACTTACCGAAAATTATTATAACACAAACGAGTGTGTCACACAAATAGCTGTTCAGACCGTACCAATCGGTTTTTGTAAATAGCGAACAAATAAAGACGCACAATACTCCTGTGATAAAGCAGGGGGTTAAAAAAGATGAGCAGGACAAGAATTGGATAGAGGTGGCAGAGGCTAATGGAGATTAACATACCACCGTCTATGGCAGCGAGAGCAAAAGTAATGTATGTACTCATCGTCATCTACACACTTGGTTATTCTGCTCAGAATGTCTTCTCTTAGTGGTCGTAATCCTTTCACAGCTGCCGCCAATTGTTCACATCGTTTGTCTTTCGCGTAAGTTTGGACAAGTTTTCGATGTTTTGTTTCCGAATGAATGCCGACAGAAATGAAATTTCCTCCAAATGTTTCCTTGGATACACTTGGTATCCATTCGTAACGATGATAGTCGTCTGGTTCTCCAAGACAGATTTTTACTGCCAATTCGATAATTGTTGTTATGAAATTTGACGTGATATGGGTTCCTCCAGAGTCGGAGTCATCCAACGATCCTATTTCCGACTCCCCTTTGCTCTTGATTTCCACATAGAGTGCCTTATAAATAATTTTAAATTCGTCATCACTAGCTTTGAACGAGTCTACATTCTGCCAAAAAGAACCATCCGGCAAATGGGATCTGATATCTTCGTTGATTGGAGTGTAGTCTGCGTAGTAATTATTGCGATTGAGGTCAATTTCTTTAAAATTCTTGCTGAGTGCTAATAATTGAGTACGCACCTTTTCCAGATGCTGCTTCTGTGCCTCAACTATTATTTCTTTCAGCGGTTTATCCCGCTCCAGTTCGTTCTGGGATGCCAGACTATTTGTCTCTTTAATTATTATGCGAGCTTGATTTTCAATACTTTCACGTAATTTTGGTATTTCCTGAAAAGCAATATTCTTTGCTTTGTCCCAATATTTTGCACGTTCCAGACCATCTGGAGTATGAACGGACATTGCTGTTTCAAATTCGATATTCATTTCAGCTATCTTTTGAAAGAGCGCTTCGACTGCCTTTATAAACTCGACCGGCAAAAATATGCGTCCATTATTGAACTCATCTTGCGCAAGGTTTATCGCTTTTTGAAAGGGCTCTATGTAATCCTCTTTCTTCATGCCATAACCTGCCGATCCTGTCATCTCCTTTGCGATATCTTTAACATCTATTAAATATTTATTTAATTTAGTTAATATTTCTGACTCACGGTTCGAAACGGTTAGAGGTGTATGGTTATCCTGATTATTTATGGCCTCAGGCGACATCTCAATTTCAGGTCTAGATTTTTGCATTTGTTCTATTCTTGACTGTTTGGAGTGGTCGGCATCGTGAATTTGTTCATCTGCATATCCGCCAATAGTAAATGAGCCCGAGAGATATTCCAAATACGGTTCAAGTTCCCCTTCGTCATACAACTTTTTGATTTTGTAAACGGAACCTTTGCCACAAATGGGAGGATTGCCCGTTCTAGACGAATAAAAAGAATAAAGAGATTGATGAGTTTTGCCTGATAGCGCATTTACCACTTGATGGACTGTTGCTTCATCAATGTGCACACCCAATCCTTGCAAAAACCTTCTCACATCCTTGGAATTACTTAACTTGTCCATAGGTCAACTTTTTTGTCCGTATCTTGTCCACTGGTGCTTGTCCATAGGCGAGTGTTTAACTAGAACTATATCGCAGTAAAACATGGAGGTCAAGGTAAATGCCTAGTCTTGAGGAACGCACAATTTATAAAGTAGGTAAGTCGAGCATGGTAATCACACTCCCTCGGGGATGGCTAAAGTATTTCGGACTGAAAGCGGGCGACAGTGTTGAATTAACCATAAACGGGGATTTAACAATTCGACCATGCAAAGGCCAAGAAAATGTTAAGGAGGCTGACAATGATAGAAGGTAAAGCAAAATTGACAATGACCGTTAAAGAAGCTGGTGAAGCTCTGGGAATTAGTCGAGCCACCGCATACATGCTGGCAAATACCGGGCAAATACCTACTATACGGTTAGGCGAAAGGAGAATTGTAGTACCCAGGGCGGCTTTAATGAAAATGTTAGAGACGGCTGGTAAATAAAAGAATAACTCAATTAATGATTTAAAAGTAAGGACGGATACAAATATGATGGATGCAAAAGGCCAAGATAAACTTTTACGTTGCTTTGATTGTGGTGGAACGTTTGTTTTCACATCCGGAGAGCAGGCTTATTATCAATCCAAACAGCTCAGTATCCCGAAACGATGCAAATCGTGCAGGGAACGGCGTCGAGCTACATTGGTGCCTGAGAGAGAGACACGGCGATGAACAAGCCGCGCAACTTCGAAGATATACTCTCTAAGCTCACGAACTGTGTGAAATCCGGGGATGAGTTCATTAGCGATTGTCCTGCACCCGGTCATAAAACACCGGCAAAGCACCTCACCACGAAAGATGCTGGAGAAAAGGCCCTTGTTACATGCCAGGGGGGACGTCACAATTACACTGATATTTGTCAGGCATTGGATTTTGAGTCACTTAATTACTCCAACCCCATCAGTTTGAGCAAAGAGAGAGATATTTCCAACGGTAAGGCATGTTACAGCGTTACACCCCCCTCAAATCGTATTCAAAATACTGTAACGCCCGTTAAAACACAGGGTGTTACAGGTGTTACGGTTCAGGCAATAGCTGAAGTCAAACATTTAACAGCGGAGTTTCTTCATACCTTGGGTCTAGCGGATTACAAGTATTGTGGTCAACCTTCAGTAAAGATACCCTACTACTCCGAAGATGGAACGGAAGCAGCGATACGTTACCGTCTTGCTTTAACTGGTGATGATCGCTTCAGATGGAAGAAAGGCAACCACACTTTACCTTATGGTCTAAATAGATTTACCCAAATACGGAAAGTTGGTTGGGTTTTGATCGTTGAGGGTGAATCCGATTGCTGGACATTATGGTATCACGGCATCCCTGCGCTTGGTGCACCAGGCAAAGGTATCTGGCCATTAGCATGGGGTGAATATCTCAAAGGACTTGATGTTTTCATCTGGCAGGAACCTGACGCCGAAGATTTTGTTCTCCGAATATTGAAATCCTCTCCCGAAACACGGTATATACCGGCACCGAATGGAATCAAAGACATATCAGAAGCGCACATACAAGGGCAAAATATTCCAGTTCTGATTGAAGAATTAAAACGAAACGCTAAATCGGGGCGAGAGCTAAAAGCAAGATTTGATAATGAGCAATTAAGGATAGCCTACAATGCAGCGAAAGACATTATCGAATCGGAAGATCCATTGAACCTTGTATCCGAGGAAATACGTAATCTGGGCTATGGAGGTGATATTAAACCGGCATTAATTACTTATCTGGCAGCGACCTCCCGCTTGCTGGCCATGCGTACAGGGGCGATGCCGGTACACCTCTTACTCATGGGAGCCCCATCCTCCGGCAAGAGTTACACGGTTACCGTCACATTATCATTACTGCCTTCTGAATCCTATCACACGATTGATGCCGGTTCCCCGCGTGTCTTGATATATGATGATTCCGATTTACAACATAAGGTAGTGGTATTCAGTGAAAGCGACAGTCTTCCTGCGGGAGAAGATAACCCGGCGGCCAGTGCCATCAGGAACCTATTACAAGACCATCACTTGCATTATAAAGTAACCATTCGCAACTCGGAAACAGGAGACTTTATTCCCAGGGAAATCGATAAACCCGGGCCAACCGTACTAATAACCACCGGGGTGAAATCTTTGGGCAGTCAGTTAATGTCCCGAATGTTCAGTTTAGAAGTGCCAGATTCCAAAGAGCAAATAGTTTCGGCATTGGGAGCGCAAGCGAAGGCAGAGATTAATGGCATTCCGCAACCAGACAGTCGACTGAAGGCATTCCAATCTTATCTCCAATATAAAGCTCCATGGAATGTGGTTGTGCCTTTTGCTGGTGATTTATCGAAGGCGATCGGAGAAACGGCTACCGCTTCAAGGATTCTGCGTGATTATCAGCGCCTGCTTAGTCTCATTAAATCCGTAACCATTATTCGCCATCATCATAGAATGTTGGATAGCCAAGGACGTTTGATATCTACCAAAGCCGATTACGAAACCATCAAGGAGTTGGTAAACGACATGTACGTCGATTCCACTACCGGAGTCAATAATGTCATCCGTAAGTTAGTTGGAGCAGTCACGGAATTGAACGCAAGCCGGGGAGAGGGCGATTCGGTAAGTGGGACTCGGCTCGCTAAACATTTGGGTATCTCAAAAATGGCAGCTTCACGTCGTGCCAATAAGGCCGTCACACAAGATTGGATTGTCAACAGAGAGCAACGGAAAGGTTATCCGGCTGACTACGTGCCTGGTGAGCCAATGCCCGAAGTTGCGGGTTTACCGGACCTTAACACTATAACACCTGTAACTGAAGGGGTGTTACAGCAAAATGAAGCCAAAAATGAGAGGTGTAACGCTGTAACGGCCATTACCGATGGTGATACCCCCTCTCCATCGCGTGATACGCCAGATTATCTTACACGACCATGTTATGTTTGCGGCAGTCAGGATTATTGGTTGCGTAAAGCATCAAAGTGGGGTAACGCTGAATGGCTTTGTTCAATATGTTACCCGAAATCAAAAGAAGATGAATCATTTTGAAAACGGTTGACTTCATGGCGAATCTATTGCCTAATACGTGTACCGAGCAGGCTTAAAAAAGAGTTTTGGGAGATGGCAATGAGAGGACACATAGAAAAAAGGGGTAAAGACAGCTACTCATGCAGAGTGAGTATAGGGAAGAATGGCAGTGGCAAGTACCGGTTCCATTCGGAGACAGTAAGAGGTACCAAGAAAGACGCCGAAAAGCATCTCTCGGAAATGTACAGCAAACTGGACACAGGTACATTCATAAAACCCACGAAAACCACATTATCAGAATACCTGGAACGCTGGCTTACGGATTACGTTAAGCCAAATCTCGGTCCCCGGACGTATGAAGGCTATGAATCCATCATTCGCTGCCACCTGAGCCCTGATTTGGGGCATATTCAGCTGATGCAGCTTAAACCTCAGCATTTGCAAAAATATTATGCCATGAAGTTAGCCGGTGTCAGGCAGGATCGTAAAGACGCTCTTACCCAAACAACTGTATCGCATCACCACACTTGTCTGCATCGCGCGTTGAAAATGGCTGTCAGATGGGGCCTTCTTACCAGCAACCCTGCGGACGCTGTAACTCCTCCACGTCCACAGCATAGTGATATGAAAACGATGAATGAAGATGAACTTCAAATATTCCTGGCAGAGGCTAAAAAGACACCTTACTATACGATGTTTTATACATTCCTTTTCACTGGCATGAGGCGGTCCGAAGTGTTGGCATTGCGATGGAATAATGTGGATTTACTAATGTGTCAGATTTCGGTCACCCAGACCCTTCACCATTTACGTGATGGCAGCATGGTTTTCGGGCAACCTAAAACAGCCAAAGGCCGTCGATTAATATCGTTGCCACCATCGCTGGCGCTTGTTTTGAAAGAATACAAAGAAAAGCAAAGCCTTGAACGAATCAAGGTTGACGCTAAACTGAAAGAAACAGACTTAGTTTTCGGAACTCCGGAAGGAAAGCCCTTGTTGCCTGATATGATAAGTAACACTTGGATTAGGATAATAAAACGTGCTGGTCTTAGTCATTTCAGATTGCATGATGCGCGGCATACGCATGCTTCGCTTTTGCTTAAGCAATGCATTCACCCCAAAGTCGTCCAGGAGCGGCTCGGCCATGCCACAATCTCAACTACACTGGACCTTTACAGTCACGTAACTCCGGGCCTTCAAGAAGCGGCTGCCAAGCGGTTTGACGAAGTGCTTAGTCCCAAGATGGAACCGGCTGTTGAAAAACATCCAGTCGCAATTTAGTCGCAATTCTCGTTATGTTAATTAAAAGAAGATAACATAACGCATAATTTAGCCTCAAAAAGTGGTACCCCAGGGGGGATTCGAACCCCCGACAAACGGTTTAGGAAACCGCTACTCTATCCAGCTGAGCTACTGGGGCATTTGAATTGACTGCCGGGCGCTGCGCCCTACGTGAATTATGTTACACTTTCACAGGCATTCCTTTCAAGTTTACCGCTGTTGTCATGCGGAAAAAGTCTCCAGTTTTAATACAGGCTGCGTTAGCCTGTTGCGGGCGTTCAACAATCAAGGTAAAATTAGCTTATTTAAAGGGGTTTTTATTAACCGGGAGGAAATATTGGAACAACTCGATTTCTACAAAAACATGCTGGACGAAATCAGCGACGGCGTCTATTTCGTGAACCGGGACAGGGTGATTACTTACTGGAATAAGTCGGCGGCAGAATTATCGGGCTACACCGGCCAGGAAGTCATCGGCCGCCGTTGTTCGGATAACATCCTTGTGCATATCGATGAAAAAGGCAATCAACTTTGTCTCCTGGGATGCCCGCTGGCGGCGACGATAAATGACGCGGCTCCCCACGAGGCGCATGTCTTCATGAAACATAAAAACGGTCACCGCGTGCCGGTATATTTGAGAGTGAAACCGCTGCGTGATGAAAATGATAATATTATCGGCGGCGTCGAGACTTTCAGCGATGATTCTTTCGAAAACATCCTCAAAGACCGGGTGAGCGACCTCGAACGCAAGTCGCTCATAGACGCCCTGACCGGCGTCGGCAACCGGC
>Ga0182017_10002755_pt1 | contig 13227 bp, 3 predicted proteins | sample 712E3DmetaG_FD_120492 | JGI IMG/M metagenome (GOLD analysis project Ga0182017, IMG submission 120492) | Permafrost microbial communities from Stordalen Mire, Sweden - 712E3D metaG | ecosystem: Environmental > Terrestrial > Soil > Wetlands > Permafrost | place: Sweden: Stordalen | collected... | reverse complement strand
GCTGCGAAGACGACGGTCCGCCGGCTCGAGTGCCGCCGACTGACCTCGGCTTCCACCCCGATGCCCAAGCCCGGCGACCACAGCCAACTCCCATGAAGATTCCGAACGGGTTACCATGCCGTGGTTCCAGGTTCCACGCGGAGCGACTCTTCGCCGAATCAGATGCTCTACATGCTCTGTGCGGCGAGCCCCACCAGTAGCATCGGATCAGATGCTCGTCAGATACCGAGTCCGGCGACCAAGATCCGCAAGCGTGGGGATCAGATGCTCTAAACGAGCGTGGAACATCGGCAAACAGGGCGCCCGTAGCTCAGTGGATAGAGCATCTGACTTCGGAGTGGCCGGAAGTATGCTCAGTCCGTCACGAGGGGAATGGGCATGCAAAACGAGCAGGATCAGATGCTCTAACTGAGCGTGGTCTGTGTGAGCGCGGTCTGGCTTGCCCTTCTCGGTTCTGCAGGATGAGAGGCCGGATTATACGCCTCGGCGCCGACGCCCTTGCCAGCCAGACCATCCGCCGATCGAGCCTGTACTCCGACCGCGCAGCGACGCTCCGGTCGCCGGTTCCACTGGAGTAGAAGCTCCGATCAAATCTGCCGGAGGGTGGTTCGAGTTTCATTCGGACTCGTCGAGACCGAATACTGGCCCCCACAGCCAGCCGATGCTGGCGGGGCCTGCGTCCAGGCCTCTGGCGACAAGGTACACTCGGAGTTCGACGCCGTGACAGGCGCCCAAGGCGCGCGTCACGGCGACTTCTTGTCGATTCGCCGACTCGCGCGCCAGAAGATCGCGTAGTATTTGTCCGCCTACCCGAGTGAGGAGGGGCCGGCACCCAGGGCAGGGGCCCGAAGAGGGACCGGTGCGCGCAAACGGACCGAAAGATGAGGGGGATACGCGTGAGGATCTCTGTCGGACGACGGGTTCGCACCCGTCTGCTTTCTCGTGCCATGAGCGTTGCGACCAGTCTCGTACTGGTCTTGACATCGGTGCAAATAGCTCCGGCAGCGGCACAAGCGGCCGCCCCGACCACCGCGGCGCTTGGCCCGACGATTGCTTCCCTCGAGAACAAGCCTACGCCGACCGAGGTGCCCTCGAAGCGCACCGCCACCAGCAACACCTACGACAATCACGACGGCACGTTCACCGCGTCGATCAGCAGCGGGCCCATCAACTACCTGGATCCGACATCGAAGACCTACCAGCCGATCGACACCACCCTCGCGCCGATCAGTGGGAACGCGACCGGACGGGTTCGGGCCTCCAAGATGGCGACGCCCGTCGAGGTCGGCACGGCCGACGACGCGTCGGGCTTCGTCTCGCTCGACACCGGCAAGGGCGTCATCAGCCTCTCGCTGGCCCCCGGCGTCAACCCCGGCAAGCGCGGCGAGAAGCCCACGACCACCGGCTCGCGAGCTCAGGTGGCAGGGCTCATGGCCGGCATTGACTTCAACACGACAGTCGCCGAGGACGGCCTTCAGACCTACTTCATCCTCAACTCCCGTCCCTCTGGCTCGTCCTTTACGCTCCTCCTCGACACCGGCGGCCTTGTCCCCACCATCGGGAGCGACGGCTCGATCGCCTTTGGCGACGCAAAGGGCGTGGCGGTTGCCACGATGCCTGCCCCGTACGCGGTCGACTCCAACATCGACCCGAACATCGGCTCGGGCAAGACCACCTACGCCGTTTCGTACTCGCTCGCCAATCACGGCAAGCAGTACCTCTTGACCGTCTCGGTCGATGCCACCTGGCTCGCGAACGCGACCTATCCGGTCTACGTCGACCCAAGCGTCGTCGGGTCAACGCAGGTCTACAGCGCCAACGTTTCGGACCTCTACCCAGACCAGGCCTTCCCGAACAAGTACAACTCGCCCCACTATGAGCTCGTCGAGGGCTACGACAGCCTCCAGCAATGGGGTGCCTACCTGAAGTTCGACGTTGCCGCCGCTGGAATCCCGCCGGCCAACGTCACCTCCGCTAAGACGAAGTTGCTGCCGTACTACCAATGGGTCTCGTCAGGGTCGATCACCTACGTGTCCCTGGTGACCTCCTACTGGAGCCCAGGCTCTCCGACCTGGCACAACGCTCCGTTCAGCTCGAACGCCTATTCGCCCGCCACGATCAGCTCGTTCTTGAGCAATACAGGGGTTACTGTCGACATCGGTCTACCCCTCACCACCGTTCAAGGCTGGGTGTCGGGCAGCATCCCCAACTACGGGGTGTATCTCTACGGGCCCCGCGGCGACGACTACCAATGGAAGCGCTTCGTCAACAGTACGGACACCACAGGGGCCCAGAAGCCCGAACTCGACATCACCTACTCGACGCCCTCGGTCACCTTGTCCTCGCCGATCGGCAACGCCTGGACCAGCAACTCTACCCTCTCCTGGGCCTACAGCGGCAACGGTGGGCCAGCTCAGGCCTGGTATCGCCTGATCCTCTGGCAGAACTTCGGGAGCAGCTGGAACCAGATCGTCGATACGGGCAGCGTCTGGAGCTCGTCCTCCTCCTACACGGTCTCGCCATCGGCGCTGACAGACGGGGGGAGCTACGTCTGGACGGTCGCGGTCTCTGATGGCTACAGTGCAGTCTGGGCTGGCGGCTCCTGGCTGGCGTCAGTCGGAACATTCCGCTGGGATTCCACGCCCCCTACTTGGACCAACTTTGAACTACCCCACGTCCAGCAATCCCAGATGGACAATTCATACAACTTCACCTGGGATCCCGCTACCGACGCAGTCTCGGGAGTGGCGTACTACAACCTGACGAAACAGTCGGCCGCAATATCGTCGGCGGGCATCTGCGATGGCGCCTGGACGGACATGGGTGCCCCTCAGAACATAGGCAACGCCACAAGTTTCTTGTTTACCAACATGATCGGCAATCCCTACGGCGAATGCTATCGAATCGCGGTAGACCCGGTCGACGCGGCCGGAAATCATGCAGGCAATACACTCTCCATTCCGGTTCTGTTCGACTCGACCGGACCCTCGGCTCCAAGCGTGACGAATGACGCCGGCCAGGCGCCCGGCTCCTACCAGCAGTCTGCCACGCAGATCTTCTTCCGCCCCTCCGCCGCGCCAGGAACGATAAACCTGACTTCACTCGGCACTGACACCGAATCGGACATCCAGTCCAACACTTTCGGCAACCTTAGTGCCCCCGCCGGCTGGACCTACAGCTCCTCGACTCTGCCGACCAATCCAGCCTCGACTGGCCTTACTTGGTCTGCGACGGCCGGCACAACGACGCTGCCTGTGACAACCACCAACCGGGCGAACAAGCCATCGCTGCCAACCACGGTCAGCCTGGTAGCAGATTCGGCACCTCCCGTGATCGGTTTCACATCCGATGGAACTGCCGGATCAAATTGGCTGCCACAAGGCTCCACCAAGTACACATCGAACACCTACTACCAATTCAACTGGACCGAGGCCGACGCCGGAAGCGGATCCGATCCTGCTTCTGGCGTGGCTGGCCGCGTCGTTACGCGCCAGAAGGGCCCGGTCACCACTACCGGCAGGTGCGACGACGTCGCTTACCAGACGGACTCCGACGCGACCGTTGGCGAGACTCTCACGGCGGGCAGCTTGACCGTCACGGGTCTGACGTCCGGCTTCTGCTACCGCTGGATAGTCACGGTCACCGACAACGTAGGCAACTCCAACACCGATGCGTTGGGCACCTCAGGCCCGCTCATGGTCGACACATCGATCCCGGCTGTCCCCGCCGTGACCGGAACCGGGACTGGGACGTACCAATCCGGCCCTAGCGACCCAATCTTCGTCTTGCCGCCATCAGGCACCGTGACCGTGAGCTCTACGGCAGCCAACGACCCCAACAACGTGTCCGGCATCGCGTCATCGACCTTCACCGGGGATACGATCGTCGGTTGGACCTACACGCCTGGGCCGGAGCCAGGCAACCCGGCCGCGGCCCAATTCAGCTGGGGCCAGAATGCGGTCGATCTCCATCTCCAGGTGTTCACGACAACCGTGGCGGGTGGATCCTCGACGGCGGCCCCCCTCACGATCTCTCCTGACGGGACCGCACCTACTGGAAACTTCAACGGCCTGTCGGCGACGACGCTCAAGATTCAGAGCGCCACGAGCTGGGTGCTGACCTGGGGTGCTTCCGACGCTGGCTCTCAGGTCGCAACCCAGAGGGTCATCCGCCAACGCGCCGCCGTTGATCCAGCTAGGCGCGGCACTTGTGACGGACTGACTTTCACGAACGATCAGACATTCGATTTGAGCGTCGGCACTCTGAGCCTGAACGAGACCGGTCTCCAGGACGGCTACTGCTATCGCTGGCAGCTCTTTCTGACGGACCATCTTGGCAACAAGGTGACCGACGGCCAGGGCAACCAGGTGCCCTCGTCGACCTCGGGCTTCGTCCTGGTGGACTCGAGTCAGCCGACTGCCGCACTGTCCCTCGTAGCGCCCCAGGCAGGCGTGGCCTTCTCGGGGACTATCACAGCGATTGGCACAGCCGCCGATCTGGAGTTCTCCACCTACACCCTCGACTATTGCGCGGGCAGTGGTCCTGTGTGTGCCGCCGCGCCGCCAAGTTCTTGGTCCAACATCGTTCAATCCAACACCCCGGTCGGCACCGTCGCCGGGGCGACCGGTACCCTCGGGACCTGGGCCACCGGCTCACGGACCGGCATCTACACAGTCCGTCTAAGCGTCACAGACCTAGCCGGGAACATCAAGACGGTCACGAGCACGGTTTATGTTGAGAACACCGACCGCGGATCTGAGCCCTTCTACGCGAGTGTTCCCTTCGATCTCGGCGGTGGCTGGAGCCTGGGCGTCAACGCCGCTACGGGCGAGGCCAGCCTTGGACGCAACCTGTTCTCGGTCTCGTCCTACGGGCCGCCTCAAGCTTTGGCCCTGACATACAACTCGTCGGACGCTCGCCCCAACGATCCACTCGCGAACGCTTTTGGGCCCGGCTGGTCGAGCAACCTGACCCAGTATCTTGACCTGAGCAACGTTGCTGCAAACTTCGTTGTCTGGCACCGCAGCGATGGCGCAGAAGTCCCATTTGGGCTTAGCAATGGAGTTTGGAAGCCGCTCGCTGGCCACTACCAAACTCTTACTCTTGTAGGATCTAACTACCTCATCACCGAACTCGATCACAGCTACTACAGCTTCACTGCGACCGGCGCGGCCCTAGGCCGGCTTTCCGCGATCACCGACCGCTACGGCAAGTCTCTGAGCATCAATTGGGCTGGCGTAACCGCCGGTAACGGCAGCGCAACCGCCACCGACGCGTCTGGCCGTGCCATGACCATCACCTTCGCCGGCGGCACGATCTCGCGGGTGACTGACTCGGCGGGCCGCGCCTGGAACTTCGGATACCAGAGTTCCCGTTTGACGATCATGACCGATCCGGTCACCAACGCAACTACCTTCACCTACAACGGGGCGGGACGGCTCGACTCGGCCAGCCGTCAACTCACGCCGGCCGGCGGATCGCCCGCGACGGTGAAATGGGCCCTTGGCTACACGGGCAGCCAGGTCACGAGCGTTACCGATCCCATCGGGGCGGCGAACACTCCCAACCCAATTAGCTACACCTTCAGTTACGACCCCACCTACGCCACCGGTCTAACGACCTTCACCGCGCCACGCGACGCGACCGGCGCGACGCCGGCAGCCAAGACTGTCTACGCGCTTGACGCCAACGCCCGCGGCTACGCGGACTCGGTTACACAAGACATAGGCGCTACCGCGGTCGGACCGACAACGGCAACTGAGACCACGAATTACACGTATGACGATGCTGGCAACGTCAGCTCCCAGAGCCGCCAGATCGACTCTACGCGATGGTCTAAGACGACATGGACCTATGACGGCGCGGGCGAGGTCCTCGTCCAGACCGACCCGACCGGCATTACCACCACCAATCTCTACGACTCTGGGCACAACAAGATCAGCACTACGGTGGCGGGAACGGCGACAGACTCGAGCCACCTGAGCGTGACGACGGCCTATGTTTACGACACCCCCGGTCATCTGTGCCGACAGGTCCAGAACCTGACGATCGCTCTAGCGAACGCGAAGTGCACGACCGCGCTTACCTCGGGGCCCGACAGCAACGTCGACACGGCCTATACGTACAACACGAACAACCAACTGCTGACAGTCACCAACCCTCTAGGCATCGTCACGGCATACACATATGCCGCGAGCGGCTTTGTGACCTCCAAGATCGCCAACTGCGTCGATCTGCACCCGGTCGCCGGAGTTTGCACGGGCACTGGCACGCATGACGACACGACAAACGTCACTACCACCTACGCGTACGATCAGAACACAGTCGCGGGCAAGCTTGGTCTGGCAACAACCACGACCCAACCTGTTACCACTGTCACGCCTGCCACGACAGAACCTCTGACCTACACCTACGACGTCCTTGGCCATTTGCTCACGACGACAAAGCAGGGTGATGCCACGGTGCCGAGCACCGAATCGGTCCAGGCGTATGACGAATTCGGCAACCAGATCTCTGGGGTGACTTGCATTCCTGCGCAGACGACCGCCGCTCTTTGCACTTCGAACGCAGCCACCTCAAGTGTGACCGTCTACGACAAGCTTGGCCGCGTCTTGAGCACGGTCCAGAAGACGTCGGGCAAGACCGCGACGACCATGACTCAATACGACCTGGCGGGCGACGCCCTGCTGACCATAGCTGCCGATGGCACGAAGGTGACCCGCAGCTTCGACGCTCTCGGTCGGGTGATCATCGAGGTCTCGAGCGGGCCAACGAACCACTACTACGATGGCATCGGCGATGAGACCTCCACGGTTGCGCCGGCCTTCGGCGGAGCGTTTGTCACTACGAACCGGACATTTGACGCGGCTGGCCGGCCACTTACCCAGGTCGATGACGCGACGGCGGCGGCGGCGGCGACGACATTCCTCTACGACGACCTCGGCCGCCAGATCGGCTCGATCGACGCTGCCGGTCTGACCGTTGGCAGCACGACATACGATCATCTCGGCCGTGTTCTCAAGGCAGTTACGACTGACCATGTGTCCGGCGTCACGACCACAGTCGATACGGTCTACGACCGGGCCGGGCAGGTCACGAGCCAGACTCATCCCTACACGAGTGGCCAGACCCCGATCAAAGACCTGACCGTCTACGATGGTCTTGGCCGCGTGACGAGTACCACAACTAACTACGTTGCTGGCTCCAGCGATCCGGCCGCGAACATCAAGAATCTGACCTATTACGATGCCGCAGGCGATGCCGTCGCCACTGTCAATCCACGCGGCTTCGTGACCCGGACCATCTTTGACCACGGCCACGCTATCAAGACGATCATCAACTGCACCGACTCCGGAACGGGGGCATCGACTCATCCGGCGACATGCCTCGGTGCGGGCACATCCAACAACGTCACCAACGTGGTCTCGACTGCCAGTTCGACTGCTACAGCAGCTACCGGCACCGTGACCACAACCAGCATCGTCAACAAGGTCAATACGACGACCACGGTTGACGGCGCCGGCCACGTTCTCAAGACGATCGTTGATCCCGGAAGCTCGCCCCATCTCAATCTAGAGACCGACAACGTCTACGACACCGCCGGCCGGCTTGTTGCAACCAGAACGCCGTCGGGTGTCGTAAATGTGACCGTATACGATGTCAACGGCCGCGTGTCTCAAGACATCGCCAACTGCACAAATGCCACACCAGGTGCGCTCATGCCCCAAGCGAGTTGGTCGGCGTGCCTCGGCATAGGGGCCAACGACGGCACCTGGAACCTGACGACTTTCTACGACTACGACGCCGCCGGAAACTTGATCACGACGAAGGCGCCCAATGGCCTCATAACCCACTACGAATACACAAGCCTCGGCAAGGTTTCCAAGCAATACACCAGCGACTCGCCGAGCACTCCTACGTTCTTCTACTACGATGCCGCAGGCAGGGAAGTCGCCACCGCTGTTCCCAATGACGATGGTATTCACGCCATCGTCACCCGGTTCATGTTCGACAGCAGCGGCGACCTGACCAAGAAGATCGACAACTGCGTGGATGGTGGCACCAACCCTGCCGCCTGCACCGATAGCGGGCCGCACGACGCCGCGACCAACGTAGTCACCACGTATACCTACGACGCCCATCACAATCGAGTTTCCATGACGGCGCCGTCGCCCGTTGACCAGGCTCTGACGGTCACTACGGCCTATGCCTATGACTCGAACGACCTCCTGTGCCGCGTCCTGGAGAATGGGAACGTCGCCCTACAGACCCTGGCCAAGCCGTGCACCGACGCACTGCCGACCGGAACGATCATCAACGCCACAACCAACGTGGACACCCAGTACGTCTACGACGCTCAGGGCAACCTGACCAGCCAGTCGGTGCCGCCCTCGAGCGGCACCGCTCGATCGGTCACGAGATACGCCTACGACGCGCTCGGGCAGCGTATTAGCAAGACCGATCCAGACGGCTACGTAACTAGCTACTCATACGACGCCGCGGGCAACATGTCCACCGAAACCGACCCCGACACGAGCGGCGGCGCAACTGTGGCCGCGTTCTACGACACTAACAATCGGCTGTGTCGACGGCTGGGGGCCAACGGCACCACCGGCATGACATCCGCTAATCTGGCCTCCCTGTCGGTTCCGTGTTCAAGCACCGCAAGCTTCGCCGGTATCGACATTAGGTACACCTACGACGCGGCGGGCAACCTGATGAGCGCGACCGATGGCAAGACCAATGAGAAGATCAGCGCTACCTATGACCCTGTTGGCCGGACTCTTTCCGTCGGTCACACGGGCGGCTCGCTATCCGACCCCGGCACTACCTACGCATATACGAGCGCCAACAACGTTACGCGGGCCGATCCAAGCGGAACCTATGGTCTCACGCTGGACAACCTCGGCCGGGTTACATCGATGACCGATCCTATCAACGCGGGGAATCAATTCGCGTGGTCATATGGGCCGACCGGTCATCTTCTATCCACGACCGCTCCGATCGCCAACGGTGGCGGCGCTCCGACGACCTACACGAGCGCCTACGCATTCGATCCGCTCGGTCGAATCAAGAGTGTGGCCACAACGATCCCCGCTGCAGGCAACTCCACGACGACCCTTGCCTCCTATGCCTACGCATACAGCACAGCCGGCAAGGAGATGAGCGCAACGAGTGCCGTCATTGGATCGACTGCGAGCGGCGTCACGGCCTTCACATACGACTCGCTGGGACGTCTGGCCAGCTACACACCGCCAACATCGGCACAGAACCAGACCTATCTCTGGAACCCGATGCCGGACCGGTCGTCGGTCAAGATCGGCGCCTCAACCGCCGTCACCACCACATTCGATGCGGCCAGCCGGCCGAAGACCGACAGCGCCTCCAACACGTATTCCACCGACAAGGAGGGTCGCCTCACGGCCGGGATTCCCAGCCGCAAGTTCACATATGACTCCCTTGGCCGGCTGACTACGGCCAAGAATGGCAACACCACTCTCGCAACCTATACGTACGATCCTCTCGGTCGGCTCGAAACGGAGACGGCAGGCGGCATAACGACGAGCTACCTCTACGTCGGGCTGACCAGCGCGATCGCATCGGTTGTGGTGGGCTCAGGTGCCTCGGCCACGACCACGCGGCACGCTACCGACGCTGCCGGCACGGAGCTCTACGAGTTCGATGCCACGGCCAAAGTTCCAACCTACCTGGGTCGCAACGCGCACGGCGATGTGACCTGGACTGGTAATGCAACAGGAACTGTCACGGCTACCGCAACGTACGATCCTTTTGGAAATCTCGCGAGCCAGACTGGCTCTTTTCTTCCAGCATCGCGCTGGCAGGGCAGCCTCATTGATCCCGCGACCGGTCTCTACTATGTCGTCGCCCGATGGTATGCCCCCACGATCGGCCGCTTCCTCTCGGAAGACCCGCTGGTTGGCGACAGCCTGTCGCCCCAAAGTCTGGACCGCTATACCTTTGGCGTAGGAGATCCGGTTGGCAGAATCGATCCGGACGGTCGATGCAGTAGTGCCGACCGCTATTCGGGCTGTGAGCAATACGGGGCCGCGGATTTCGTGGCCGCGCTGGCTCTGCCCGCTCGTAGCTCCGCAGCCAACGGGTACAATGGCGGTCAGGCAAGCGGAGCCGCAGACTTCGTAGCCGCTCTGTCTCTTCCCACCCCTAGCGCCGCCGACAAGGAAGCGGCAGCGACCTCGCTCCGTAGGGCCAACGAAGGATTCGCGTTGACGGATCGCATTGCGAACTACATGACAGCTGCGATTGTCAACGACATCAACAGGGGGCTGTTGCCGCACTACAACCCCAACGCGCTGTTCTCAATTCCATACAAGACCATTTCCATCCCGTACAACCAAGAGAACCTGACGCTGTTCGCTGGCTTCTTGGTCTACTATCAAAGTTGGAGCAATTGCGTCGAGAATACGGAGGGGTACGATGCCGGCCTTCATTCAGTCTGCGGGATATGGGACTACAAGCACCAACTAAGCCACAACTTCTTCAACGATGCCCCGGCTTGGAGCGACAACTCATCACCAGTGCGAGGAGATCCCGAACCTGAGCGCGTTGTGTATGACGCATGGACGAACATACACTTCGGTTACATGGGGGCCTGGTATGGTATTCCAGAAATGACACTCCGGGGGGCGGCGAACCACAACGGCGGTCTTGACGACGCGGATTGGCTGGCAGTCCAAGCGGGCGAGGCTCTGTATCGGAAATGCCCAGGAGGTCCAAGTGCCACAGTTATGGAGAGTCTCGTTCTTGGGCTGATTCCCGAGTGGAGGCGCATAAACGACGGCCACATCGTGCCGGGCTACTTCTGATGTCTGCTTCCGCCCTTGTCTTGCGGATGAGAACCGTGCTCGTGTCGCACGGCTTGAAGCTCGCGGTAGCGGCATGTCTAGCCGCCGTGGTGGGTACAGCCTGCGTATTCGCGGTCGGCAACCATTCATCTGTGACCATCACCATGCTGCGAATGAACAGTCCCCGGCATTTCCACACCTCGACTCCTCTGACGGATGGTCGGGTCCTGATTGCCGGAGGCGACGAACTGGGGACGGCCGAGCTCTTCGACCCCAGCACGAGCAGCTTCAAGGGCCTGGGCAAGATGACCCATGTCCGCATGGCCGCGATGGCGGTACTCCTGATGGACGGCCGAGTGCTGATCGCAGGAGGCGACTCGATCGGTTCCGCGGAACTCTTCGATCCGAAGACTGAGACCTTCATGCCGACTGGATCGATGGACCAGCTCCACAGAGGGGGAACGATGACACTGCTGGCGGACGGCAAGGTGCTGGTGGCTGGCGGATCGGTGGACAGTGGCGACCACTCCTCGGCGATGGCAGAACTCTACGATCCGGTCGCTGGGAGCTTCGCGGTGACCGGATCGATGAGGCAGCCGCGTCTGGACTTCACCGCGACGCTCGTGCCAAATCTAGGAGTCCTAGTCGTGGGCGGCCATTCCGCGGGGATCACCAACTTCGGGTTGATGCCCACGGACACGGCCGAGATCTACGACCCATCGAGCGGCACCTTCCGATTGGCGGCGAATCTGGGCGAAGCCAGGTGGCAGCACACCGCCACGCTCCTGCACGACGGCGGGGTCCTCATCGCGGGTGGTTGCAACGCCACCCAGTTGACGCCCGGCGTCAACTCTGCGGAACGCTTCGATCCCGCTACGGGCAAGTTCTCCGCGATCACCTGGCCAGCTCACGAGGGCTGCGACGAAACTGCTTCGCTGCTCCCTGATGGCAAGGTCTTCTTGCTCTCGGGGTTGGTTGTGCTGCTCTACGACGACGCATCGGCGAGCTTCACCGGTCTCGACATTCGCAGTTGGCCCGACCGTCGTCAGCAGACCCTACTTGCGGATGGACGTGTGCTCGTCTCTGGAGGGGACACCGGAGACAATCACAACCCAGCGACCGACGAGGCGGCCATCTACACCCTCCCTTCCTGACAATGTCACACCCCGAGGGGCCAGCGAGTGTTTGCCCGTCAGCCAGCGAGTGCTTGCCGTAGGGATCGACCGAGGAGGAGTTCTCCCCAGTGAAGCGCTCTCTCTTTGTCGTGTGTGCCGCCCTGGCTGTCCTGGGTATGGCACCGACGCCTGCTCCGGCTTCAGCCGTGTTGGATCAGAGCAACGAACCGGTTAACACTGCGACCAACGCGTTCGGTACGGCAGCTAATCTGGCCCAGACCTTCACGGCCGGCAAGACCGGCATGCTCGTGATTGTGGACCTGTACATGGACTCTCATGGGGGTCAAACCACCACGGTCAAGATCGAGAGTGTGACCTCCGGCATGCCGAGCGGAACGGTCCTCGCGTCCGGGTCCGCTCCGGTGGTCGCCACGGGCTGGCAGGAGTTCTCGCTGACGGGCCCCATCGCCGTCACGAGCGGGCAGCAGCTCGCCATCGTCTTCACTGGGCCCGGCGGAGTGTATGGGTCACCCGACAACTACTCCGGCGGTCAGGCGTTGATGCAGTTCTCTTCCTGGGAGACGACGGCCGATGCAGGCTTGCCGTGCCCTGACTTCGCATTCGAGACGTTCATGACCAACATCGTCACCACCACGGCCACGTCTGCATCGAGCGCGACGCGCGCTACCTCGTCGCCGGGTCCGGGCGCGAAGACAACCGGGACGCCATCGACCGGCCCCGGGGCCTCGCCTGCCAGTTCCACTTCGAGCGGTACTCTCGGCTCAGGCGGCACGACCGTCCCGATTGTCGCGGGGATCGTCCTGGTTCTCGGCGTGATCGGCGGCCTTGCGTTCCTGTTGATCCGAAGACGACGGTCCACCGGCTCAAGCGCGCCCGACTGACCTCGGCCGCGACCCTGCTACAACGCCCGGCGACCACAGGCCAACTCCCATGAAGGTTCCGAACGGGTTACCATGTCGCGGTTCTGGGCTCCCACGCCGATTAGCTTCGCCGCCGAATCAGATGCTCTACATGCGCTGTCCGTCGATGAGGCCCCGACAGGGTCGGATCAGATGCTCACCGGGTACCGTGTCCGGCGAACAGGACCCCAGGTCGCGGGATCAGATGCTCTAGATGAGCGTGGAACCTCCCGCAAATCGCGCGCCCGTAGCTCAGTGGATAGAGCATCTGACTTCGGATTGCCCGGACGTATGCTCTGTGCGCCACGAGGGGAATGGGCATGCAAAACGAGCGGAATCAGATGCTCTAAGTGAGCGTGGTTCTGGGGG
>Ga0182017_10002754_pt1 | contig 13231 bp, 16 predicted proteins | sample 712E3DmetaG_FD_120492 | JGI IMG/M metagenome (GOLD analysis project Ga0182017, IMG submission 120492) | Permafrost microbial communities from Stordalen Mire, Sweden - 712E3D metaG | ecosystem: Environmental > Terrestrial > Soil > Wetlands > Permafrost | place: Sweden: Stordalen | collected... | reverse complement strand
CGACGTAGTCGTGGTCGTCGTAGCCGGCAACGTAGGGCGACGCCTTGCCTTTGGTCAGGCTGCCGATGAGGGCACGGAAGCTGTCAAACGGACCTATGTCTTCGGTACGCTCTACCATTGAATCTCCATTTGCTTGTGGCTCTATCAGGCACGAGACGTCTCGAAAGGGCGTCTACGCTGGTCAAGGACGCCGGCTCGACGGTGAATCTGACAGCACGCCACATCGACCCAGGAATCATGGGGGGATGTCAGGGCTCGGTCAAGATGGTCGAGAGAGGTGAAGGCCCGAGACATACCCTCCTCGCCGTACGCAAGACCTGTGAGCCGGTTCAACCCTGCCGGTTCAAGTGGCTTTGTGAACTCGTGCGAAGAGTGGGATAGAAGATAGGTTCGTTGTGAAGAGCGCTGCACTCCATCACGCCGGGTTCTAACCCGACGGCACACGCAAAGCATCACCACTCAGGCGGCTTGTCACTCCGGATGGGCTCATAGTTTGTCGTTGGGCGACCGTTTTGGTCGATATACCCTCTGCGTGAGATGTATTGCTTGCTTCCTGCGCAGTTGGGATTTTCCGCAATCACGGCAAGAAACCTTGCATTCCTGCCATTGCCGGTTGATCTGAACTGAAACTGAAGAAACCTGAGAAGCTTGTTGTCTGGCAGTCCGAAATTGAGCGATTTCCAAGGCTCGCGCGCGAAGATGCGCGCAACATCGACGTCCGTCGTCCGCCCATTGCACAAACTCGGAGTGAAGTGTCGGGAACCTTTCGGGAACGAATAGTTTTTCCCGCTCTGGTCCCAGGCGGCCAAGGCACCCGCATACATCACGTTCAAACGCCCAACCACAACTTCATCCAGTGACGGGCCAACGGTGCGCGTATCTACTGCCGCGCGGCTGCCCGCCGCAAGAGAAGGCGCCGGCTGTGCTAGTCGGGGTGGCGTCTGGGAGAACGCGCTCCCAGTATCCATTCTTGCTCTCCTCGTGGCGCCCTGGTCGCCAGGGTGCCAATTGGAAAGCAGAAGGAAAGCGAGGGGGAAGTACAACAGAACCGCGAGGCGCGGAACCCACCATCGCACGCGATGCCCGAACTTCACCGGCGACGCCACGCCCGGGTCCGCCGCAGCCGGGGTCGGACGTTGCCCCATGGTTTCGGCCAGCGCCGCGCCTCGTGCTGCGGTGGCCACCAGGCCAACCAAGAGAAGGTGCTCACGTACGAGATCGCGGTGGCTCGGGATTGTCCACGTCTTTGCGTAGTCAAGGCGGGCAAGCAATGAGGTTCCGAAGCACCAGCAACCGAACCACCGATCGTTCTCCCTTATGATCGGCACCTGCCCGCGCGTCAGCCAAGCCGCGACCGCAAAGAAGGCCCAGGGCAAGCTGAAGGTGAGGAAATCGGCCACCCATGCAACCAGCCAGATCGGTAGCCAGAGGAGGAGGTAGTTCAGGTGAAGCTTCTGGGCGATGTAGAAGAAGAAGAAGGTGAATGCCCGGAAGACGTGGATGCCGGCCCCCAGCAGCCAGTCGAAGCCGGGGATATGGATCAGACCAGTCTTCAAGTGGCTCTGGTCGGCTCGTCGATAGATCTGCTGCATGTGAGAGTCGCTCAGCGACTCGGCAGAATGCCGCTGATCGTCGGTCAACTCCTCGTTCGGGAGCGATGGCGCCGGTACGCCTCTACGAGCGGCGCCAAGATCCATGGCCACGACCACGGACCAGCAGAAGTCGACCATCTCCTGCGGAATCGTGTCCACCAGCCGCCGCAAGCGCGTCTTTTCTTCGTCGGGGTAGGAAATCGCCTTGATGGCCACCGTAAGGCTGCCGCTGATCGTGGACCGGGCCTCGGCCCGGTCGGCTTCGCTCGCTCGCGCGATGGCGTCCTTCGCGGCGACGTAGTCGTAGTCGTCGTAGCCGGCAACGTAGGGCGACGCCTTGCCTTTGGTCAGGCTGCCGATGAGGGTGCGGAAGCTGTCAAACGGACCTAGGTCTTTGGTGTACTCTGCCATCGGGTCTCCATTTGCTTGTGGCTCTATCAGGCTCATACGTCTCGAAAAGGTGTCCACGCTGGTCAAGGACGTCGGGTCGACGGCTAATCTGACGGCATGCCGCATTGACTCACGCAGCATCGGGGAATGTCATGGCGCGGTCAAGACCTCCGCTGTGCCGCTGTGCCGTCGCGTTGATCGACTCGCTCCGTGAGCGTCCGATCACGCGGTCTGCCGGTGTCTCTCTCCGCTCCCCGCCGGATCCACCACCATCTCCGTCGTCAGTCCAATCGCCGGCGCCGACACGACAACGCGCTCGCTGGTCGCCATGCCGCCGAGATCGCCGGCGTCGATGCCGGCTTCATCCTCGGCGTTGGTGTGGGCTTCCAAACGCTGGTCATTCTCGATGCGCTCCAACACCTGGTAGCACCGAAGGATATCTGCCACGGAATGGCATCACCATGCGCGGTGGTATACTCTTGATGCAGTGTGGTTCGACGCAGCCGGATTCACTCAGAAGGCGCCATCCAAGCAGGCGAATCAGGACCGAGTTCTCATCCAAGATTGCCTCCTAGAGTCGGGCGTGACGTGCGCGCCGAAGATGGCGGCATGCCGTTGTTTCGTCGCCGACGGTATCGGCGGAACTCGGGCGGCCGAGATCGCATCGGCCTTCGTGCTGGAACAGATCCGCGAGCGCCTTGTCGTTCCCCCTCCCGACGGCGGCGCGGGGCTGCGCGCGCTGTTCGAGGCCATCAACGCGGACTTGATCGCGCGCACCGCGCCCGACCCCGCGACATCTGGCGCGGGAACGACGCTTGTGGGGCTCCTGCACTGGCAGGACGGATTTCGAATCGTCAACGCGGGGGACTCGGAGGCATGGATGATGCGCGAGGATCGGTTCTTCCGCCTTTCGGAGCGGCAGAGCCTGCGTGACATGCAGGATGACAGCCCCGTAACCAGTTACTTCGGTGGCCCCGAGAGCGAACTCGACCTCTGCATGGACACGTCGCTCCGCGAGGTTCTGCCCGGGGACATCGTGCTGCTGTGTTCCGACGGGCTCTTCAAGGCGCTCGCGGTCGACCAAGTCAGGGCTGTCCTACGCAACAGCCGGAACCTGGCCGAGAAGGCCGAGTTTCTGTGCGCCAGCGTGGCCAAGCAGGATGCACCGGATGACACCAGTTGCATCCTTGTCCAGGCAGTGGCCTGAGATGCCCGCCTTCCGCCCGCCGAAGGACATGCCGGGAGGCCGAGAATGAGCCATTCGGACTGGTCCCCCCCCCCACCTCAGTACTCGGCCAAGGTTTTCGATGGCCTCCTGCGCACCGTCTTTGAGGGGCAGGCGCGTATCCGCGGGCTCCTGTCCGATCTCCAAGGGCTCCGGGTCGACGACCAGGTCCGCAAGATCCAGTTCGACTGCTCCGAGTTCCTGCGCGAGCATGAAGACCGCTGCAGCTCTCTGCTGCAGCCGTTCGTGGTTCTGCCCAGCGGCACATTCGGCGAGGAAACGCGCGCTCAGATCCAGGGAGCTATCACCTCGCGGCAGCGCGAGGTGGATGAAGCTCTGCGCCTGTTGCAGGGGGAGAGGGACGCCTTCGCCAGCAAGAAAGACGATCACGACGCTTTCGTGGCATACGAGCAGCACTACCAGCACGTTCTTGAGTCTTTTCAGCAGTTCCAGAAACGCGTGTGCGCCTACATAGCTGAGTATTTCGGTGGGGAGGACCCTGTCGCGGTTGCGCGCGCGCAGAAGGAAGTCATGGCGGCGGCACCGCAGATCCATCACGGCCAGTTCAGGGCCGGCTTCCGAAGGGTCGCCGAACGCGAAGAGCACGCCGCAGACGAAGCGGTAGAGGCCAGCCGGCGAGCCGTGGATCGAATCCGCGCCGCCACGGCCAAGGGAAGCAGTCCGACCCCTGCTGTCCGCCACGGGGCCGCGCCCGCAGCGCAGCCAGTGTCTGACGAAGATGTAGAGAAACTGACACGGCAGATCGAGAGACGCATCGCCACGTTGGCGGAAGAACCCGACCGCGCGGCTTGCCGGGATAGGCTCACCAGGCTGCAGAGAAACACGGAATTCGTGGGGGATCCTTACTACTACAGAGAACTCCACGACAGCGTGCTCGCCCTCGCCACTACCCGCCGCCTACAGGCACAGACGGCGGCTGCACTCGGGGACATCCCGGCAGCCGGCATCCACCCTTCACTTCGTGCCAAGCACGCGTCGCTAGCCGTCAGGATCAGGAAGTTCCTCTCCCAGCCGTGCGTGAAGGTCTGCGAGGCCGACGCACTTCGCGACGATCTGGCCGCCCTCGCGAAGGAGAGCCGTGAGGTCTACGCCGCCGAATTCGTCGCGGAACGTGAGCGCGACTTCCTTCGCCGTCAACTCTGCCATTCCCTCATCCGACTTGGATACGAGGTAGTCGAGGACACGGCGGCCGCAGACCTCGCCAAGCCTGGCGACGTGTTCTTGCGGATTCCCGACCAAGACAACATCGTGCACCTTGAGTTCAGGGCCGACGGCCACATCATCCATCGCTTCCTGATTCCCGAGGCGCGTGACGAGTTGAGCCTCGAGGCCAAACACCAGAGGGTCCAGGAGATGGCACGGTCTTGCCAGACTTTTCAATGCGCCGTCGACGAGTTGCGTGCCATCGGCGTTCCAATTCCAGCGCCGCGCGACACTCCGGCCAGCGAGAAAGCCTTGATCCAGGTACCGGCGAAGTACCGTGCCAAGCTCAAGACCACTGGCTCTCGTCCTCGGTCAGTGCAGAGGACCGACCAGCAGCAACTCCGGGTAGGTTCTCGCCGCCCACCCCGGTGACGTTCCACCCGTTTAGCGAAAGGATGGCAGACCCATGGCAGTGACAGCCCCCGATCCCGCCCACCTTCGCAAGATCAAGGCGATGGCCTTCCCGAAGTGGATGCGAGAACTGGACCGCTTTCTGGCGCTGAAGTCGGAGATCTTCCTGCACGGCAACATCTACGACTGCTTCTTCTTTCCTATCAACTACGCCTCGGCCAAGTCGGAAGCGGAGCTGCAGTTCGTCAACGTCCCGGACATCAAGTCGGTGCTCCGGATGTACCTGCAGGCCGAGGGCTACATGGTCTGCTACTACGACTTGCTGGACGGCTTCGAGGTTACTGGCAAGAACGACGAGGAGGTCCTGCTGTCGCTGCTCAGGGGCCTCCCTCCCACCGCGCGAAAAGCCTTCACCGGCATCAAGTCCCTCCAGGATGCCGCTCAGCTCCCCGATGCCCTCAGCCTGCTCAGGGCCCTGGTTGCCAATACACAGACACCGATCGCAGGCATAGTCAACAACGCTTCCCGCTTCGCCAGCCAACCAAACGAGCTCGACAACGACGAGCGACGCCACTTCCTGAAGGTCATCCGCGCAGCCCAAGAGGCCAGGGTCTTCTACCAGAAAGAGCAAAAGCGGAACCTGCTGATCTTCCTCTGCGACAAGCTGAGCGACATCCCCAGTTGGGTGCTCATCGAGAACCCCCTGAGCAAGGGCATCGAGGTGCAGAAGCCCAGCAAGGAGGACCGGGGGCGCTTTTTTGATACGCAGCGCAGTGAGTTTTTCCAGGGCGGCGGGCCGGTCGACTCGCCGAAACTCCGGGGCACCTTCATCGATCTCACCGACGGATTCTCGAGCCGCGAACTCGCGAACCTGCTGACCATTTCCGAGCGTGAGGAACTGCCCGCCAGCCGCATCGACGTCATCATCGACTTGTACCGGTATGGCGAGCGTGAGAAGTTCTGGGAGAAGCTGGACCTCGAGCGGGTGAAAGACGCCGAGACGAAGCTCCGCAAGCGCGTCCTCGGACAGGATGCGGCGATCACCAAGAGCATCGATATCATTAGGCGCGCCAGCTTGGGCCTTCACGCCATCGACCAGAAGAAGGCCAACCGTCCCAAAGGCGTTCTCTTCTTCGCCGGGCCCACCGGCACAGGCAAGACCGAGCTCGCAAAGTCGCTCGCCGAGCTGATCTTCAATGACGAGGACGCGATCATGCGATTCGACATGAGCGAGTACAACGACAGCAACTCGGACGTGAAGCTGATCGGGTCGCCGCCCGGGTACGTGGGCTACGCAGAGGGCGGCCAACTCACGCGGCGGGTGAGAGCGAAGCCATTCTCGATCATCCTATTCGACGAGATCGAGAAGGCGCACAGCATCGTCTTCGACAAGTTCCTGCAGATACTAGATGACGGCCGGCTCACCGACGGGAAGGGCGATACCGCGTACTTCGGTGAGGCGCTCATCATCTTCACCAGCAATCTCGGGGCGTTCAAGGAAGACGAGAATGGAGAGGTTGTCGCCAACTTCAAATGGGGGGACAAGAACGAGGAGGTTGTGAGGAAGGTGATGCTCGCGATACGCAACTTCTTCACGATGAAGCTCAACCGTCCCGAGATCCTGAACCGTTTCGGCGACAGTTTCGTCGTGTTCAACTACATCGAGCGGCCCGTCGACCGACTCATCCTGCAGAAGGCACTCGATACCATCAGGACCAATCTCGCCGAGCAGAAGCACTGGCAGTTCCACTTCGACGAGAAGTTCGTCGAAACCTTCCGGACCCACTACCTGACTAACGATGTCCTGGAGATGGGCGGACGGGGGATCAACAACCGCGTCGAGACGTACGTCAAGAATGCCATGGCCAACTTCCTTTTCAGTGTCAGCGCCCCCGAGAGGAGGTCCTTCGAGGTGTACTGCGACGACAAGAGCTGTGACGAATGCAAGCGCCCGCGCATAGCCTTTCGATTGCGCTGAGGCTCAACCGGATTCAGGCCCCGGTGACCAACCTGGGACCCGGGCGCCGGATCGCGCTCTGGGTGCAGGGGTGCAGCCTGGGCTGTCCAGGGTGTATGTCGCCCTCGATGCAGGACCGCGACGGTGGACGTGACGTCGATGTGCGGACGCTGGCCGAGGGTCTTGCCGCAGCGGCTGCGGGTTTCGACGGACTCACCATCTCTGGCGGCGAACCGTTCCAGCAGTACGGAGCCTTGATGGCACTGTGCTCATACTACAAGGCTCTCTGCCCACGCACCGTGCTGGTCTACACTGGCTACCGGATAGCGGAACTGGAGCGTGATCATCCCGAGCGGGCGTTCCACAAGACTCTCGACTACCTGATCGATGGCCGCTATTTGCGAAGGCGGCACGATGGCCGCTGGAGGGGTTCCACCAACCAGCGGCTCTATCGCTTCCTCACCGGTCAGGCGGTGGAGTGCAATCCCTGGTGGTCCTATACTGAGAAGACCATGATGTTGTCCGTACCGGACGCGCTCCATGCGACGATGGCTGGCATCCCTGAGCGGGGCGACCTGGCTCGCCTCAGAAGGGCGATGCGCTCTTCTGGCATCAAGATGAGGCTCAGATGACGATCACATGCAGCTACTGCGATGAGCCTCTGGCGACGCAGGAAGGACAACCGCTCCCCCGAACGTGTCCGAAGTGTTTCAAGGAGGTCGAATCGTGGAAGGGGGCGGGGATGCCGGCTGCCTCCCATGGGGGTGCCGGGGGGACATCGACCATGCCTTCCCTTGTGCTGCTGAATGTGAAGACCAGAAAGCGCATTCCCATCCCCGACGACGAGCAAGTTGTCATCGGACGTGAGGCCGAAGGTGCCGAAGCCCTTTCGAATATGCCACAAATCAGCCGGGAACATTGTCTGATAGTCCGGACCGGTGGCCGTTTGACGGTGCGAGATCTGGGCTCGCGTCACGGTACCTTCGTTGGCGAGGATAGGCTCGACTGCAAGGACAGTGCGCAGCCCATCGAGAACAACTCCCTGCTCCACCTTGGTCGCGAGTGCTTCCTCGTCATGCTGGCCGTGCCAACGGAGCTCGCGCCTGCCCCGCCCAAACCCTCGGATGAGTCTCAATCTGAAAGCTCGGTTCCGCCGACGCTGGAACGGTGGCACTGCAAGATCTGTGAAAACTCTGCCGCCAAGGGGCCAGAGAACGGTGTCTGCCCCGTGTGTGGAAAATACAGCGGGTAAGATAGAAAAAGCCCATGCCAGTCTGTAGTTCCTGCGGCGCGGTCTTTCGGGGGGTGAGCCGCGTCCGGGATGCGGCAAACGCAAGCTGTGCGCGAAGGGCGTGGATTGGGCCTAGATCCTTCGTGGGTGGTTCGACTCTTTCGCATGGGACGAGCCACTCACCGAGACGCTTGGCGCGACCGAGTTGCAGCTGGTGGTCCCGTGGGCGCGAGTGGCGATTTGGCACAGAAACGGCAGAGCTCGGTTCGTTGCACGGACCAGCCACGGGAAGGGCTTCTGCTCAGCTGGTGCAAGCGCTAGCAGCGCATCCACGAGCGCGTCCCGCTCGGCTGTCGAAGGGCACGACCCATGGAGCATCAGGCGGGCAACCAGGGGATCTTCAGCGTCGATACGGGCCGCGAAGTCGTTGTTGGGTGTGGATTCTGAGGACGGGATTGCGGCAGGGACGAGCGACAGAGAGTGGTTCGCCAGAGCGTCCTGTACCTCCTTCAAGGCGCGCCGTCCGAAGTTGCGAAGACCAAGCAACTGCTCGCCCGAGCGCCGGATCAGATCCTCGACGAGGTGGATGCCAGCCTTGGTCAGAGCGCGCTCTGTTCGTTCGGAAAGCCCGAGGTTCTTGACGTTCATGTCCAGTCGAGCCGAAGTCTAACCGAAACCGCGGAGCTCACCGTGAAGAAGAAGAAACGAACGGCTGCCAACAGCCGCCCACGAGGACGAGAACATGCGGCCTCTTGCCGATGAAGGAGAAGGTCATGGGACAGGTCATCAAGATGGCAAAATACCGCCACCCGATCCCCCGATGGGTTTGGGACCACAACATCCTTGTCACGCATTCCCTCCCCGATGGATTCAACGCCGAGCTAGCCAAGGCGCTGGGTATCGACGAATGCCAGTCGGCGATGGGTCACGCTGCCGCGCTCAAACGGATCTTCGCTATCCGGGTCGAAGATCTGGCGGCGATTCTTCTTGAGACCGGCAGCCGGTTTGGGAGTGAGAAGTGGTGGCGCGCTATGTTGTCGCATGCTGTTGAGCGAATTGACGGTCTGTTGGATTGCAGGAGTCTGGAACGGGCTGTGGCCGTGGCACGATCCGTCTGGGAGGAAGACCAGATCTATGGCTCGACAGCGTTGGCGGCGTTCAAAGCGTGCCGTCGCATCCTGATGGCAAGGTATTCCGCGAAGTGGCAGCCGCTTGACGAGTTCATGAAGCACGTGGTCTTGCTCATTGAAGCGTGCCGTCTGGAACGCAGGTCACCGTTCTGGCGAAACATATGGGCGGCGGGATGCAGGATTTGCGACTAACGGCGGGTCCATCGTGAACGGGATGTCAGAACGATCGCTCGGCAGACGTCCATGGGGATGGCAGCGGGAAGAGATGGACAAGACATCGCACAACCACCACAAGATTCCAAGATGCCCAAGAAGCTGAAGATCCTGATCGTCGAGGACAACGACCAGCGCGTCCAGCGGCTCTCTGCCATGCTGGACTCGGCGAAGGTCCACCTGGTTCACGCGGCCAGCGGTGGGCAGGCGCTCGGGATCCTTCAGCGCGACCGCAACGTGTACGACGGGATCATGCTGGACCATGATCTGACGGAAGGCACACGCACGAAAAGCGATCTGGGCATCAGCGGCCGCAACGTGGTCGAGGCCCTGCTGGCAAGCCAGGCCTTCCGCAAGCCGCCGGTATTGATTCATTCGATGAACCCCGCTGGAGCCGCCAGCATGGAAGCAGCACTGGATCGGGCGGGCTTTCCGGTGGACTGCATCCCCTACGCGGAACTGACCAGGGAACGCCTGACTGGCTGGGTCGCCGGCCTGGCCGACGACGACGTGTGATCGCGGCCAGTTGCTGGTGAGCCTGTCAGATCTGGCCCGCCGCGACCGTCATTGTCATCGGGACGCGATGAAGAACACCCACCTGAACATCGAGAACCTGGTCGCCATCGCGGCGAGGCGCGCGCTGGTCGAACTCGGCGCTCGCGAGGTCGCGGCGCTGAGAGAGACAGTCGAGGGGATTGTGGCGCAGCTTGGTAGCGGACTCGACCAGGAGCAGATGGTGCGCGACATCGCAAACTACCCGCTGGGCAGCGATCTCATCGTCGCTGCCAGCAGGAGCCCAGGCCTTGTTGGCATGCAGATCAGACACGCCGAGTCTGGGTATTGGATCCCCAATCACAGATTCCTAATTCATGGCTTCATGTGGGTGTGCTTCCAGTTGAAGGTTGCGGGGAGCAGCACATTGGCACGCACCAACGCCTGCACGGTCTATTCGCTAATTGCATACGCCGTCCGGCAGCAGACCTCGAACTAAAGGCCGCTGTCAGAGCGGCGGCTCGGCACGCGTCCCAGGAGGCACCCCAATTGGAAGGAAGACGATCATGAGCAACGACTACGAGATCGGCGTTGGCCAGCGACTCTTCGAGAACCGCATCGTCTACCTCAGCGGCGATGTGACGACCGCGTCGGCTGACCATGTGGTCAGCCGCATTCTGACCCTGGACAGCATCGACCATCATGCTGAGATCAAGCTGTACCTCAGCAGCTACGGCGGCGGCGTGTACCCTGGCCTGGCTATCTACGATGCCATGCAGATGGTCGAGGCGCCGGTGGCCACGTTCTGCATCGGTCCCGCCTTCAGCATGGCGGCGTGGTTGCTGGCCGCGGGAGAGACAGGCCTCCGGTTCGCTTCGCCCAACTCGCGCATCATGCTCCACCAGACCTCGGGCGGAATGATGGGCACCTCGGCCGATGTGCGGGTGGCCGCCGAGAACATGCTGAAGAACGAGCGCCTGATGACGGAGATACTGGCACGCCACTGCAAGCGCAGCTCCGCGGAGGTCATGCGGGCCATCGAGCGCGACCTTTGGATGACGCCGGAGGAAGCGCTCGAATTCGGCGTCATCGACGCCATCGCCGAGTTCTGCCAACGCAAGCGGCCGGAGCCTGTCCAGGGCGAATAGATGCGACAGAAGCGATTGAGCCGAACTGTCAGAGACGCGGCTTCGTCGGCGTCTGAAGGATCACGAGGAATGAAGAGACACGGAACAGTCGGACACCATGGCAACCAGCGCGAAATCCGCCCTGTGCAACGAGGAGACCACGACCGCGAATTTGGCCACCCCGGTAGCGCCGCTCAACCCAAAGGAGGTCCCCATTATGCTCACCACCGCCACCCAGCAGATGAACGAGGGCGAGACGCGTGCGCTCTACGCTAAGCTGGGCAGTCTGTCGGACCCGACGTGGCGGATGGTCGGCAGCGTCACGCGCACGGCTGTGGGCGTGCGGGCGGCATTCCTGCCCGAGACGGCGTCCTTCCGCCCGCTGTGGAAGGCATGTGTCCGCGGGCACGGCGCTTTTGAGCAGGATTTCTTGCGCGTGGTCTTCGGCATGGCGTGTGACGGTCGTGGCATCGACCAGATCGCCAGTGGCTTCGTCACGCCCGAGGCACGCAGAGAAGTGCGCCGGATGGCCGTCGAGAACCCGTGTTCTGCGTTGGCTACGTCTTGCCACGAGGCGGCCCCCTGCGGTCCCGCACACCTGCGCACCAACTATCCGAGCTGGATGGTGAATAGCGGCGATGCCGATTCGCATGAACCGTACCGTCTTGACACCGTCCGTAGGCGCAGTGATCGTCCACCGCGACGTTGATTCTCAGAAGGGAAAGGACAAGAAACATGACAACCGTGAAGTGTTCGGCATCTGGCTGCAAGAATACGGACCAGGGTGGGAAGATCTTCTACCAGTGCAGCGCCTGCGGGCGTTGGTGGTGCTCAGATCACGCTACCGAGGGGAAGCAGTGCGTGTGCAAGAAGGGATATGTGCATCGGTAGGTTGCTCGCGGCGATCTCGCTGTGGAGAGAGGGAAATCGAGGAGGTCCACGCGATGCCTGCCGCCGCCATCAATTGCGAGCCGCACTTCACCGGGAGGCAGTTGTGACCTCCCGGAAGCTGCGGTTCAGGCTGCGCTGGTTCCAGTTCATGTGCCTGGCCACCATGCCGACGCTGATCATCTGGGGCGCCCAGCACAACCTGTGGCTGGCCCTCAGCGCCACGGCGATGCTGGTAGCGATCGTCGGCTCCATCGAGTGCATTCTCGCGTGGATGGGCAGGATCATGGAAGTCATGTCGACCTACAAGAACCTGCTCAGTTCCAATCGGGCGCTCACTCGGACGATGATCGAGGTCGCGCACAGCTACGCACGGAAGGAGGACAGCCCCCGCCGCCGGCCAAGCGTGTTCAATTGACGGGTTGCAGACGCGGCGCCATCCGCAGAGACCAGACCACGCTCGACCAATCCGGAAGGCTCTCCTGTGATCAGAGAGGAACCCCGGCGGTCGCTGGATCGAAAGCGTGCTGGCTGCTTCCTCGCCTCTTCTGGAGAAGGCAGAAAACCGGAAAACCGGCCGCTGCTACGCTTCCTCACAGAAGAAGGTGTAGATCACCTCGTTAGGATTGATCTGCGAATCGGAATCGCGTCCGAATTGATGTACTCCATGATGAACTGTCACGTGCGCCACGCGAAAGCCAACCGAGAGGTTCCGGGAAAGAAAATGCTCCACGTGCTCTCCCGAAAGGAGGTGGTTGTTACAACGATAGACTAGCACCTTGTGCATAGATTCTCCTCTTCCAATCCTAGTTTGCGGGGGTATTGCCCCATTCCAAAAATGCAGCCCGTCCGCGATAGCAGCCATTGGACGAAATCGCGTGCATTGCCACTTGACAGCCATTCAACTCGCCAAACATCGGTATTCCGACTTGACACGGAATACTGGTGGCGTCCACAGGCATATTGCGGCTATCCCTTCGGTTCACTCCCAGGGAGGGGCACGGCACGCTCGATCCGGGCAATGCCCAAGGCTAGTCCATCCCAATGCGTCAATTACGAACCGGAATGCATCGCGGACCGTGCCGTTGGCAGCATAGTCGGCGAACTTGTGCTGGCCGGATCGCATCGCCATCGCGCGGGCGTGCAGCGGGCGGAGCTGAGCGGCCACCGTCTGGGGCGGTGCCACGACGCTGTCCGAATCGTTGCGAAAGATGGCGATCTCGATGGGCCGTGCACCCTCGCGCCTGGACTGTTCCAGCAGGGTGCGGTTGTCGGCCGCTGCCCGGTGGACGGAAGTTGTCAACGTGAATGAGACAGTGGGTTTCATAAATTAGTGAGCAAGCTCAATGAGTGAGCCCCCGGCGGGAGCGGCGAGGACGGTCAGCTTGCTATCCACGGCTCCGCCGGCCTG
>Ga0182017_10002753_pt1 | contig 13234 bp, 10 predicted proteins | sample 712E3DmetaG_FD_120492 | JGI IMG/M metagenome (GOLD analysis project Ga0182017, IMG submission 120492) | Permafrost microbial communities from Stordalen Mire, Sweden - 712E3D metaG | ecosystem: Environmental > Terrestrial > Soil > Wetlands > Permafrost | place: Sweden: Stordalen | collected... | reverse complement strand
TTATTTTTCGGATCGAGTTTCAAGGCGCGTTTGTAATTCTTGATGGCATCTTCCTTTTTCTGAAGGTTCTGATATGCCTGACCCAGCCATACATGAGAATTTGCATCGTCTTCCTTATACTTCAACGCGCGTTCGAGATAGGCTGCGCCTTCTTCCCACTTTTTATTCGGGTTATCATAATCTTTCTTTTCCACCAGGTACGATAAACCGATCATTTTATTGGCATCAGCCAGCTGAATGCGATATTTCGTTTCCATCGTATCGATAACCTTGACGGCTTTTTCGAACCATTTCCGCGATTCGGCGAATTCTTTCATGGCGACATAACAAAATCCCATATTAACATACGCCGGTGCATATTCGGGTTTTATACTGATAGCCCTTTCCAGATTCTCAATCGCCTTTCCGTACTTTTCCATTTGCTGATAACATGCTGCCAGGTTAATATATCCCGCAACTACGCTGCTATCGGTTTTTACTCGAAGCTCCAGATAGTTCGCCGCCTGTTCCCAGTTCCTCTGGTTCATATAAATGGTACCGATATCGCCGTACAGATTCGCCTGTGTCAAGATCGACTGTGTCGAATCCAGCTTGACAGCCTGGAGATACGCTGCGAGAGCAAGAGTATCGTTTTTGATCTGCCGGTATGCATCGCCGAGTAATCTGCATTCGTCGAACTGAAGCGTATCTATTTTGCTCAATTTCACAAATGCATCGATTGACTTGTGATAATCTTTCTGTTCAGAGATATACGCACGCGCAACGATGCGAAGAGCAAACACATTATTCGGCTCTGTTTTGAGAAACTTCTCTGCCGGCGCGAGGCCGTCCTTAAACAGGCGGCCGCGATAGAGCGCTTCTAGATACATCGTTTGAAGATTTCTCGGAGCGTCATTCTGCTTCTCAATATAATCTTTTAAGGTGTGAGCGCACTGCCACCACAGCTTTGCCCGAAAATAGAGGCCTGCCAGATCGAGACGCGCGTTATCGTTGTCCGGCTGGAGAATAAGAACTTTATTAAAGACCCGCGCCGCTTCCGTGTATTGGCGGTCGGACATATATGTGTTGCCGAGTTTATAAATAATCGAGATTTGTGTTGAATCCAATTCCAGCGATTTTTCATACTGCGTTATTGCCATCGGTGCAACACCCTGTTTTGCATAGACATCGCCTTCCCCTTCATACGCGCGGTAATCGCCGGGAACCTGCTCCCCGTACTTCGCGAAAGAAACCAACGCCAGATCTATCTGGCCGGTTGCAAACTGAGCCTTTGCCAACTGCAATATGAGCGGAGGATACTCTTTCTGTTTTTTTAAAATTTTCATGCATGTATTGATGGTTTGCATTGCGTCGGTTCCATTATTCAGAGCGAGCTGTGCCTGAGCCAGAGCAACATATGCATCGAGCAAATCTTCATTCAAATCGAGCGCTTTTTTTTCAGCTGCGACAGACGAATCGTGCTGACCAAGCAGCTCAAAAGCAGCGCCGAGAAGGTACCACGCCTGATCGTCCTTCGGCGATACCGAAATCACTTCACGGAAAGCCGACACAGCTTCGGCGTATTTTTTTTGATCGAAGAATGACTGCCCCTTGTCGTATTTTGTCTGAGCACTTACACCGGACCAGCAGACAAAAAAACAAATGATTGTGTACTTATATTTCATAATCTTACTCCACGTTTAGCTGAATGGGACGGCTCGGGACAATTGCCGGCACAATACCCGCTTTCTGAATAATCTTCTGCCCCGGAAGAGTCAATACAAAAGCAGATAATCCGCTTCCCAGGGCAGCCTTTTGTTCTGTTGTATAAAGATAAAGAGAATATCGCATCGGGTAAAGCTTTTGATACACATTTTGTTGTGTGGGACGAATAAATGCCGCTCCATCGACAACGCTATCCGCTTCAACACGCAAGATTTTGATTTTTTCGCTCAATCCGGACTGTATCATGAACGAAACGAATCCTATGGCCTGAGGATGCTTCGCAATATAAGCTGCTACTTCTTCCTGAGATCGGACAACGGCCGCAGGGTGAATTTCTCTGCCGCCCGTGAGGAAACGGTTCTGCAGCAATTCATAATTGCCTGAATTTTTATCCGCAACAACAATTTCGATCGAACCGGACCAGTGCGATTCAGTTATCTGCTGCCAGTTTACGGCACTCCCGTCGAGAATGCGTTCTAATGATTTTTTTGACACCTGTTCGATCGGGTTGAGGGTATGAACGATAACGGCAAACGCATCATCTGCGATGCGATTCTCCACGATATGCATGGATGCCTGTTGTGCAACCTGACGCTCCTCATCGTTCAATTCCCGGTCGATGCAAATAATATGAACGCTGTCATTTAACATCTGAACAACGGCGTTGCGCGTCGACGTTGTGCGCTCTTCGATGTGTGCATCCGGGTACAGGCTGACAAATTGCCGCACTTCATCCTGCATCAGGGCGCCGTAGGGTTCGCACACAAGCAGAAAGCTCGATCCCGACGTCGCTGTGTTTTCTTTTTTTTTACACCCCGGCCACAGAAGCAAAGCACAGAATAGGATCGCTGCAGTTCGGACGTTCATTCCTCTGCATCCTCCATATCCCGCTGTCTCCGCTGGGTTTGTGTTGCAGCAAACCTAAAAATTCCCCAAAGAATCAGGACAATCCCGAACATAGAGCGAAGCTGGACAGACATGTGCCGCATTGGAACCAGCCCGGCAACTACAACAACGCCGCATACGAATGTCACACAAGAAACGGCATAACCCAGATACAAAGAAAGTGATATTTTTTTCATTTGCCGGTTTCTAAAAAAAGCTGATGTGAACTTTCGCCGGCCGATGCCGCCGGGTTCACATCAGCATTCTATCACGAGTGACAATTACTTTGCATTTTTCAGACGGAAGTGGAACGGTATCGAAACCCAGACAGAAACAGGGTTCTTCTGCATGATTGCAGGCGTAAAGACCATCTGACTTGCCGCATCGATAGCAGCCTGTACAAAAATTTCCGCATCGGCTTTCAAGAGAACGACCTTGCGGACTTTGCCTTCCTTATCGACCCACGCTTTGACAAATACGTTGCCTTCCAGACCTGCACGCAGAGCGATATCCGGATACTTCGGCATGACCGACTTAACCGCAATCGGCTCTTTTTCAAATGCTACGAAATCCGGCGGTGGTTCGTCATCGATTTTAATATCCTGCTCCACCTGGACGCCGCCGGTACCGGCGCCTGCGTCAATCGACGGTGCGGACTGCTGGCTCAATTCTGTCTGCGTCGCAATCGTCTGCTCGGGGTTGACTTCTGCATCGGGAACGGGAACCGGAATACCGATACTCGGTTTTACGGCAGGTCCTGCAACAGCAACCGAAGGAGCGACTTCCGTACTTTGTATGGACGGAGGCGGACCGAGTTCGGAATATTTCGTAATTCTAACCATATGCACGGGCTCATCGTCCGTGCTTAACCAGACAGCAAGATGGTACGAACCGAAAGCGGAAAAAACCGTAAGCGCACCGAAGACAAGGCCGAGCGACATATATTTTTGGTAGAGAGCCTTGAGTTCTGCTGCACCGTAACCGCTTGATTTATACGGTACTGCTGCCGTTATTGTAGCTGCTAAATTTGCCATATTCTTCTCCTATCCTGCCCTTTCCATGAGCTGCTTGTCTTTATCATCCATCGGCGCCAGACTGAAGCGTGTGATATTGGCAAGATTCACTTCATCAAGAAAATCGACCATGTTGTTATAGGTTGCCATCCGGTCGATCTTGATAAGCGTAATAAGTTTAGGATTCGAACGAAGGCGTTCGATGAGGAACTTCCGGAGTTCTTTGAACTCCACTCGCTGCAACTTGGGATCGTTCCCGACATTCCAATAAATCGTAAAATTGCTGCTTACACGCAGCGTCATGAGAGCCGATTCGGCGACTTCCACATGCACTTTGTCATCCGGCGGAAGATTGAGTTCCATCGTTTGCGGCATATTGAAGACCGTCGTCATCATAAAAAATGTCAGGAGCAGCATACAGACATCCACCATCGGTGTCATATCTATATGCACACCCACGCGTCGTTTCTTTTTCTTACCGCCTTTTCCATGGGATCGCGGTTGTCCGGTTTCGACAGCGGCCATTGTTATGCTCCTTTATCTAAATCTGTGACTAAATTAAACCGTGTAATTCTTGCTTTTTGCAAGACATCCATCACATCTTCCATCGGTCCGTACGGAGAAGCTTTATCTCCCTTGATGACCGTGCGAAGCCTCGGATTTTGAATACGAGCCTGGATGAGTATGTTGCCCAGTTGTTCTTTGGTGACTTCGACGGCGCGTTTCAGGCGGTTTTCAGACCCGAATAAACGCATCATCAAAAACTGCGAATCGACGCCGAGGTAGATCTTGCCTTCTTTGTTCAGATACACCATCATCACATCGGATTCCGGAAGTTTAAACTCTGAATGCGATGCAGGCAGTTCGACCGTCACGTCCTCCGGCGGTTTAAATTGTGTCGTCATCATAAAGAACGTCAGCAGCAGCATGGTCACGTCGACCATCGGCGTCATATCGATCTTTACATTGATGCGAGCTTTTTTATGTTTTGGCATGATAAAACCTTTCGGTTAAACTTACTTTTTCGGTTTACGGGAGACTAATGATTGGATGATGGCATAACTCGCTTCATCGATCATATAAGTAAAGTTGTCGATTTTCGTAACGAAAAAGTTATATGCAACGATACCGCCGATACCGGCAACGAGTCCGCCGGCCGTGTTGATCAGAGCTTCGGAAATACCGAGTGCAAGCCCTATGGCGTCCGGCGCTCCGGCTTTGGCCATAGCCTGGAACGAACGGATCATACCGAGAACCGTTCCCAGAAGGCCGACCATCGTTCCAATTGATGCAATCGTGGACATCATAACAAGGTTTCGTTCGAGCATCGGGACTTCGAGCATGGTTGCTTCTTCGATAGAGCGCTGAATATTTTCCATCAATTCTTTTTGACCTTTCACATCGCCTTCTTCAACGATCATTTTATAACGTTCCAAACCGGTGCGCACAACGTTTGCACAGGAACCGCGCTGTTTATCGCACTGTTGAATAGCGCCGTCGATGTCGCCGCTGTTTACTGCAAGCTGCACATTTTTCAAAAACTTCGGAAGCGGACCTTTTCCGTTGGCTTTCTTCAGACTCATCCAGCGTTCGAAAATAACGGCAACCAGCATAATGACAATAGCAACAAGAAGAATAACGAGAGGACCGCCGTCCTGGATAAACTTCGGCAGCATATACTCATATATGACGTAGCCAAGAATAAAAGAGACGATAAGGACTATAGTATTAAAAACAGAGGTCTTCATGAGAAGTACTCCTAATGATGGTGAATGTGAATTAAGATAATGAGGTCATTTAATAGATTTAAAATTTTTGACGGCTTCCTCGCGATTTTCTTCGACATCGAATACGCCGGTCAATTTGGTGATAACGAAAACATTCTGTACGCTTTTTGCCATATTGCACAACTTCACCGTTCCGTGGGCCTTCTCATACATAGAGTGAATCGCCACAAGTGCACCAATTCCCGTGCTGTTGATATAGGCAACACCGCCGAGATCCATTACAAGTTTTCGGTTGCCTTGCTCGATAAGATCATGAGCTTTGGCTTTTATCTCATCGGTTTCCTCCCCGCCGATCAATGAACCGCGAGGTTCCATAATAGCAATTTCAAGATTATCTAAAGTCGTCAGTTTTGTAGCCATCGTAATTCCTTCAATTGCACTTGTGTATCGATAGTTTCTTCCGGCACACCCCACCGGAAAGATTTTGCTATTCTTTATTCAATTTTGATGCCATAAGATAAATTGGAAAAATGCAGATTTTCCATCGGAATCGATAAAAAAAGGGCACAAAAACCGTCGTCCGAGTAAAAAAGTCCCACTCTCCTGACGCCGAACGGTAAAAATTCCATAACAGATTGGAATATAATGGATTACAGGATGGGGAATAATTCCCCATAAAAAACAATATTCACGATAAAAGAAGTGTGCATATTCGAGGCAGGGAAATAAAATTATAGATTGTATTTTTTCCGCTTATTCAGAAGAGTCTTGCGGTCGATACCGAGAATGCGAGCCGCTTCATCATAATCCTGTGCTATTTGCAGAACGCTTTTTATATGAGTACGCTCTACTTCCTCGAGGGAAAGGACTTGAGATCCATGGGCATTTCGAATTTCTTCCGGAAGATGATGGATCCCGATCAGGCTGTTCCCGGCAAGCAGAATCGCGCGTTCGACGACATTTTCCAGTTCGCGGACATTTCCCGGCCATTGGTACATCTGCAAAGCTCGATCCGCATCGAGGGTTAATTCTTTACTCGTCCCTTGAGCAGACGAAAATTTCTGTAAAAAATGCTGCAACAGAAGCGATACATCGTCCGGCCGTTCGCGCAACGGAGGTAATTTAAGACGAATGGCGTTCAAACGGAAAAACAAGTCCTCGCGGAACGTATTTTCTTTGATCGCTTCGTCCAGATTGCGATTCGTCGCTGAAATCACGCGCACATCGACTTTCCGCGTTACATTTTCGCCGATCCGCTCGAAATCCTTGCTTTGCAGGACGCGTAATAGTTTGGATTGGATGGATGGCGAAAGTTCTCCGATTTCATCCAGAAAGATCGTGCCGCCGTCGGCCATTTCGAAGCGGCCTTCCCTGTCCTTCAGCGCTCCGGTAAATGATCCGCGCACGTGCCCGAATAATTCACTCTCCAATAATTGTTCCGGTATTGCGGCACAGTTCACTTTGACAAACGGTTTATCGGCACGGCCGCTTTTCTGATGCAGAACATGAGCAAACAATTCTTTCCCCGTACCGCTTTCACCTTCGATTAAAACGGCGATAGTACTGTCCGCAACGCGTGCGGCAAGATCGAGCTGTTCCAGCATGATCCGGTTCCGCGTAATAATCTCTCCCTTTCCCTGATACCGTGCTACCTGTCCGCGCAGTTCATGGACCTCCTGCGCCAGCCAATGATGTTCCAAAACTTTCTGTGTAAATAATTTCAGCTCTTCAAAATCGAAGGGTTTTTGAAGATAATCGTACGCCCCGTCTTTGAGCGCCGTAATGGCCGAATCGATCGATCCGTGTGCCGTCATAATGACCACCGTCGTCACCGGAGAGTAGCGTTTAATTTCCTTCAATACTTCAAAACCATCCATCGGCGTCATTTTTAAATCGACAAATGCGACATCAAAGGAGATGTTTTGTAAAAGATGAATGACATCTTGCGGCTTGAAGCATAACGTCACTTCCGCACCTATTGTCTGCAGGCAAATGCCGATCGTATTAAGAATATTCTTTTCGTCATCGACAACAAGGATATGTGCGCTGCGTTGTGCCATCATGTTCTCTCGATGTTCAGGGGAATAGTAAAATAAAATGTGCTGCCGGCACCGACCTTGCTTTGCACCCAGATTTTTCCGCCATGCTCCTCAACCACTTCGCGTGCAATCGCCAATCCCAGCCCGACGCTTCCCGGCGTTGTCTGCGATACGCCTGCGACCTGAACGAATTTTTCAAAAATCGTATCCAGGTATTCCTTCGGTATGCCTTCACCGGTGTCGGCAATACTGATCTGCAATTCAGCCGCTCCCCGCTGTGCTGTAATGACGACACTTCCTCCCGGAGTGGTGTGCCGCAGCGCATTGTTCAGCAAATTCGTTATTACCCAGGTGTACTGATGCGGATCGACGGCGACAGCCGGTAATGACAACGGAATTCCGACATCGATGGTGATTTTTTTTTCATTGAATTGCAGCTGCATCGATCGAACAGCCTCACCGACGAGTCTGGGAATCTGAACCCATTCTTTTTTCAACTCATATCTGCCGGATTCAAGACGCGAGAGATCGAGCAGATCCTTCACTAACTTCCGCAGGCGTTCAACATCGTCTTTTGCCGATATCAGTATTTTTTTCTGCTCTTCATTGACACTTCCGAGCACTTCTTTATAAAGGATATCCACTCCCATGCCGAGTGAAGTAATCGGCGTCCGGAGCTCATGGGAAACCGTTGCGATGAATTCGGACTTCATCGTCTCCAGCATTTTAAAACGCGTCACGTCGTACAGAAGTGTCACGATAAACTGAATCGACCCTTCTTCGTCCAGGATATAAGTTTGGCGCGGCCGGTAATAGGTCGTCGTTTTATTGCGTTGATACGTAAACAAAATATCCCGGTGTTCCTGCTCGGAGGTCAGCGCATTTCCATTTTCAAGAATTTTCTCAAGTTCATTGTTGCCGATAATCTCGTGCAGCGGCTTTCCGTGCCAATCCATTCCCGCAACTTCAAATACTGCGGCGGCGGTCTGATTCATCAGTACGATATGGTTGTCCTTATCGGTCACAATCACCGGCTCGGCAATATTCGCAACAATCGTTTCCGATTTTCGCTTTTCGGCTATGAGCTGGTGAATGTTCATTTCTTCATATGTCCGCAGACGTTCAGTCATTTTATTGAACTCGCGGCTCAATTCGCCGATCTCGTCGTCGGTGGAAATATCGATCTTCTGATTCAATTGACCCTGGTTGATCCTTCTGACCATTTTTGTCAGCCGTTCAGCAGGCTGTATGATATTTTTCGTGAATCGAATGCTGATCAGGATGCTGATCACGATGGAAGCTACCGATGCAAGAATCATCGAAACGATGGAATTCAGAGTTGTCTCGCGAATGGTTTGCTCCGCCTTGACCATGGCGTTTTGATTGGCTTCAAGAAAACGGGAGCAATAATTCCGGAGCTTTTCTGAGATCGGCTGCACGACATAATTTTGATACCGCGCACCGATCTTGACCTGATCGTGCGTAATCAGCAAAGCGAACAGCGAATCCGATGCTTCGAGATACAGGCTGTCGGTGACAAGCATACTGTCAACGATCGTACTCTGGAAATACGAAGGAGTCGAACCCTTGATGCGCTGCAGCCAGTCGAGAAATTCATCCCTGCTGTCGTTGAAATACGACCGGTATAATCCTCTCAAGTCTTTTTCCGAAATGAGGGCAGAAAGCTGCGCCTGCTGCTGATCGTCCAGCGATTTTAAAAGGTTCTCGGAGGCAAGAACTCCGCCGTAGGTCTCGCGAATAATCGGCGCAACGTTCTCCCTTAAATGTGCAAGATTGAAAATAGCAAAGGCACTGGTCGCCAGTCCGATAATCACCAGAATAAAATATCCTGTTCCAATTTTATAGCGCAGACTCACCATAGCATAAAAAATGTATCGCATTTTCAAGGGAAAGGCAAGCTTGTCTTTCGGACGAAAAAGCCTTATCTTTTAAATGAAACTATTCGTTGCATAAACGGATGTAAAAACTCTTGACTTGCCGGCAGGTCAAGTTTTTTTTTATGAACGAACATCATCATCCATAGGGCATAGGCAAGATGATCGAACGACGGATGGAAACATTCCTCCTCCGCCATCGTTTAATGGCGCCGCACCAGTTTGTCCTTTTGGCAGTAAGCGGCGGCATCGATTCGATGGTCATGTTGGAATTATTCAAGCGGCTTCAGCGCCGCTGGCATCTGCGTCTGGGCATCGTTCATATCAACCATCAATTGCGCGGAGCGGAATCGGAAGAAGACGAACGGTTTGTCCGTTCTGCAGCAGTTTCTTGCGGTATTCGCTTCTTTTGCACTCGTGTCGACGTTAAAACTTTTGCCCATACCCATCGCTGCTCCAAGCAGGAAGCTGCCCGTATCCTTCGTTATGAAGCCATCGAGAATATCAGGTCGACCGTTCATGCGGATGCCGTTGCTACGGCGCATCAGGCGAACGATAATGCCGAGACACTCCTTCTCAATATTATTCGCGGCACGGGAATTCACGGCCTGGCCGGCATTCCAATCCGCCGGCCGAACGGCCGCATTATTCGTCCCCTTCTCTTCGCATCGCGCAAAGAGATTACAGCGTACGCCGGACAGCGATCGATCTCATTCCGGGAGGACTCTTCGAATGCATCGCTTGTCTACCGGCGCAATGAATTGAGGCATATAATACTTCCGGCGCTGCAAAAACGCCGCCGCATCGATATTGTCGGTACACTTAACCGCGTTTCTGCACACATGCGGGGGATTGAAGCAGGACTGGTTCTCCTGATGAAAGAAACCGATAAAATTTTTACCCGGACAACCGACGGAACATGGCGTCTTGACCTCCGGCAGTTTTCATTATTGCTTCCCTTCGTGCAGGAAGAATGTATGGCGGAAATACTGAGGACTCTCGCCATGGAGGTTTCGGAAAAGCACATCGGGATTTTAATGCGCCTCACTGTATCGCAAACGGGACGACGGGCATTCCTTGGCAGGCACATTCCCGTCAGCCGGGACCGGGACAACCTTTTCTTCGTGCCCGATCGTGAACAGAATAAACAAAAGATCGATGTTGTTGCCGGTCATGAATACCGTTTTGGAGATTTTATTTTCTCCGCGGTCTCGGCCCCGCAAAGACCGAAAAAATTCAGGTACGGCCGTTCGGTCGAATATATCGACGCATCCAAGCTGGGCAGCCGGCTTTCCCTGCGGGCATGGAAACACGGCGACCGGTTTATCCCTCTCGGCATGCAAAAAGAAAAAAAGGTTAGTAATTTTTTTGCCGATTTGAAAATCCCGCTTCACCGAAAATCAAGCATCCCTCTTTTCGAATCGGACGGTACCATTGTCTGGATTTGCGGACAAAGATTGGACGATCGTTTTAAACTGACGGATGAGACAAATAAAATTATCAAACTCACATACCGGCCCGCCAGCCTAGAACCCTTATGACACACCAACTTCGATTAAACGACGATACTTTCGAGCCTTTTCTTGCCGAAGCTCAGATTCATAAACGGATCAAAGAGCTTGCAGCACAGATCAACATCGATTATGCCGGCAAAGCGCCGATTTTCATCGGAGTCTTGAATGGTGCGTTTATTTTCCTTTCCGATTTGATTCGTGAAATCACAATCGATTGCGAGATCGATTTTATTAAGCTTTCCAGTTACGGCGACGCCAAGACTTCTTCCGGACAATTACGATTATTGAAAGGTCTTAATTGCCGGGTGAAGGGACGCGATATTGTCATTGTTGAAGACATCGTGGATTCGGGACTTTCTATTGCATATATGAAAGAACTCATCGAAAAAGAACAGCCCTCATCTTTGAAATTTGTGTCCCTTTTACTCAAAAAAGGGATGCACAAATTAGATTTCCAGATCCATTATGTAGGATTTGAAATTCCCCCGGAATTTGTTGTAGGATATGGCTTGGACTACGCCCAAAAAGTTCGTAATTTGAAGGAGATTTATCGGCTCGTCCCCAAACCGCAAGAACGGCCGGACGAACTTGGCTATGAATAAGGAGCTTATTATGACTCAGTTGTTTCAGGATCAATTAAATGACAATCAGCACGGAACGCAAAAAAAGCGCTCGCTTCCGCCCCGGCCGCCCAGACGCCCCGTCAAATCTCAACGGGACGATGAATCGCAATGGGCGAAATTCGGGAAAGTGATCCTCAGCTGGGTCGCCATTATTCTTGCCGTGTTCTTTATTATGTGGGCATTTAAGACCAACGAAGAAACCGAATATGAGATCAGCTTTACGACATTTCAACAGATGCTGACCGATCAGAAATTTAACGAGTCTATTATTAAAATTTCCGGATATAATACGTATGATTTTCATGGTGTCCTCAAAGAAAAAGCGGACATCCAGACATCAGGCGGCAAGATTGCAAAGAACGCACAGCGAGTAGAATTGACACTTCCTTACACGAGCCTTGACGAATCGCTGGTGAACGGCTGGACGGCAAAAGGACTTCATTTTAAAGTCGAAAAGGAAGAAAACTTTTGGATGAATGCGCTGATTAATGTTCTGCCGTGGGTTCTGCTGCTCGGCTTCTGGCTAGTCCTTTTCCGGCGCATGCAAGGCGGTGCCGGCGGCGGTGCCGGCGGCGCGAAAGGTCTTTTTTCCTTCGGCAAGAGCCGCGCAAAATTACTGAACGAAGGAACAACACAGGTAACATTTGCTGACGTTGCGGGAGCCGATGAAGCGAAGTTCGAATTGCAGGAAATTATCGAATTCCTGAAAGAGCCGTCGAAATTTCAGCGGCTCGGCGGAAAAATCCCAAGAGGCGTTCTGCTGCTCGGGCCTCCGGGCACAGGAAAAACTTTGATGGCACGCGCTGTTTCCGGCGAAGCGGGTGTACCTTTCTTCTCCATCAGCGGAGCCGATTTTGTAGAAATGTTTGTCGGCGTCGGCGCAAGCCGCGTACGCGATCTGTTCGATCAAGGCAAACGAAATGCACCATGCATTATTTTTATAGATGAAATCGACGCTGTCGGCAGACACCGCGGTTCCGGAATCGGCGGCGGTCACGACGAACGGGAACAGACACTCAATCAATTGCTTGTCGAAATGGACGGATTCGAACAAAACAGCGGCGTCATTATTATTGCAGCAACCAACCGTCCCGACGTTCTCGATCCGGCGCTTCTGCGGCCCGGACGATTCGACCGGCAGGTTGTTGTCGATCGCCCCGATGTCAAAGGACGCGAAGGTATCTTCCGCGTCCATGTAAAAAATATCCCCTTGGCGGAAGACGTTCGTCTCGACATTATGGCAAAGGGAACTCCGGGACTTGCCGGTGCGGATATTGCCAATCTTGTCAACGAAGCAGCGCTTCTGGCCGCACGCCAGAACAGCAAAGTCGTCGCCATGCATCACTTTGAAGAAGCCAAAGACAAAGTAATGATGGGAGTCGAACGCAGGAGTATTATCATCTCGGACAGAGAGAAGAAAGTGACCGCATACCACGAAGCGGGCCATGTTCTTGTGGCAAGATTTTTACCAGACGCCGACCCTGTGCATAAAGTTACCATCATTCCTCGCGGGCGGGCGCTCGGCATTACGACATATCTGCCGATCGATGAAAAGCATACGTATTCCCGTGAATATCTCGAAGCCATGATCACCTATGCAATGGGAGGACGCGCCGCGGAAAAGATCGTTTTCAACCGACTGGACACCGGGGCCGGCAACGATATCGAACGCGCTACTGAACTCGCGCGAAAGATGGTATGCGAATGGGGGATGAGCGAAAAACTCGGACCTCTCGCATACGGTGCAAAAGAAGAAGAATTGTTTCTCGGAAGGGAAATTACGAAAACCCGGAACTTCAGCGAAAACACTGCAATTACGATAGACACTGAAATT
>Ga0182017_10002752_pt1 | contig 13235 bp, 9 predicted proteins | sample 712E3DmetaG_FD_120492 | JGI IMG/M metagenome (GOLD analysis project Ga0182017, IMG submission 120492) | Permafrost microbial communities from Stordalen Mire, Sweden - 712E3D metaG | ecosystem: Environmental > Terrestrial > Soil > Wetlands > Permafrost | place: Sweden: Stordalen | collected... | reverse complement strand
TTTACTTGAAACACTAAGTACGGGCGCCAAAAACCTTTTCTTGCGCGAGGAGTCGCGGCATGTCCTCAAATACATCCTCCGAGACAACCCCAAAGCCAATGAGCTAATTGCGATACTAAAACCGGTTGTTGACGCGCTTAATGGTTCGGCGGCAAGCGTTGAAGTGCCCGGTGTGGCGCGAACGGCATTAGAGAAACTGAGCAAATTGCTAAATCCTATCCAGTAAACGAACCGTTCCAATCAACCGATGCAAGATTTTACTGCTGCTTTATTCCTACGGAACCCAAAACGGCTTTCTCTACATCCTTTGCGAGACCTTCCCTAAACCCTCATAGAAGGTCGTGGCAATCTAAAATGTAAGTGCCAAAATAATCCAAGAGCAATACGCATTGTTCTACCATAAATATACAAGAAAAATGCTGCGGTTATTCGTAAAGTGCGACTTGAGATTGCTTCGTCGCTATGACTCCTCGCAAAGGAAGTGGGTGTATACGGTGGCTGGATCCCGATTTTCGTCGGTATGGAAGCGGAAGAGATATTAAAAGAGATGGGTTAAACCGATTAAAATACCTAAGATAAAAACTACTTTTTTTGCGAGACTTTTCCAAAACCACATTAAAGGTCGCGGCAATCTAAAATCAATCGAAGACAATCTGACTCCGCGAATGAATTGACTTTTCTGTCTATCTGAGTAAATAACTATCTGCTGAAAATCGCCATTCATTTCAGATTGCTTCGTCGCTATGACTCCTCGCAAAGGAAGTGGGGGCAATGGGTGGCTGGATACCGTACGTTTGCTTCGCAAAGTATCTAAAGAACGTGCGTCGGTGTGGAAGCGAAATAAATTTTAAAGACGACGGAGTATAGAAGTTCATTGTTGACATTTTTCTAAAAGACACTATAATGTTAAATAATTATAATAAGATAGTGGGGAAAAGATGCCTGACGGGTTTTCAATAATTAAAATCAATGGTAAATTGTCAGAACCGGCTACTGTTTTAATTCAGAAAATATCTGATGCTGTCGGCGGGTTATATAAACCATATCAAATAAAGCGTGTCGCTAAAGCAGAAGCTGAGGCAGAGGTGATCGAAGCGAAAGCTCAGATCGAAATCACTGACCTCAATCGCAGAGCGCTTACCCGTTTCATCACAGAGGAAGCTAAGAAACAGAATAATATGGAATCAATTACGGAAAAAGCGATTCCCCTTTTAAATAATACTTCTAATCCACAGAAGATAGAAGATGATTGGATAACAAACTTTTTTGATAAATGCTGCATTATTTCAGATGAACACATGCAATTATTATGGGCAAAGGTACTTGCGGGTGAAGCGAATTCACCAGGAATTTATTCAAGACGAACGGTTAATACATTAGCTTCAATCGACAAATTTGACGCCCAATTATTTACTAATCTTTGTAGTTTCTTATTTTTTATCAAGGGCTTTATTCCCTTAATATACGATGTAAATGAACCAATATATACGGAACATGAAATCAATTTCGGTTATTTAACTCATTTAGATGACATCGGTTTAATTTCCTTCAACGTTATAAATGGCTTCAATAAAACTGATTTACCTCCTTTCACTGATATTTCATACTATGGGGCTATATTTAGATTAAGTTTTAAAAATCCGCTTAAGCGCAATTTAAATGTTGGCAAAGCAATATTCACCAATGTTGGATCTCAACTTGCAACGATTTGTGATTCAAAACCCGTAACTGGATTCCCTGACTACGTCATAAAAATATTAAAGAAAGAAGGAGTAAATGCTTTTCTTCTAAAACCCACAGAACCCTAATTACGTCAAATCCGAACGCAAGAAACGACAGATATTGATTCAACCACTAAAATTATTTTCTTCCTCCTCTTGTAATCCATTTTCCCATCTGGTAATATGATACCAGAGCCTTTAAGCTAGTCCCGTGAGACTGGTAAGGGGAAAGAAGAGTCCGCAAGCACGAACCTCTTGCCATAGCCACGGCAAGGGGTTTATTTATGTCCGAAAAAGTCCTGATGACCGAGGAAGACATCCGGCGGACGCTGGCCCGCATCGCGCATGAAATCATCGAGCGCAGTAAATCCCTGGATAACGTTGTTCTTATCGGCATGTACACCCGCGGCGTACCGCTGGCACAACGTCTCGCGCAAAAAATTCTGAAATTCAGCGAAAGTAAGGTACCGGTCGGCGCGCTGGACATTATCCGCTACCGCGACGACCTGCCCCACAATGAAAATATCCCCAGGGTCACCCGCACCGAAGTTCCCTTCAGCGTGGTCGGCAAATCAGTAATTCTAGTGGATGATGTGCTCTATACCGGCCGCAGTATCCGCGCCGCAATGGACGGCATCATCGACCTGGGACGTCCGCGATCGATCCAATTAATCGTGCTGATCGACCGCGGTCACCGTGAATTGCCCATCCGCGCCGATTACGTGGGGAAAAATGTACCCAGCGCCCGTGATGAAGAAATCGCCGTCAAACTCAAGGAAGTCGACGGCATCGATGAAGTTGCAATTGTCAGCCCGGCAACAACCAAAGCTAATCACAACGGACAGGGAGGTAAAAATGGACTTACGGAATAGAGACCTGATTACCATCGACGACCTGACCAATGCTGAAATCGAATCGATATTTTCCCTGGCAGATGAAATGTCCGGTGACATGCCCAAGCAGTATGGGCTGTGCGCCGGTAAGGTAATGGCAACCATCTTTTTCGAGCCGAGCACACGCACGCGACTTTCTTTTGAAACAGCGATGCACCGCCTCGGAGGCAGTGTTATCAGTGTATCAGACCCGAAATCAACATCATTTTCCAAGGGCGAAAGCATCGCGGATATGGCCAGAATTATCAGCAGCTACGCCGATATCATCGTGCTGCGTCATCCCTGGGAAGGCGCGGCCAAGCTGATGGCAGATTATGCCGCAGTACCGGTGATTAATGCCGGTGACGGCGGGCACCAGCATCCCACACAAACCCTATGCGACCTTTACACCCTGAAGAAAGAACGCGGGGAAATCAAGGGGATGACGATTGCTTTGTGGGGCGACCTTAAATACGGCCGCACCACGCATTCGCTGATTTTCGCGCTGGCTAAATTCGGGGCGACGATTCTCTTCTGTCCCAGTCCGGGACTGGAAGTGCCGGAGAATATCATGCACAAACTGGTCACGGAATACGGCGGCGAACTGGAGACGTTCAGTAAAAACCACAAACAGAACCAGACCGGAACTTTTCCAGTGGACGCCGCATATATCACACCCGGACAGCCGCACCAACTGGCGATGATGCCGGGTATCGACCTGGAAGTGGCGATGAAAGCCGGCGTGGATGCGCTTTATGTCACCCGTCCGCAAAGGGAACGCTTTACCAATGAAGAAAAAGCCGCCGACCTGCAATTCCCCATCGTCGACCAGAAACTGATGAGCGGTAAAGAACTGAGACGAGCGCTGGTAATGCACCCGTTACCACGCGTAGATGAGCTGGCCTATGACATGGATGCCGACCCCCGCAGTATGTACTTCAAACAGGCCGCCCGAGGCGTGCCGGTAAGAATGGCGCTGATTGCCCTGGCATTGGGCGCTAAAAAGAGTGCGGCCGCGAACGAAGTACCGATACCGGCGGTGGAATATCCGATGTACCACCGTGAATACGGGGTAAAATGCTCCAATCCGCGGTGCGTGACCTGGCAGGAGACAGAGAAAAACTATCTGCGGCCGGAATTCAAGATTGTCAGTTTCCAGCCTCTGACCTTCCGCTGCATCTATTGCGAGCACGGCACCGAACCGAAATACGTCGCTAGCACCGAATGGCATCAAGGCTTGTTAGATTATAAAAAATATAATCGGGCAAACAGCCATCTAGCCAAAAAAATCAAGCCGGAAAATCTGATTGCCTTTGATTCTGCCGAAGAAGCCGAAAAACACGGCTATAAACCCGGTTTTTATGCCAAAACGCGAGTCGTTAAGGAAGCACCGAAGCATGAATAAAGCGCTATTAATTAAAGGCGGCAGGCTTGTCGACCCGGCGCAGAAAATCAGCCGAGTTGGGAATCTGCTGATCAAAGACGATAAAATAACATGGGTCAGCGAAGGTAGAGAGAATCCGGTGGGCAAGGCCTATGACGTCCTGACGGCCAGGGGACTCATTGTCTGTCCGGGATTCATCGATTTCCACTGTCACCTGCGGGAGCCGGGATTCGAAGTTAAAGAGACCATTGCCACGGGCACAAAAGCAGCGGCTTTCGGCGGATATACTACTATCTGCTGTATGCCGAACACACGCCCGCCGCTGGACAGCGCGGAGATGATTGTAACGGTGAAAAATATTGCCGAGCGTGACGGGATGGTGCAGGTTTTACCCATCGGCTGTGTCACCAAAGGCCGAAAAGGCAAAGCCCTGATTTATATGGAGCCGCTAGTTAAAGCCGGGGTCGTGGGATTCAGCGATGACGGCGACCCGGTAAAAACGGCAGAATTAATGGCGGAAGCACTGGAAATCAGTAAAATATTCAATTTACCGATTATCGACCACTGTGAAGAACCAAACGGCGGGCCGCCGGAAGGTGAAGCAAAAATAGTCGCCCGTGACCTGGAATTGGCAGAAAAGACCAAAGGCTGGGTGCACATCGCGCATGTCAGTACCGCAGGAGCGGTCGAACTTATCCGACAGGCAAAAAAGAAAGGTGTGAAGGTAACCGCCGAAGCCACGCCCCATCATCTGCTGTTGACAGAAGAGATGATTGAGAAACGGGGGGCATTAGCCAAGGTGAACCCGCCACTGAGAACGGAGGCGGATAGGCAAGATTTGGTACAGGGAATCAAGGACGGGACGATAGATATTATCGCCACCGACCACGCGCCGCACACGATGGCGGAAAAACAAAGACCATACACCGATGCGCCGGCCGGTATCAGCGGTTTTGACACGGCAGTGGGGAGCCTGCTGTGGCTGGTGCAGTCTAAACAACTGACGTTAACGGAATTAGTTGCTTGCCTGACATCGAAACCGGCGGCAATTCTGCACAAACCGTTGGGTACCTTTGCTGTAGACACAATCGCAAATATGACGATTATCGACCCGAACAAAGAATGGGTCGTTGATGTCAATAAATTCATTTCTCTCGGCAGAAACACGCCCCTGGCAGGCGCGAAATTGACGGGCAAAGTTGTGGCAACAATTTATCAAGGTAATCTGGTTTATAAAGATGATTCAGTAAATATAGGATTGAGAGCGTAATGAAGAAACAAGCTTATCTGGTTCTGGCCGACGGTTCGGTCTACGAAGGATTTTCCTTTGGGGGAGACGCGGATACTTTCGGCGAGGTCGTATTCAATACCAGCATGATAGGTTATCAGGAAATGCTGACCGACCCCTCCTATGCCGGGCAAATTTTGGTGCCTACCTATCCGCTCATCGGCAACTACGGCATCAATGAACAGGATGATGAAACAGATAGAATTCAGGTCAGGGGCTTTGTCGTCCGCGAAGAATGCTTGGAACCCAGTCATTACCTGAGTAATAAAACAATCCATCAATACCTGCTGGACGGAGGGATTTCCGGTATCTATGGTCTGGACACCCGGTCAATTACCCGCAAACTGCGTTCCGTCGGGGTAATGATGGGCATGATTACATCCCGGATGAAACCGGAACAGGCACTGACAGAACTTAAAAACAAACCCGATTACGGCGCCATAGATTATGTAAAGGAAGTCAGCACTAAAAAATCTTATATCTGGGAAAAAGATAAATCTATTGAATATAAATATAATGTCGTGGCCTATGATTGCGGACTGAAATACAACATTCTGCGGCTTTTAAAGGCCAGAGGTTGCAAAGTGACAGTCATGCCCTGCACCAGTACTTCGGAAGACATCTTAAAATTAAACCCGGACGGTATCTTACTCTCTCCCGGTCCCGGCGACCCCAAACTATTAGATTATGCCGTAAAAACAGTGCGCGGGCTGGTGGGTAAAAAACCGATGATGGGTATCTGCCTGGGGAATCAACTGATTGGCATGGCCTTCGGGGCGAAGACTTTCAAATTAAAGTTCGGACACCGCGGCGGCAATCATCCGGTAAAGGAATTTGCCACCGGACGCGTGCACATAACGGCGCAGAATCATGGGTATGCCCTTGACCCGGATACGATGAAAGAAGGCCTGGAAGTGACCCACATTAATTTGAACGACGGCACGGTGGAGGGCCTGCGGCATAAGGAATTGCCGATTTTCGCCATCCAGTACCATTCGGAGGATTCCCCCGGCCCGATGGATAACCGGTATCTGTTTGATAGATTTATAGGGATGATGGAGAAGAAGCACTAAATCCTAATATCGAAATACTAAACAAATTCCAAAGGATAAAAAAGAAAAAAATAGCAGATAAACAAGATAAGGAATCTAATATGGTAGACAATTCCAAACCTTTCGCAGAAGCGACGGAAATAATATTAAAAACAACGCCTGATGTCCTTTCACCAATCATTAAAACTGTTATAGCTGAATTCGAGTGTGATGAAAATAGGGCTTTTTGGTTAATAGAAGAAACTGAAACTGCAACTTCGAGTTATAGAAAAATTCTTGTAGAAGCAATGGAAATCATGGAAAACAGCATCGCAAGTGAGGATTGTATAGGGATTATTACTTTACAATCACTTCCTAATGGGTGTACGTTATTTCGTATCCCTCCTCGTGACCATTGGTATATTAATATTAAACCTCACAAAATGACCCACCTTCGTCTTGAAGAACACGTAGGGAATGATGATTTTTATTTATTTGAAAATGTCTCCTCTTTTAACCGAGTATTAGACAGGTTATTTATTGAATTTCAAAGGTTAGGTTTTATAGATTTTAAGGAGGACAAACCACCTATTGGTTTTAGACTTCCACATAAAGAGTAATGACATGACGATTAGAAGATAAGGCAAGAAATAATAATGATGATAGATAAAGAACATATCAGTTTTCTTTTAGAAGACGAATATCCATCTATTGGAGACTATTTTGGTCCCTTAATATCTCATCGTCTTTCATTACCCGAGCCTGAAAAGTGCATTCTAATCCAATATTTAGATGAGAAAGGAAACGACCTTGATCTTTTTAATCTTGATCAAACTATATTGTATGGGGAAGAATACTGCGAAAGATTTCGAGAGATATTCAATATAGAATTGAATAATAAACAAAACCTAGATAGGGAATTCACTAAAATATTCGCACGACTTAAAGCGTTTGAATTTCTTTCAAAAAACCAATTTAGGTATATAAAATGGATGGGAGACCAACAAAAAGGGATCTCTTTTATCTCAAATAGGAATAATATTCATTTTGCGTTATCCCTTCAATTGAGCTCAGGAATTGATGAGTTTATAAGTTCGTTTGATAATTCCACTACTAAAGAACCATCATTTGAATATATTAAAGGGGAATTATATTCGGCATTATCGAATCTATATAAAGATTTAAACGCTTATTGTTCATCTCAAATAAGTTGTCAAGGTATTTTATTCATTTCTTTCGGTAAAGATTATTTAACCACCAAAAGTCATGGACTTCCTAAATATTTATTGCCTAAGATCTCAGCAGTTTTAAATACAGAATGGTTTGCGCTGAAAGATCAGGGTGAGAAATACAAATGCTTGGCTAACATTGTAATGTTATTAGGGATTAAAGGACGAGATATAATGGTTTATCCCAAATTGAGGAGTAGTAATATTGTCTACTAAACCAAAGAAAGTTTTAATCATCGGGTCGGGGCCGATTATTATCGGGCAGGCAGCAGAATTTGATTACGCCGGCACGCAGGCCTGCAAAGCGATGCGTGAAGAAGGCGTCATCTCCGTGCTGGTCAATTCCAACCCGGCGACGATCATGACCGACGAAGATATCGCCGACGTTGTGTATATCGAACCGCTAACGGTGGAAGTAATAGCCCGAATCATTGAAAAAGAGCGCCCGGACGGATTATTGCCGACTCTCGGCGGACAGACCGGACTGAATCTGGCCGTGGAACTGGCCGATGCCGGCGTACTGGATAAATATAATGTCCGCGTCCTCGGCACCCCGATTCAGACCATCCGCAACGCGGAAGACCGCGAGCTTTTCAAACAGCTTTTAATTAAAATCGGAGAACCGGTGCCGCGCAGTGAAACCGTGAATACGATGGAAGAAGGCAGGAGGGTCGCGAATGAAATCGGCCTGCCGGTAGTAATTCGCCCGGCCTATACACTCGGCGGTACCGGCGGCGGCTTCGCCCACAATTGGGATGAGTTAGATATTGTACTCAACAGCGGCTTGACCGCCAGTCCGATTCACCAAGTGCTGGTAGAAGAATCGGTCGCCGGCTGGAAAGAGATTGAATATGAGGTAATGCGTGACGGCGGCGATAACTGCATCACCGTCTGCAACATGGAAAATATCGACCCGATGGGCATTCATACCGGTGACAGCATTGTCGTGGCACCGAGCCAGACACTGACTAATAAAGAATATCAGATGCTACGCTCCGCCAGCCTGAAAATAATCCGCGCCCTGGGTATTGAAGGCGGGTGTAACGTACAATATGCCCTCGACCCGAAGAGCGAACGGTATTACGTCATTGAAGTAAATCCCCGCGTCAGCCGCAGTTCAGCGCTGGCCAGTAAAGCTACCGGTTATCCGATTGCGCGCGTCGCTTCTAAGATTGCGGTTGGTAAACGGCTGGATGAAATCCCCAATGCGGTGACCGGTAAAACCATGGCCGCTTTTGAACCGGCGCTCGATTACATCGTGGTGAAAATCCCGCGCTGGCCTTTCGATAAATTCGCCAGCGGCGACAGAGTACTGGGCACGCAGATGAAAGCCACCGGCGAGGTAATGGCCATCGACCGCACTTTCGAAGCAGCCTTTCAGAAAGCCGTGCGCTCGCTGGAATTCGGTAAAAAAACGCTGCTCTGGGAAGACCACAAATGGACGCTGGGAACCGATATCAACACTTATCCACTGGAACCGACGGACTTACGGCTCTGGGCATTAATGGCAGCGTTACGGCGCGGTATTGCTCCGGAGAAAATCGCCGAAAAAACGCACATCGATATCTGGTTCCTGGATAAAATGGTGAATATCATCAACATGGAAAAACGATTACTATCTCAACCGCTCACGCCTGATTTTATGAGAGAAGCGAAACGTCTTGGTTTTTCCGATGAAATGATCGGTACGCTGGCCGACAGATTACCGGAACAGATTAGAGAACAACGACAGGAATGGAATATCAGACCCGTTTATAAGATGGTAGACACCTGCGCGGCTGAATTTGACGCCGCCACGCCTTATTTTTACAGCACCTATGAATCGGAAAACGAGGCAATCCCATCTGCCCGAAAGAAAGCCGTAGTTATCGGTTCCGGGCCAATCCGTATCGGACAGGGAATCGAGTTCGATTATTGCAGCGTGCATGCGGCAATGGCATTAAAGGAAGCCGGTTATCAGAGCATCATGATTAATTCGAACCCGGAAACTGTCTCGACCGATTTCGATACCAGCGACCGGCTCTATTTTGAGTCATTGGATGAAGAGAGCATCCGCGATATCCTAGATAATGAAAACAGTAATGGGGCTAATGGCAGCAACGGCGACACGCCTTCAATTGTGCAATTCGGAGGGCAGACCGCGATTAATCTGGCCGACCCGCTATCACAAAGCGGCGCGCCGGTTTTAGGTACCAGCGCCGAGCATATCGACCTTTCGGAAGACCGCCTCCGTTTCGAGCAATTTTTGGGGAACCTGGGCATTCCCCAACCGCCGGGAGCCGGCGTTACCAGCATCGAAGAAGCGCTTAAGGTCGCTAAACTTATCGGCTACCCGGTGCTGGTGCGTCCCAGTTATGTCCTCGGCGGGCGCGGCATGGAAATTGTCCACAATGCTTCCGAATTATCGCACTATATGAGTATCGCCACCGAATTAAATACCGGACACCCCGTGTTGATCGATAAGTACCTGGAGGGTAAAGAGGCCGAAGTCGACTGTATCTGCGACGGCGAGACCGTCCTAATTCCCGGCGTGATGGAACAATTGGAACGCGCCGGTGTGCACAGCGGCGATTCAATGGCTGTCTACCCTGGGTTGACGCTAACCACGGCTGAAGTAGACACGATTACCGATTATGCGGTGCGCATCGGTTTAGCTTTAAATGTCAAAGGTCTGATGAACATCCAATTCGTGATTATGCCGGATCATCCCATTGGCGGCGCTTCGGTTTTCGTCCTGGAAGTGAACTCCCGGGCCAGCCGTACGGTGCCGTTCATTTCGAAAGTGACCGGGGTCCCGATGGTGAAAGTAGCAGTTAAAGTCATGCTGGGCACGAGCCTGAAAGAACAGGGCTATGAGACCGGAGTTTACAAACGGCAACACCTGGTGGCCATTAAAGCTCCCGTTTTTTCAATGTCTAAATTAGTCGGCGTCGATACGCATCTTGGCCCGGAAATGAAGTCCACCGGTGAAGTAATGGGCATCGACTATATATTTGAGGCGGCACTGGCCAAGACACTTTTAGCAGCCGGACTAATGCTGCCGCGGGAAGGCGGTATTCTCCTCAGCATCTCCGACAGGGACAAACCGGAAGCTGTGCCGATTATTAAGAAACTCGCCGGTATCGGCTACAAGCTCTACGCCACAGAAGGGACAGCCACCATGCTCAGCGCGCTGGGGCTGCCGGTGACAATGACCACCAAGAAGTTGAGCGAAGGACATCCTAACGTGCTGGATGTTATCATTGGCGGAAATGTACAGGGCGTGATTAATACCGTGACCAGCAGCGGGACTGTGATGCGGGATGGATTCGCGATTCGGCGAACCGCTGCCGAAAGACGAATCCCCTGTTTCACGTCGCTGGATACAGCGCGTGCCGCAGTCGATATTCTAGTCAGAGATAAGCACGATTATCATGTCCAACCGCTGGCAACATATCGCAACAGGAGACAACTGTGAAGATTGAAATCTGTCCAGTGATTTCCAACAATGAAATCACACCCGGTACTTATTTAATGTGGCTTGACTCTCCTGAAATAGCCCGCCGGGCGCAGGCCGGCCAGTTCGTAATGGTTGCCTGCGGGGAAGAAACTACATTACTCCGTCCCATCAGCGTACATAGTGTCGACCATGATAAATTTGCGTTGCTTTATGCTGTAGTCGGGAAAGGCACGGAATGGCTGACAACCCGGAAAACAGGCAATTTAGTGGATATTCTGGGGCCGCTGGGGAATGGTTTTAATGCGACTAAAACACCTTCGGAAACATTGAGTTTCCTGATGATTGCCGGCGGTATCGGTATTGCGCCGCTGCGTTTTCTCATCGAGAAAGTGAAACCATCATGCCGTCAAATTATCCTATTACAGGGGGCCGCCACCGCCAACAAGCTTTACCCGAAAGAGTTGCTGCCGCCCGAAGTCAGTTTGACCGCGGCCACCGAAGACGGCACGGCCGGTCACAAGGGACTGATTACCGATCTCATTCCCGCTTTCGCCACCACTGCCGATGAAATCTTTGCCTGCGGGCCGATGCCCATGTTTCGCTATCTGGCGGAACATCAGAAAGCCTTAAAACTTATCGACAAGCCGGTCTCGATTTCGCTGGAGATGCGGATGGCCTGCGGACTGGGCGTCTGCTACGGCTGCACTATCAGAACAAAGAACGGTCTCAAGGAAGTCTGTAAAGACGGCCCTGTCTTTAATTTGAATGAAGTGATTTGGGACGAGATGACGAGGGTGTAATTATTATGATTAGGCTTTTAATATTGTTGCGAAACAATAAAATAATAAACAACAAAACAAAGTAATTGCTTAAGGGTAAAAGGCAGGTGGGAATTTGACGACACAAGCCCACCTGCCTTCGCCGAAATTTGACAACATTATTGATTCATTGTAGTATTTAACTTGCAGATTCAAGGAGATAAATAAAAGTCTGATGCGTATGTTTAGCCAAACTAATATCATCCATCATCATTCTCATCGTGTTTTAACCACCCATCGGGCTTGGTCTACTAGTCGTTGAATTAAATTCAGGAAAAGGTTGTATTAAGCCCGAGACAAAATCCCGGGCTTTTTTTATTTACTGATTATGCGGACTGTTATTGTATAATTGGATAATAATTAAATTGGAAAGGTATTAAAATGAGAGTTCAAAAATGCAAAGGGACATGCGACTTATCGACTGAAGAAATGCGTCGTTTTCGCTTTATCGAGGGGGCTTTCCGCGACTCCTGCGGCAAATGGGGATATCAGGAAGTCAGAACCCCAACGATTGAATACATGCATCTGTTTACTTCAACCGGCACTCTTACCCCCGGCAAATTAAGCAAGGTTTACTCATTTCTGGACTGGGACGGCTGGAGCGGTGAAAGAGTAGTGCTCCGACCGGAAGGTACTATCCCGACTGTCAGACTATATATCGATAATCTGGCTGATAAAAAACTGGCGCGGTTATTTTATGTTATCAATACCTTTGTCTTTGAAGAGACTGGAAAAGAGAACCGGGAAAAATGGCAGTGCGGCGTGGAATTGATTGGCGCCGATTCAATCTCCGCCGATGTAGAATTGATAGCTTTATCCCTCGAAGTATTGAAAAAACTCGGTCTGGAAAATATTGAACTGAAGTTGTCTCACGCCGGTTTAATCCGGGCGTTGTTGACCGGTTTTGGCTTATCTCCGGAAGAACAGGGTAAGGTTTTCGACCAGATACTTGACGGCGATGTGGCAGTATTAAGCCGTCTGAAGGCAGAGACACCAGACCTGGCGCGTCTGCTAACGCCTTTACTCGATATGAAGGGAGAAAATGCCGGCTTTTTGCGAAATCTGAAGACTTTGTTTGGCAGCAGTCTCCCGGAATTCATCCCGGTACTGGATAATTTTATCGGTGTGGTTGACCTCTTAACAGCGAGGGGATTGAAATACCGGATCGATATTGCCTCCGGTCGGGGTTTCGAATATTATACCGGCATGATTTTTCAGCTTTTCGACGGCGATACCAAACTGGGAGGCGGCGGCAGATACGATGCTTTGATTCCGTTAATGGGTGGTAAAAATATCCCGGCGTCAGGTTTTGCCTTGCTAATGAATCACCTGATGGAAATAATTGCAATACCTCCCTCCAACGCAACGGAAGCTAATAAAATTCTTATTATCATAAGCGGTGGCAAACCGAATGTAGTGAAATCAGCTTATAATATCACGGATAGCTTACGGG
>Ga0182017_10002750_pt1 | contig 13237 bp, 13 predicted proteins | sample 712E3DmetaG_FD_120492 | JGI IMG/M metagenome (GOLD analysis project Ga0182017, IMG submission 120492) | Permafrost microbial communities from Stordalen Mire, Sweden - 712E3D metaG | ecosystem: Environmental > Terrestrial > Soil > Wetlands > Permafrost | place: Sweden: Stordalen | collected... | reverse complement strand
TCACCTGGCCTACTCCCAGTTCAAACTGGAAAGGCTGACCGGTACCCACAGTTGTCTGATAGACGGTGCCGTTTGACAGTTTTAAAGTATAATCCACCTGGACTGTATCGCCTCCTTGCGCGGCGGGCGTTCCCGGCGGCAGGGGCGTAGTTGTAGCGGTGGTTGTAGCAGTTTTGGAACAACCGGCCGATATTAATACGATTCCGGCTAGTAAGGATATCGCCAGAACAAAATAAAGTATTTTCTTCACTTTGAGCTCCTGAATATTTTTACCGAAATATATTAATCGCTGAGTTCAACTTGTGTCGCCCCGGCGCCGCCGTGCTGTGGGTCGGCCGGCCTTTGGGACCGGACCAGTGCGTGCTTCGATAAATAACGCCTCATTTCCTGACGCAAAACGCCCGTGCCCTTTCCGTGAACCACCCATACCCGGTAATGTCCCGCTTGAAATGCCCGGTAAATGAATTCTTCCAGCTTGGGAATCGCTTCATCCACGGTCAGACCGTGCAGGTCGATTTCATCTCCCACACGCTCGGTTTTGGCTTTACTCATATTTTTGTTGGTTAGCATTTTATAAATTATACCATGACTTTACGCTAAAACCGGATAAAACGGCTTTTTGAGGTTCCAGGGCGATTGCAAATACTGAATTTTCTTGAATCCATAAACCGTCATGAATTCGTCATATTCTGCCTTAATTATTTATGACTTTGTTATTATTCGCCCGATATAATTAGGGACCATCAATAATAGAAGAGTAGTAAAAGGGGTGGAATATGGGACTGATATTAGGCATCGGCATCGTTCTCTTGATTTTATGGGCGCTGGGTCTCTTCGTTTTCAGTTGGGGAGCGATTATTTACGTCGCGCTGGTCGTAGCCGTAATTTTAATCGTCATCTGGCTGATTCGTGCTGTATTCCGAAGGGCTTAGCCGTCCTTTAACAAAGGAGGCTTGATATGAACGTATTATGGAAAAAACTGAAATTCAGGGTCCATTGGTTGACTATGTCTGACCGGCAAAAGTACGGATATCTGTGGTTGCGCACGGCTGAACACCTGAAATGAAGCGGAGCTTATTATTATCTCAATAAGTTCCGGATATACGGTCGGGCTGTTTTATTAGCGGCCGTTGTTCTGAAATGCTGTGTTATTTCTTCTTCACCTGGATATAAACGAAGACGAATGTCGCGATACCGCCGATGGTGGCGAATATATCGCAAAAATACCATGGTAGAAAAGTCCATCCGCTGTCCAGTCTGAATACAACCGATTCGAAGATCATGGACAGCATTGCCCAGAATATGACGATGGCAATACCGATTGCAATCAGGCTCCAGGTTCTTGCTTTAGCTGTCATTTTTATATCCTCCCAGGCATAAATTAATGACGCAGGGTTCATTTACGTCGCTCATCTTAATTATATCGCTGTCAGGTCTGACATTCAGTATCCATCCGGTTGGAACGCGCGGTCATCTCCCGTTCATGTTACTTTCATGTTCCGTTCATCTTTTTTCTGTATAATGTAGGTAATGTGAAAACGTGACAAGGAGGCAGCTATGCGTGTACTTGTGGTGGAAGATGAAAGACGGCTCGCCGGTATTATCAAGCGCGGCCTGATCGAAGAGGGGTACGCTGTCGACACAGTCTATGACGGCGAGGAAGCGCAATACATGGGAGAAACAACCTCCTATGATATTATTATCCTCGATATCATGCTGCCGAAGAAAGACGGTATCGCCGTCTGCAAGGAATTGCGCGCCAAAAAAATCAATACTCCCATCCTGATGTTAACTGCCCGCGACAGCGTCGAGGACCGTGTCAAAGGCCTCGATTCCGGCGCCGACGATTACATGATCAAGCCCTTCGCTTTCAGCGAATTATTAGCCCGCATCCGCGCTTTGCTGCGCCGTGAAACATTATCCAAAACTCCCCGCATGCAGGTCGGTGAACTTATCCTCGATACATTAACCCGGGAAGCCTGGCGCGGCGACCGGAAAATTGAGCTGACCACTAAAGAATATTCGATACTGGAATATTTTATGTCCCATCCCAACATGGTCATCACCAGGACGATGCTGGAGGAGAACGCTTGGGATTATGAATACGACAGTATGTCCAACATTATTGATGTCTATATCCGCCGCCTCCGCCGTAAAATCGATGGAGATACGGACGACAGCCTGATTCAAACCGTCAGGGGCGCAGGCTACCGTCTGAAAACGACATGAAATTTTTTAAAAGCATCCGCACCCGGTTGACCCTTTGGTATCTGGCAATCATCGTTGTTTTGCTGTTGATGTTCAGTTCCGTGGCATATTTTATGCTGTATTACAACCTTTACAACAACCTTGACAATGCATTACAGAACCGGGCAAATTCTTTATCCGGTGCAACTGTGGTCATCCCAAGGTCAAACGAACTGTTGATGTCCTTTGACGCCAACGGCACGATGACACAGCAAATCGGCGGGGTAATTGTTGACACCTCCAAATTGAGCGACATGATTAAAAAGGCTATCGCCGGCCAAAACACTTACCTCACTGCCACAGGTACTGAAAATCAGCAGGTCCGGTTATATGCCACCGCTTTTTTTAATCCTTTTAACGGCCAGCCGGTAGTCATTGTCGTGGGTCAAACAACAACTGAAATCACCGGAGTTTTACACACATTTATCTATGTCATGGTCTTTGCCATGGTCGGCGTGATTGTTCTGGCAGGGCTGGGAGGCTTGTTCCTGGCGGAACGCGCGTTGAAACCCGTTCAGCAAATCACCAAAACCGCCCGGAAGATCGAAGGCAGCGACTTGAGTCAGCGCATCGACGTAAAAACCGACGACGAACTGGGCCGGTTAGCCGCGACGCTGAATGAAATGATCGGCCGTCTGGAAGAGTCGTTTAACCGCCAGCGCCAATTCACCGCGGACGCTTCCCACGAATTACGCACCCCGCTGGCAATCATGCAGGCGGAGGCAACTTTAGCCCTGAGCAAAGAACGGACCCCGGATGACTACCGTAAATCCCTGGAAACCATTTCGCAGGAATCGGACTATATGTCATCGGTCATCGGCAAATTGCTCTTTCTGGCGCGCAGCGATGCCGGTAAAGAACAGCTTAATTTTGAGGGCGTCGACCTGAAGGAACTGATTACCGGCCTCTCCGCTAACATCGAAGTCCTTGCTCAGGATAAAGGGATAAAATTCGCGGTAGATGCCAAAGAAGAACTGACGGTGAATGGCGACAAAGTCAAGTTGCGCCAGCTTTTCATCAACATTCTGGAAAATGCTGTCCGCTACACTCCCGCCGACGGTCATATTTCCGTCTCCCTGGTAAAACAGGAATCAAACGCGGTGGTTTCAATCACTGACACCGGCATCAGCATCCCGGCAGAACACCTGCCGCATATCTTTGAACGCTTCTACCGTGTTGATAAAGCCCGCGCCCGGGCTGACGGCGGAGTGGGTCTGGGGCTGGCCATCGCCAAAATTATCGCTGAATCTCACAAAGGCACGATTGGGGTCGAAAGTGAAGTCGGCAAAGGCACTACCTTTACCATCTCCCTCCCGCTGAAAGGCCCGGAAGACCCTGCGGCTGCTTAGACTACGGTTCTTTTTGAAATAATCTCGCTCTTGTCGTTCCCGCGAACGCGGGAATCCATCTTGTATCACACCCGTCTTGACCTGGGTCTGCTGCAATGAGTAGTACCGCAGGGAGGGGCGGCACAACTTAGTGTTTAGAATTCCGATATTCGGATTTTATCAGCTCAACAAGCCTTGCTGCTCGACGAACCCTTGTATTTTTCCCTCAGCTTCGGCTTTTCTATCTTGCCTGTCGGGTTGCGCGGTACTTTGCCGAAGAAAATCCTTCGGGGCCGTTTGAAATGGGCCAGGTTTTTGGCGCAAAAGTCAATCAATTCCGCCTCGGTCAAAGTCACCCCGGGTTTGATGTCCACTACCGCCGCCGCAATCTCCCCCAGCCTTTCATCGGGGATGCCGATTATCGCCGCGTCGTAAATCCCGGGATGGTTGTGCAGTATTTCTTCAATTTCCACCGGGTAAATATTTTCTCCGCCGGTGATGATTACGTCTTTTTTCCGGTCGGTAATCCAGAAAAATCCATCCTCATCCACCCGCCCGATGTCGCCGGTATATAACCACCCGTCTTTCAGTGTTTCCGCTGTTTTCTGCTGGTTCTTGTAATACTCACGCATCACGCCGGCGCCTTTGACGATAATTTCGCCGTTTTGCCCCTGCGGCACATCCCGCCCTTTGTCGTCGACAATCCGCGCCTGCCAGCTGTAGCCCGGTTTGCCTATCGCGCCGACTTTGCGCTCGTTCTCGATGCCGAGATGGATGCAGCCGGGTCCGGTCGATTCGCTCAGCCCGTAATTCGTGTCGTACTGCATTTTGGGGAAATAACTTTTCCAGTGTTTTATCAGGCCCGGCGGCACCGGCTGCGCCCCGATGTGCATCAGCCGCCAGCAGGACAGGTCATAATCTGTCAGCTTCAATTCACCCTTGTCCAGCGCCACCAGGATATCCTGCGCCCACGGCACCAGCAGCCACACGATCGTGCCCCTTTCCTGATTTACCGTGTCCAGAATCAGTTTGGGACTGATTTCGGTCAGAATCGTAGCGCGGCTCCCCGCCAGCAGGCTCCCCAGCCAGTGCATTTTCGCCCCGGTATGGTAGAGCGGCGGAATCAAAATGAAATTATCTTCACGCGTCTGGAAATGGTGTTTCTGCTCCAGCACGGCGGCAAACTCCATGTTCGCGTGGGTCAAAACAATCGGCTTGGGCTCACCGGTGGTGCCGGAAGTAAAATACACGCCGCAGGTATCTTCGGCGGTGATTTTTACTTTCGGCGGCTTCGGGGATGCTTCCCGTATCACGTCCTCCAAAGGCTCCATACCCTCAGGCACATTCGCCCCGGCAAAGATGTAATTTTTAATCGTCGGCAGTTGGCTGCACAGCGGCACGACTCTTTCCGTGAATTCTTCGCTGAATATCATCATCCGCGCTTCCGCGATGTCCGCGCAGTATTTTATCTCCGCGCCCGTGAATCTGAAATTCAGCGGCACCGCCCAGGCGCCGGTTCGGATAATGCCGAAATACGCCGCCAGCCAATCGATGGAATTCATCATCAGGTGGATGACTTTGTCATCTTTTTTAATGCCGCGCGCCGTCAAAGCGTTCGCCACCCGGTTCGCCCGTTCATCGAATTCGCGCCAGGTGACCGTCTTGCGCAGGTTTTTACCCGGATGCAGCTCAATCAAAGCAATCTCATCCGGGTACAGCCGGGCATTCTGTTTTAACAAATCCGCTATCAGCATAAATCAATCGTTTCCGGGCAAGCCACCCGGTTAGTTTTATTGGGGTTATTATAGCAGGTTTTACCGTTTTTCATCATCAATTTTCGTCATTTGAAGGGGTTCTCTTATTTCTTCCCTTGAGACAAAACTTCTTTTATACAGTAGAATATAGAAACTGGAAACAGGTACAGCCAGGTTATGGGGTGTTGACACGGGAAATGGAAAAAGAAATTAAACAGTTAATCCAGGTTTGTGAACTGTGGGAAAACGGCGTCATTGTGGAATCCGTCGACGGCAGCATCCTGAGCTGGAACAAAGGCGCCCGGGATCTCTATGGCTATTCCGCGGATGAAGCCGTCGGGAAAAAACACTCTTTCCTGGTACCCGGCGATGTCAATGACGATTTCCTGTCGATACTGAAAAGAATTAAACAGGGTGCGCCCGTCGCCCGCTATGACACGATTCACCTCCGAAAAGATTACAGCCGCATGACCGTCTCTCTCACGATTTCCCCGGTCAAGGCGGAAACCGGCAACATTATTGCCTTCGCCATTTTTATCCACAACACTGCCGACCAGGCACAGGAAAAAGAATTATTTACCGCTTTGACACAGAGTTCGCCCATCGGCATCTTTATCGTCAATGACGGAAAATTCCTTTATGTCAACCGTCCTTTCGAACGCATCGTCGGCTATGGTATCAATGAACTCATCAATACCGAAACGCTGCAGTATATCCACCCTGACGACCGTGAACTGGTCACCACCCTCTCCCGTGCGGCTTTGAAAAACGGGTTATGCCAGCCGTTCGAATACCGCGTCATCACCAAATCCGGCCAGACCAAATGGGTGTTGGAAACGATCATTTCCATCCATTATCAGGGCCGCAGGGCCGTCCTCGGCAATTTCATGGATATTACCGAAATGAAACGCCTCGCCGAAGAAACCAAACTGACCAACGAACGCCTCACCGCGCTGGTCAAAAACCTTGAGCAGCAGCACCGGCAGAACGCCATCCTCACCGAAATGCGCGATATGCTGCAGGCCTGCTCCAAAATGGACGAAATCGCGCCCATCATCATGGGTTTTATGAAAAAACTGTTCCCTTCGTCTCAGGGCGCGTTGTTCCTGTTAAGCAATTCCCGCACCGACCTCGAATCAGTGGTCACCTAGGGGCGATTTCCCTGCCGCCGCCGTCAACAACATTTTCCCGCCGGACGCCTGCTGGGGATTGCGCCGCGGCCGTGCCCATGTCGTGGAAGATGTCAGCATCGGCCCCAACTGCCCCCACCTCGTGCACACGGTGCCGGCGCCTTATGTCTGCCTACCTTTAATGGCCAAGGGCGATATCCTCGGCCTGCTCCACCTTAAAAATGTCCACCCGGGCAATAATTCCGAAATTGCCGACCTGGGACAAATGGCCGTCACTCTGTCCGAATACCTCTCCCTCTCCATCGCCAATGTCAAACTCAGTGAAACCCTTTCCCGGCAATCGATTCAGGACCAGCAAAGCGGCCTCTATAACCGGCGCTTTATGGAAGAATCCCTGCATCGGGAAATCATGCGCGCCGCCCGCAAGAAAACCTCCATCGGGATTATCATGGGGGATATCGACCACTTTAAAAAATTTAATGACGATTACGGCCACGCCGCCGGCGATAAAATCATCACCCATGTCGGCAAAATTATTAACGACCGTTTCCGCGGTTCCGATGTTGCCTGCTGCTACGGCGGCGAAGAATTCCTGATCATTCTCCCTGAAACATCGCTCGAGGATACGTTCAAACGCGCTGAGGCTTTACGAGAGGAAATCAAAAAGATGGAGGCGGTTTTCCCCGGCCAAGTCGCCGGCACAATCACCATGTCACTGGGCGTCGCCGCTTATCCCGAAAAAGGCCTCCGCATGGAAGACGTCCTGCGCACCGCCGATACCGCCCTCTATAAAGCCAAGCAGGAAGGCCGCGACCGCGTCATTTCCGGCTAACCGCCTCAGGGGGCAGTCTGTGGTCGTATCTGTAGGGTCAGGTTTCGAACCTGACCGCCCGTTGTTCCCGGTTTTGTCATTGCGAGCCGAAGCAAAGCAATCTCGGGGAAGTGATGTGTCAGCACCCTTAAACACTAATTCCGTCGAGGCTGTAGGGTCGGGTTTATAACCCGACCGCCATTTCCTTGCCTTCCGAAATGCCTACTTCACCCTCACCCTGGCCCTCTCCCATCAAGGTAGAGGGAACTAAGTTTTAGGTTAGTACTCTCGCCCCACCGTGGGAGAGAGCTAGAGAGAGGGGGTTTTGTCATTGCGGGCATAATAGTACAAAATGTGTGCTTTTCAGCACTGGAGTTATGCGTGACGTGAGAGTAGTATTTAGAAAAAATCTTAAAACGTTTTAAGGAATGATGCATTGATCAATAAAAACAGTGCCCACGTTGTCATAGCAAAGATGTAAAAAGAAACGGTGGTGGTGTAAATCTTGTAAGCGTTCTTTTAGTTCCCATAACCAGCGTTGTAAGTTAACCAGGGAGCAGATCTGGTTTAGAAGATGGATAGTTGAAGGCTATTCGGTAAGGCAATTGAGCCAACAAAGCGGGCATAGTCAAACAAAACTTTATCGAATTATTAATCATTGGTTAAGTGAGGCTCAAAATCAATCTGAAAATACGCTGGAACAGCATCGGTATTTAATACTAGACGGAACATTTTTACATCGTCCGGTAAGTATTATTACGCTGATGGATGCCGAGACTAATAAAATAATCGCAGGGAAATATGGCGTGAGTGAAAACTCCGAGCGGCAGCTACTTTCCTTCTTTAAACCTTTGATAGCTAGAGGATTAAAACCGATAAGCTGTACAGTAGATGGTAACCGAACCGCAATGCGAGTAATGGAAGAATTGTGGCCCGGTATTGTTATTCAGAGATGTGTGGTACATATTCAGCGGCAAGGTCTAAGCTGGTGCCGGATGTATCCAAAGACAGCCGCAGCCCGCGGGATGAGAAAGCTATTTTTACAAGTTACTGGGATTAAAAACGAAGAGGAACGAGATAAATTCTTTGAATCCATCAACAAATGGGAACAAAAATACGGCCGATACATAGAAGCACACCCTGAAAAAGGAAGAGTATTTAGTGATTTGAAAAGAGCAAGGAGCGTGTTAATAAAAGCGCTTCCTCGAATGTTTAGATATTTGGAGGACCCGAAGATATCTTCCACAAGTAATGGATTGGAAGGATACTTTTCACGGCTAAAAAGTCATTATCGACAACACAGGGGATTAAGTAAAGAAAAGTTAAATAGTTATTTCAATTGGTATTTTTGTTTTAGACCTAAATAGCACACATATTTGGGTAATATGCCCATTGCGAGCCGAAGCGAAGCAACCTCAGGGAAGAGGGGCTGCAACACACGGGTCTACTTCCCCTTCAGAATAAGCTGCCCTTTCCCATCAATCTCCCCGCTAATGCCGGTATGCAACCACCCGTCAATCAAAACCGCCGCGGTCTTCTGCGCATCGCCCTGATACCCGCTGAACAGCGAATCCCCTCGCACCAAAAGTTCCCCGCCGGTGCTGATTCTGATTTCGGTGTTCACGGTCGGGCGCCCGACGGCGGCAAAATCAATTTCCTCTTTCCCCTCTCCGGCAATTACCCCCGCTTCGGGAATCACAAAGGCCGGACGTAAATCGACGCCGACAGCCTGCAGCAGGCGGAAGTCCTCCGGATTGGTCGCCGGGCCGGTGCTGGCAGCACAGCGGATGCGGCTCAAACCGAACCGGCTCCGCATCGGACGGAAAGACAGGAAGTAACCGGGCAGGTTGGCCAGGCCTAACAGGAAATTCCGCTGCCGGTTTTTAATCCGGATATCGGCTAATCGATACCCCAGCGGCAGGAACGGGTTGGATTTAATTTTCTCCCGGATTTCGGCGGCGCCAATCTCCCACTGTTTCGGGGTCAAGGCGATAAAGTGCGGCTGTATTTTCCGCATGTATTCGGTAACGTTTTCCGGATTTTGCGGGAAGTTCAAAATTGCGCCGGTCAAAATGTGCGGCATGATGCAGAAGCAGCGGCTTTCGGCGCTGTCCGCGGGGAAGTTGGCGACCAGGTTGGCGCTGGGGCGGACCGGGAAGCGCAGCAGCAGGCCCTGGCCGGAGCTGACAATCGCCTTGTGCGTCAGTACGATGCCTTTTGGCGGCGCTTTGGCCGTTAAGCTATAGGCGATTAAGGCAACGTCGCTGCCGTCGGCCCTGTCGATGTTCTGCTCGAAAAGGCTGGGGTAGGTTTTCTCGTAGGCCGCGCCCAGTTTCAGCGCCTCGTCAAAATCCAGTAAAAGGGAATCCTTGGGGTTTTTCAGCCCCTCGTCGTCCCAGTAAATAATCTTTTTCAGATTGGGCATGTCGTCTTTAGCCGACTGGAATTTCGTAACCTGCGACTGGTCCTGCGCGATAGCGAATTTCGGCTTGCACTGCCCGGCAATGACTTTCAAATCGGCAGGTGTCGCACTCGATGGGATAGAGACGGCAATGCCCCCGGCGGCCTGGACGGCAAATTCGCTCCAGAACCGTTCCGGCGCGTTGTTCCCGATGACACAGACGGTATCGCCGCGCTCCAGACCGAGGCTAATTAACCCCAGCGAGAGCTGACGGACATTGTCGTAATATTTGCGCCAGGTAATTTTTTGCCGGACGCGGCCCTGCTTGCGCACCATCGCCGTCTCGTCCGCGGCGAAGTCGAAGTTGTGGCGGATGAAACCGGGCACAGTCGTGTAAACCCGCGGCTTCCACGCCTGCTCCGGCTCCGGCGCCGGGTCGAATTGAGGTATCGGTTCTTGAATTGTCATAATAAACTATTATACTCCAAAACCCCCATTGTCATTCTTGAGGCCGAAGCTGAAATACTTTTGCCATTAAGGCAAAATGCTGTAAGCCGCAGATGGAAGTACTTCACAAAGTCAAAGTACACTCCTGACGCGCTATATCAGGCATGGGAAACACGGCCTTGACCTCTATCTTATCCTTAAATACTATCAACCTCAATTGTAGCTTATCGAACAGCTCTCTTTGTGTAGTTGGGAACTGCATCCGCTCAGATAAATCATTGTCACCTATGTCGAGCAATTTCCTAACTTTCTTGTGAGGTTCATCTGTCATTTTGAACATTACACGCTTGTCCTCATCCGGTTCCTCTAAGTTCTTTTTCATCTCTGTGACTTGATTTTGCCAGAATTTTAAATAACCTCTGGTTGATTCTAGTTCACCTAACTCATTTGGGTCAGCCTCTCGCCGTAAAGTGATTAACCTCGCCTCTTCTTTTTCAAGATTCTGCTGGGCAACCTTATATTTATCTGTATCCATGTTGTCTATTATAAATTTATCAGCAAGCCGTGATTTCATTTCATTAATTTCTTTCAACCGTTTTTCGATAGGCATCAGTCTTGATTCAAGTGCTGATTCACGCTCTTTTAGTTTATTGATAGCTTCAATTACCAGTAGTTCAAGTTTGTTTGGGTCGTCAATGATGTCTATGGCCCGTTTACAGACAACTTGTTCAAGCAGGTCAGCTCTGATATTCCGGTTCGTGCATCGGGGCGAACCGTCGATATGGAACGTTTTCAACTTTCCTCTGCATATGTAGTTACGATGCTCCCATGCATGGGTTGCCCCGTAACTACATCCACAAGCGCCGCACTTTATAAGACCTTGAAGAGTGAATATACCCTTCTCAGCAGGTTTTAGATGTTTGTTATTGGACAGCCTCGATTGTGCGATATTCCACTTGTCTTCAGATACGATTGGAGGAACAGCTATCTTGATTGCTTTGCTCAGATCAACGTTGTTGATGTCGCTGATATGACAATGCCTATTCACTACAGCCTCACCTTTGTAGGTTGGGTTGATTAAAACGTGCCGTATGCTATTGTTATACCACCCTTTGCTGTTCTTGCCTCTTGGACTGACTAATTCTTTATTGAGCCGGTCAGCAATTGAACCCAGCGATTTGCCTGAAGCATACAGGTCGAATATCTTCCTGACTATCTCAGCTTCAGTTTCGTTAATGACAAGGTGTTTAGTTTCTTTGTTGTAGTCATAGCCGAAAGGTGCCCGACCCGAAGCCCAATAGCCTTCTTTCATCCGCTGAATACGCCCGGTTTTTGTGCGCTCCGTGATGTTGTCTCTCTCCCATTCCGCCGTAAGCCCAAGCACCTGAAATACAGTCCTGCCGATAGATGTCTGGGTATCAACCAGTTCCTTGATTGAAAAGAGTGATATATCCTGTTCCCTGAATTCCGCTTCAAGTTCGAGGATTAATCTCTGATTCCTTGCAAGACGGTCAAGCTTCCAGACGATGACCTTTTCAAAGTAACCGGCTTTAGCATCCCGTCGTAAGGTTTGTAGGCCGGGACGATTGCCATCTTTGCCACTGAAACCCCCATCAACGTAATTATTGAATATTTCCCAGTGTTGAACCTTGCAGAATGCCTCAAGTTGTTCAGACTGCGACTCAAGTGATGTGCCTTTTTCAGCCTGTTCTGCTGAACTTACCCTGCGATAAATTGCAACTCTTACAATGTGGTCTGTGCTGTTTACCATAATGTTTTTACTCTCCTTTTTAATTGAATTGCGCAAGCCCCATCTTTTCCCAATATTTAGGGAATACGTACAGACAGATTTCAATCATCCAATAAATCCCCTCATTGCCGTATATTGGTTTCCTATTTCTGTCATAAGTTGTATCATCTGCGATAGTGCCAATCAATCTGCAAACTTCTTTGATTTCTTCATCGGTCATGAGATCGTTTGGGTGGTCGATATCCAATACCATTTTCATTATTTCGACTAAGGAATGTACTTCAAAATTCATATCAAATTCTGCTATGATGTCCCAATAGCCCATTAGAACTCCTTTAATATTCAGACGGAAACAAAATGGTTGTCACAGACCTGTCAGACTCGGTCAGAATCCAAATCTTCCAATCATTTTGTTGGTAAGAAGACAGTAACCGTAGATGCTTTTCTAAGCTGAAATCATTTTCCTTTTTATCCGAATCGCACAAATCACCCCAATCTCCCTTTGTATGACGTTTGAGACTATCCATCACAAATTTTGCAAAAACAACGTCTTCTGCAACGCGGTCATTAACGCCTCTCGTCCAGACTATCTTGCCGAGTGGAAATTTCATATTACGCCTCACATATACTTCAGTAGGAATTGTATTAACAAGAGTACGTCGAGCATAATGAACAACATCTTCCAAGATATTCGGTCTAACGGATTTTTCATAAACTTCTTCCTTTTATTTTCTTGCCAAAGTTCAAATTTCTGAAAGTAGTTCGGTAACACCTGTAAACATATTGATAGCATCACTCCTATACCGAATCAGTTGATTTTAGAAACCTCAATTGATAAGGAAAAGGGGTGCCAACGGCCATGAAGTCGTTGACACCCCTAGTTACGCAATTGAATTTACGTGGCATCCGATGATTTCACTTCGACAAATCGACCAGGATAGGCACGGAACAGGTTATAACACCCGAATGAATTTTTCTCAGGATTGGGCCCGAATACATTGGCGTCAACCAGCGATTTCAATTCTCCTGCTTTCAAAAGCGATTGGTACACATTGTTTTTCGAAGGGTATATCTTGCCTGTCAGAGTGTCCTTAATCTGCACTTTGCCGTTGGATGTCGGCGGTTTTCGTTGTCGTGCAGGTGTCTCCATCAGTTGCTTGATAAGTATTGCCTGTCCATCAACGATTTTACGAAGCTCTTCAAGTTCATTATGAAGCGATGCCATCGTGAGAGGTTTCGCTTTAACAGGTGCCGGTTCAACAACAGTTGGCGGTTTTACCTCAGCGATGGGTTCAAGCGTGGGAGCAGGTTCAGCAACAACTTCGATGACAGTTTGGGGTTCGACTTCGGCTGATTTTTCGGGTTCAGC
>Ga0182017_10002748_pt1 | contig 13242 bp, 10 predicted proteins | sample 712E3DmetaG_FD_120492 | JGI IMG/M metagenome (GOLD analysis project Ga0182017, IMG submission 120492) | Permafrost microbial communities from Stordalen Mire, Sweden - 712E3D metaG | ecosystem: Environmental > Terrestrial > Soil > Wetlands > Permafrost | place: Sweden: Stordalen | collected... | reverse complement strand
GGCATGTCGCTGGGCCTGTTCGTGAGCGCGTTTGCCCGCACCGAGTTCCAGGCGATCCAGTTCATGCCCGCCTTCATCTTCCCGCAGATCCTGCTCTGCGGCCTGTTCACGCCGCGCGCGCAGATGGCCGGCTGGCTGCGCGGCATCTCCGACGCGCTTCCCTTCACCTACGCCTACGACGCGCTCTCGCGCGCCACCCAGCGCGGTCTCTTTGACGGGCGCTTCGCGCTCGACCTCGGGGTCACGATCGGAGTGACGGTGCTTGCGCTCGCCCTCGGCGCGTCGACGTTGCGACGGCGCACCGGCTAGGAAGATGAAGCGCCCGGAGCTGCTCGAGCTTCTCGGCGGACTTCTGCTCGATCTGGAGCGGCCGCATCCTGTTCGCGTCGCCCTCGACGGACCCGACGCCGCCGGTAAGACGATGCTCGCCGACGAGCTTGCCGAGCTCCTGGCGGAGAAGCGGCCGGTCATCCGGGCGGGAATCGACGGCTTTCACAAGCCGCGCGAGTACCGCCTTCGCCGCGGCCTGGACTCCCCAGAGGGTTACTTCCTCGACTCCTTCGACTACGAGGCGCTTAGCGGTCTTCTTCTGGAGCCGCTTGGCCCCGGCGGCTCGCGCCGCTACCGGCGGGCGGTCTTCGACTATCGGGTGGACGAGGAAGTCCTCGCCCCGGAAGAGGAAGCCCAGGCCGGCGCCATCCTTCTCTTCGACGGCGTCTTTCTACTCCGTCCCGAGCTGCGACCGCTCTGGGACTTCTCGATCTTTGTGCATGCGGACTTCGACGAGATCGTTCGCCGCGTCGAAGCCCGCGACCGGGAACTGATGGGAGGTGCCGAGGCAGTCCGAGAGCGCTACCGAGCCCGGTACATCCCCGGCCAGGAGCTCTACTTCAGCCGTTGCGCTCCGCAGCAGGTTGCCGACATGGTCATCGACAACACGAACGTGAAAGAGCCGATGCTGATCCGGTTTCCGGAGCCTAGACGGCCTTGACCGCGGCGATCAGCTTGACGATCGAGTCTTTGGCGTCGCCGAAGAGCATCGATGTCTCGGGCTCGTAGAAGAGGTGGTTTTCGATTCCGGCGAAACCCGGGTTCATCGAGCGCTTGAGCACCACGACGGCTTTCGACTTGTCGACGTCGAGGATCGGCATGCCGTAAATCGGGCTCGACGGGTCGGAGCGAGCGGCCGGGTTGACCACGTCGTTGGCGCCGATCACCAGCGAGACATCCGTCTGCGAGAACTCGGGGTTGATCTCGTCCATCTCTTTCAGCTGCGTGTAGGGCACATTGGCCTCGGCCAGGAGCACGTTCATGTGCCCCGGCATGCGCCCGGCGACGGGGTGGATGGCGTACTCGACATTGACGCCGCGCGAGGTGAGCAGGTCGGCGAGCTGGCGCACGTCGTGCTGAGCCTGGGCGACCGCGAGGCCGTAGCCCGGGACGATGATCACCTTGTGCGCGTAGGCGAGCATGATCGCCACGTCTTCTGGAGTGGTCGCGCGAACCGTCAAGCCCTCGTTCGAGGCGCCCCCGGGGCCGGCGGCCTGGATCTGGCCGAAGGCGCCGAAGATGACGTTCCTCAGCGAGCGGTTCATCGCGCGGCACATCATCAGCGTCAGCAACGAACCGGAGGAGCCGACGAGCATACCGCTGACGATCAGGACGTCCTGGCGTAGCTCGAAACCGGCCGCCGAGGCGGAGATACCGGTGCAGGCGTTGAGCAGAGAGATCACGACCGGCATGTCGGCGCCGCCGATCGGCAGCACGAACAGGACGCCGAAGGCGAGCGCAGCGGCGATCTCGATCAAGAGCAGCGAGATGAGCTGATAGCTGTGACCCCCGAGGATGATCGCTCCCGCCGTGACGCCGATCAGGAGGATGAGGATGTTGCCGACTCTCTGGCCGCGCCAGACGATCGGGCGGTCGCCGACCAGGCCCTGCAGCTTGCCGAAGGCGATCATGCTGCCGGCGAACGAGATGCTTCCGATCAGCGCCGAGATGATGATCGCGACCGACTCGTTGAGGATTATGCGACCGGGAGCGCCGGCCTTCTCGTGGAACTCGACCAGTGCGACCAGGGCCACCGCGCCGCCGCCGACGCCGTTGAAGAGCGCCACCATCTGCGGCATCGCAGTCATCTTCACCTTGCGCGCGCCGACCCAACCGACCGTGCTTCCGATGATGGCGCCGGCCGCGATGATCGCGTAGCCGATGCCATAGAAGTGCTTCTGCGCCAGCGTCACGGCGATGGCGAGCGCCATGCCGATGGCTCCGAGCTGATTGCCCAGTCGCGCGTGCTTCGGAGAGGAGAGGAACTTGAGCGCGAGGATGAACGAGACGATTGTCGGCAGGTAGGCGAGTGTCGTCAGGTTGGCGTTCACTCGACTATCTCCCCTTGAACATCTCGAGCATGCGGTCGGTGACCGCGAACCCGCCGACCACGTTTGCGCTGGCCAGGACGACGGCGAAGAAGCCGACCACCTGTGCCAGTGTGGAGTGGAGATTCGCGCCGGTGATCAGGATCGCGCCCACGATGACGATGCCGTGGATCGCGTTGGTGCCCGACATCAGCGGGGTGTGTAGGAGCGTCGGCACCTTGGAGATCACCTCGATGCCGAGGAAGATCGCCAGGATCAACACCGTCAGCTCAGCCAGAAAGACGGCCGTGTTACCGCTCACGATTTCGTCTCCTTCCTAGTAACGCAGGCGCCTTCGATGATCTCGTCTTCGAAATTGAGTTTGAGCTCGCCGTCCTGAACCAGCAGTCCGAGTAGCGAAGCGACGTTGCGCGAATACAGCTGGCTGGCATGGAAGGCCATCTCGCTCGGCAGATTGGTCAGGCCGACGACGGTGAGGCCGTTCTTCTCGACGATCTTGCCGGGCACGGTTAGCGCGCAGTTGCCGCCGTTCTCGGCCGCGAGATCGACGATTACCGAGCCGGGCCGCATGGCCTGGGCCGCCTTGGCCGGAATCAGCTTCGGTGCCGGGCGGCCGGGCACGAGCGCAGTGGTGACGATGACGTCGAAATCCGGGATGCGTTTCTCGAGCTCGGCTTGCTGCTTCTTTCGCTGCGCCGCGGTGAGCTCTTTCGCGTAGCCGCCCTCGGTCTCCTCGCCGACGACGCCGAGGTCGAGGAAGATGCCGCCGAGACTCTCGATCTCCTCTTTCACGGCCGGGCGGATGTCGAAGGCCGATACGACGGCGCCTAGCCGGCGGGCGGTTGCGATCGCCTGCAGCCCGGCGACGCCGGCGCCGATCACGAGCACCTTGACTGGTGCGATCGTGCCGGCTGCTGTCATCAGCATCGGGAAGAGCTTCGGTATGCGGTCGGCGGCGATCACAACAGCCTTGTAGCCGGCGACGGTCGCCTGCGAGGAGAGCGCGTCCATCGACTGTGCGCGGGTGATGCGCGGCACCGACTCCATCGCGAAACCGGCGATTTCGTGCTTGGCCAGCGCGTCGATTCCCTTCTGATCGGTGAGCGGCTGCAAGAAGCCGATCAAGACCGCGCCTTTCTTGAGCAGCTTGACCTCGGCGGCGCTCGGTTGGGCGACCTTGGCGACGATGTCGGCGCCGAAGGCTTCCTTGGCGGTGACGAGCTTGGCGCCGGCCGCTTTGTACGCCTCGTCAGTGAAGGAGGCTGCGGTTCCCGCGCCCTTCTCGACGACGACCTGGAGCTTCTGCCCGGTCAGTTTGGCGACGACCTCGGGGACGAGGGCGACACGCGCCTCGCCGGCAGCCGTTTCCTTAGGGACTCCGATCTTCACGGCGCCGAACGATAGCGGAAAGGAGCAGAGCGTCCGAGCGAACCGACTTTTTCAGTCGCCATATGGGTTTCGTGCAAGTCAAAATCGCTCAAGTCGATTTCGATCTCGATGATTTCGATTAGCTCGGGACATACGAGAGCTGCCCGTCCGAGGAAGATGGAAACGGCGGCGGCGATCCTTCGAGCGATGAGCCCGACGGCTAGAGAGAGAGAAGCTCGGGCACCCGCGAGATGACCTCGTCGGTGAACTCGGTCGTTCCGTTCGCGCCGCCGAGATCGGCGGTGCGGACTCCGTCGTGGATCGTGTTGAGGCAGGCCTTGCGGATCGCGTTTCCGACCCGCTGCATCGTCGCGTCGCCGTGCGCGAGCAGCGCCGCGCCGGCCAGGATCATCGCCAGCGGATTGGCCATGTCCTTACCCGCCAAAGAGGGGGCCGTTCCATGCGCCGCCTCAGCCATCAGGCGTCTCGGAACGTAGTTCTCGTCGAGTGCGGCAACCAGCGACTCGGCGCCGGCTATCGACCCGAACATCGGCAGCACCAGATCGGAGAGAATGTCGCCGTCGCGGTTGAGCGCGGGGATGACGAGCGGCTCGCCCTCGGCGGCGAGAAGAAGAGCAAAAGTCGCATCGATCAACTGCGGGTTGTAGGGAACATCGGGATGCCGTTTATAAGCAGCGTCGAGCTCCTCTTTGAACATCCCTTCGTAGACAGGACTGACCGTGTATTTGGGACCGCCGAAGACGGTCGCCTTCATGTCTTTCGCCTCGCGGAAGGCGAATTCGGCGACGGCGTGGCAGACGCGGCGCTCGATCCGCTCCTTCCGGAACGCGACCTCGGTTTCGCCTTCGCCTTCGCGCCACTCCTCGGCGCCGTAGGCGTCGCCGACCGCCATCCTCACCACTGCGATCGGCGCGTGCACCCCGGCGATCGGAGTGACACCGGGAATGCGCCGGCCGGTGCGAACGATCACCTGGGCGCCGATCTCCTCGCGCAGGATCCTGTTCGGGGAGCCGACATCGCCGGGCTTCTCGGGCGTGATTGTCGGCGCCTTCAGGCCCAGACCAAGCTCGCGGATGGCCGCCGCGGCCTCCGAGACGACGGCGTTCCCGGTCGCCCTGCGGTTGGCGAGCGAGAGATCGAAGCGCTGCAACTCGAGCTCGATCCCGATCGTCTCGGGCGCGATTACGCGTAGTGCCTGCTCGAGCAACTCCTGCCCGGTTTCGTCGCCCTCGAGAACTGCAAGAGATCGCTTCTCCATGCGGGCAATCGTACCCGCCAGCGGCGAAAGGGCTGCACGCAAGTCAATTTTAAGGGGACTTAAAGTCGAAAAGGAGCCCGCTGATTTCTTCTCGCGCCCGTTCTCTTCGGATTTGATCCGCGTCGCAGCGTCGCTCACGCTTTGCGCGCCTTCGCTTCCACCGGCGGCAAGCTGCAAATGGCGCCAAAGCAGCGGTTTCTTTTTTGTCTTCCGAGGCGATAGGTATCAGGATGATTCGTCAGCGTCTCGCGACCTTCTGGAAAAAGCAGAACTCGCTAGATCACCGATGTCCATTCATCACTGAGAAGGAGCATTCCCTTTCGAGTACGTATTCATGTACGATAAAGGTGTAGTTCCCGATAATTAGGAGGATTTCGTGGCCCGTAAAACCGTGCTCGTATGCGATAGCTGCAGTAAAGAGATCGACGAAGGAAAGGGCGCGACGCTTCGTCTGACGTATGCCGATGCGCGGCGTGGCGCGAAGCAGGCCGACCTCTGCGAGGTCTGCGCTCAGGAATTGCCGGGACATGCGACCGCCCGTCGCGGACGCCGCCCGAAGAGCGCTGCCTAGCGGCGGCCTCACAAAGGTAGAGGAGAGGGGCGGGAAACCGTCCCTCTCTTTTTTTATCGCCGTTCCTGTTCGAGAGCGGATACCGGCCGTGGCGCGGCGGGCGCGGACTACGATGGGCCGATGCCGCTGAGTCTTCTCGTCGGGCCCGCCAATGCCGGCAAGGTCGAGCGACTACTCGAGCAATTCCACAACGAGATCGAGCGGGGGCCGTTCTTGGTCGTCCCCAACGTCGGCGACATCGAACGCAGCCAGCGCGATCTCCTACGACGCTCGCCGGCACTCTTTTCCGGCCGCGTCGGGACCTTCGACGATCTTTTCCGCGAGTTGTCTGCGCGGGCTTCTGGACGGCGCCGGCTCGGCGACAACGGGCGCCGTTTCGTCGTGCGCTCGCTGCTGAGCGAAGCGAAGCTCGATTCTTTCGCCCGCTCGGCGCGTTTCGGCGGTTTTCTCGACGCCCTGGTTGAGAGTTTCGCCGAGCTCGAATCGGCTCTGATCGAGCCTGCGCAAGTAGAGGGCGAGCTGGGCTCGCTCTATACCCTCTATCTGGCCGAGCTCGAGCGGCTAGAGAGTGCCGACCGCGAGCTGGAGCGCTGGCAAGTCGCAGATCGCCTGGCCGCCGAACTGGGCGCCTGGCCTTCCGAGCGTCCGCTCTTCGTCTACGGCTTCGAGGACCTCAGCGGTGCGCAGTGGCGGTTACTGGACGCGATCGCCGCCCGCGCCGAAGTGACCGTGGCGCTTCCCTACGAGCCCGGGCGGGCGGCCTTCGCCGCGCTGGTCAGCACCCAGGAGGAGCTCGCCCGCCGGGCTTTCGGGCGCATCATCGAGCTGCCTCCTCGCTCCGGCGAGTACGCCGCGCCCGCGCTGGCCTTCGTTGAGCGCAACCTCTTCGAGCCCGGCGCCACGAAGGCTCCGCCCAGCGAGGGAGCGATTCGCTTTCTCGAGGCCTCGGGTGCCCGCGCCGTCTTCGAGCTTGTCGCCGAGGAGGCGCTGGCGTTGCTCAGAGAAGGAGTCGAGCCGGAGGAGATAGCAATCGTCTGTCCTTCGCTCGAGCGCCAGCGTGCGCCGCTCGAGACAGCCTTCTCGGGCTTCGGGCTTCCCTACGTGCTCGAGGGTCGCGTCCGCCTCGGTCAGATCCCCTTCGGTCACGCTCTCTGCGGTCTGCTTCGCTTCGTCTGGGCCGACGGCGATCGGCGCGATCTCTTCTCATTCCTGCGCTCGCCGTACTCGGAGCTGACGCGCTCCAGCGCCGACTTTCTCGAGGGGCGGCTGCGCGGCCGCGCGGTGCACACTCGCGCCCGGATCGAGTCGGAGCTGGCCTCGCTCAGGGGCGGCCAGCAGATCGGCGATCTGGAGGCGCTGGCGCAGGCGTCCTCGCCGCTGGAAGCCGTGCGCGGGCTTCTGCCGCTGATGCTGCGGCGGGCCTACGGGCTCGAGAATCCACCCGTCTCCGAGCAGGCGCGGCTCGACCTGCGCGCCGTAGACAGTTTGCGCTCGCTGCTGGAGGAGCTGGACGGCTGGCAGGAGCTGAGCGGCAGGACGGTCTCGCGCGAGGATCTCCTCGCCGCGCTCGAGCGCTCGCCGCTGCGGTTGGGCTCGGTCGGCGAGCCGGGTCGCGTCGTGGTCAGCGATCTCCTGCAGGTGCGCGCACGGCGTTTTCGCGCCGTCTTTTTGCTCGGGCTCGAAGAGGGCAGCTTCCCGCGCCGGACCTCACGGCAGCAGCTTCTGGGCGAAGAGGCGCGCGAGCGGTTGGAGGCGCACGCGGCCGCACCTCCGCCTGCCGATCCGCTCGAGCACGATCGCTTCCTCTTCTACAACGCCTGCACGCGCGCCCACGAGCGGCTCTACCTCGTGCGCGAATCCGCCAACGAGGACGGTTCCCCGCGCCAGGCGAGCCCCTTCTGGGAGGAGTTGCGCGAGCTCTTCGATCCCGCCGACGTCGAGCGCTGGACGAAGCGCAGGTCGCTTTCGAAGCTGGTCTGGGACGAGGTCGCGGCGGCGCCAAACGAGCGCGAGCGGTTGCGCTCGCTGGTGGCGCTCGCCTCGTCGGAGCTTCCGCGAGCCCGCGCACTCGCCCGGGCCAACGGCTGGGATCGTCAGCTCGAGCGCGCGCTCCGAGCCTTCGAGCGGCCGACGGCGCTCCGCAACTCGGTCGTTCTCGAGCAGTTCCGAACTCGCGCCACTTTCTCGGTCACCGAGCTCGAGGCCTTCGGCACCTGCTCATCGATCTGGCTGGTTGAGCGCATCGTCTCGCCGCGCGAGATCGACGGCGAAGTGGACGCGAAACTGCGCGGCTCGGTCGCTCACCAGGTTCTCTACCGCTTCTACTCCGGATTGCCCAAGCGGCTCGGCACCGAGAAGGTCGAGCCGGACAATCTCGATCGCGCGCTGGAGTTCCTCGGCGAGTGCCTGAGCGACTCGCTTGCAAGCCAGGTGAGGTTGGAGCTCGACGAGCTCGAGCTCCGCGAGCTCGAGGCCGGACTCCGGCGCGACCTCGAGCAGTTCGTTCGCAGCGAGGCCGTCTCGCCGCTGCCGCTGGTGCCCAGGCGCTTCGAGATCGGCTTCGGTACGGAGCGTTCGGCCGTAGAGCTGCGCCGCGGCCTCGACCTCGGCGGTTTCTCGCTCTCGGGAAAGATCGACCGCATCGACCTCGATCCCTTCTCCGCCCGCGGCCTCGTCCAGGACTACAAGTCGGGCAAGACGGCTCACTCGGCCGCCCAGATCGAGTCGGAGCTGAAGCTGCAGCTGCCGCTGTATGTGCTTGTCCTGCGCGATCTGGTTGGTGTCGAGCCACTCGGCGGTGTCTACCGGGCGCTGGCGGGGGAGCGTCCCTCGCGGGGGCTCCTGCGGGCGGAGGCGGAAGAGGACGGAGTCCCCGGCTTCGTTCGCAACGACTACCTCGAGGAGGACGAGTTCTGGGGCAAGGTCGATTGGGCGTCCGAAAGCGCGCGCAACTTCGTCGCTCGGATCCGTGGCGGCGACGTTCGCCACGATCCGCTCGGGCGCGAGCTTGGCCCGGGCTCGAAGAACGCGTGTCCGAGCTGGTGCCGGCTGGCGCCTCTCTGCCGGGTGCCCAGAAGATGAGCGCGCGCACTCCCAATCCAGAGCAGCGTCGGGCGATCGAGGCCTCCGGGGTCGTCTTCCTCTCGGCCGGCGCCGGCACCGGCAAGACGACGGTGCTGGTCGAGCGCTTCTGTCGGGCGGTGGTCGAGCGCGGGCTCCCGGTCGATTCCCTGCTCGTGATCACCTACACCGATCGCGCCGCCGGCGAGCTGCGCTCGCGCATCCGCTCGGCCCTGCACGAGCGCGACCGCCACGATCTCGCCCGCGAGCTCGACGGAGCCTGGATCTCGACCATTCACGGTTTTTGCAGCCGGCTGCTGCGCCAGAACGCGGTTGCCGCCGGCGTCGATCCGCATTTCCGCGTGCTCGATGCCGAGCAGGCGTTGGTGCTCGGGCGGGAAGCCTTCGGCGCCGCGCTGGAGGAGTTCTGCACGGACGGCGAGCGGACGCGGACGGACTTTCTCGTCTCCTACGGGCGCGCGGGCCTGCGGCGGATGATCATCTCCACCTACGAGACGCTGCGCTCGGCCGGGCGCCCGCTCCGGCTCGAGCTCGCTGCGCCGCCCGAGCGCGGCGAATGCGAAGCGTCCCTGCGGGCCGAGGCCGAGGCGCTCAGCGCCGACCCCAAGACCACCGAGCAGACGAAGGTCACGGCCCGCGAGCTGCTCGACCTGCTTGACGAGCATCCCTCCGACGAGCAGCTGCTCGATCTCGGTGAGTTCCGCCTCGGAGTCAAGAAAGCGGCCGCTTACGAGCAGGCGCGGCTCGCGCTCGAGCAGCGAGCCTGGGATGTGCTGGCGCTTGCCGACCGCGATCTGATCGAAGAGTTGCTGCAGCTCTTCGAGCGCGCCTACCGGGCTGCCAAGGACGCCGCCTCGGCGCTCGACTTCGAGGACTTGCAGCTCTTCGCCCGCGATCTGTTGCGCGACGACCGGGAAGTGCTCGAGCGCGAACGGTTGCGCTTCCGCTCGTTGCTCGTGGACGAGTTCCAGGACACAAACCGGCTTCAGTGCGAGCTGATCGATCTACTCGCGGGCGAGGTCGGCGCGGCCTCTTCGGCCGGTGCGGGCGGGGTGGAGGAGCTGTTCTTCGTCGGCGACGAGTTCCAGTCGATCTACCGTTTTCGCCACGCCGACGTCGACGTCTTCCGCGCGCGTCGCGCACAGGCGAGCGGTGTGCTCGACCTGACTCTCAACTATCGCTCGCGCCCTGAGGTGCTGAACGCCATCAACTACTTCTTCGCGCCCGACTTCGGTGCCGACTACCGGCCGCTCGCCGCCGCGGCGGAGTTCCCTCCGCTTGACGGTCCGGCGGTCGAAGTGCTCGTGACGGACAAGCCCAGCTATTCCGGCTCGAACTTCGACTGGCGCCGGGCCGAGGCGCGCCACATCGCCGCGCGCATGAACGAGCTGGTGGAAAGCGGCGAGGCGGCTCCGGGCGAGATCGTTCTCCTCTTTGCCGCGGGCACCGACTCCGAGCTGTACGAGCAGGAGCTGCGCGCGCTGGACTTCCTACCTACCGCGCTACCGGCCGCGGCTACTACGGTCAGCAGCAGGTGCTCGACCTGCTCGCCTACCTGCGCCTGCTTCACAACCGCTACGACGACGAAGCGCTCTTCACGGTGCTCGCCTCGCCCTTCGTCGGGGTCTCCAACGATGCGCTCGTGCTGCTGCGCCGCGCCGCGCCGCGCCGCCCGCTCTTCAGTGGACTCGAGCGCGGCCTCCCGCCCGGCTTGAGCGAGGACGAAGGGCGTCTCTTCCGCGCCTTCCGCCAGCGCTACGAGCGCTTGGCGGCCGCGTCTGACGTGCTCTCACTCGAGCAGCTCTGCGAGCAGATCGTCAGCGAGCACGACTATGACCTGGCACTTCTGGCTCAGTGGGACGGGCGTCAGCGCTACGCGAACGTACGCAAGCTGGCGCGGATGGCGCGCTCCTTCGAGGAGCTGCGCGGACCCGACATCGAGGGCTTCGTTCGCTTCGTGACCGATCTCGGGGCCGCCGGCGCCTCGGCTCAGGAGGCTCCCGCCGAGGAGGAGGGCTCCGATTCGGTGCGACTGCTGACGATCCACGGAGCCAAGGGACTCGAGTTCAAGGTCGTGGTCGTCGCCGACGCCGGCCGCGGCAGCCCGAAGACGTTCTCGGACGAGATCCTCTGCCTGGCCGACGGGCGCTTCGGCTTCAAGGTCGCTGACCCCAGCGGCGGTAAGCGCCGCCCGGTACTCGGTTACGAGCAGGTGCGCCAGACCGACGCCGACCAGGAAGACGCCGAGCGGCGGCGCCTCTACTACGTCGCGATGACGCGGGCGATCGAGCGCCTGATCGTCTCGGGCGCAATCGACCCGGAACGCAGCGCCGACGTCCGCAGCCCGATCGGATGGGTGCTCGAGCGGCTGGGCACGGACGTGCTTGCGCCGGAAGCGGGCGAGCTTCAGGAGGTCGCCTACGGCGAGTCGAAGGTGCTCGTTCGCATCGATCGCTTCCAGCCCTCGGGCGGAGAGCCCGTCGCTGCGGAGAGCCTCGAGACGGATGGCGACGGGCAGCTCTCGCTCTTCCAGCAGGGACTCGCGCCCGTTCCCGAGCCGGTCGCGGCGGTGGAGCCGCTCCAGCCGCTCGTGCAGATACCGGTTCCTCCGCTGCACAAGCCGCGTCGGCTCTCCTACAGCGCCCTGAGGCTGTTCGAGAGCTGCTCCTACCGCTACTTCGCCGAGCGCGTCTGCGGCATGAAGCCCTTACCGCGCGCGCCCGCCTCGGGCGAGGGTGCGGGACTTGCCGCCGTCGATCTCGGCAGCGCCGCGCACGAGCTGCTGGAAGGGATCGATCTGACGGCTCCCAGGTCGCCGCACCGAGACGAGCTCGAGCAGAGCGTGCGCTTGCACTACCCGGCCGCCACGAGCGAGGATCTCGATCGGATCGAGCGCCTGGTCTCGAGCTACTGCGACTCGGAGTTGGCCGGGCGAGTGGCGAAGCTGCCCGGTCCCCAGGCGGAGCTCCCCTTCGTTTTCGAGCAGAGCGGGGTGCTCTTGCACGGCTTCCTCGACGTCGTCTCGCTCGGTGAGGGCAAGGCCTTTGTGCTCGACTACAAGACCAACCGGCTCGACAGGAGTGCCGAGGAGATCGTCGAGAGCGATTACCGGCTGCAGCGCCTCGTCTACGCGCTCGCCTGCCTGCGTGCCGGCTACGAGGAGGTGGAGGTGGTCTACGCCTTCCTCGAGAGCGCGGATGCCGTCGTCAGCACGACGTATCGCGCCGCGGATGCCGCGGAGCTCGAGCGGGAGCTGAGCGAGGCGATCGAGCCGATCGAGCGGGGCGAATTCAAGCCGACTCCGAGCCAGTTCGCCTGCTCGGACTGCCCGGCCAGCGGCGTCGTCTGCGCCGGCATGGATCTGCCCGGCGCCCCGCCCAGGCTCGCCTTGGTGCCCGTGGAGGGATAGGACACCCGTGCCGCGCGACTACACGGTCGAGGCTCGTCGTCGCGTCGGTCCGGCCCAGAAGAGAATCGGCTCGCTGATCGAATTGCTCTCGGTGGAGCACCCGGACGCGAAGATCGCGCTCCGCTTCGACAGCGACGTCGAGCTCCTGATCGCCGTGATGCTCTCAGCCCAGACCACTGACGTTAATGTCAACCGTGTCACGGAGCGCCTCTTCCGCAAGTACCACTGCCCCGAGGACTACCTCGCCGTCCCGATCGAGGATCTTGAGCAGGACGTCTACGAGACCGGCTTCTACCACCAGAAAGCGCGCTCGATCCGGGGCTCGATGCGGATGCTCGTGGACGAGTTCGGCGGCCGCGTTCCGCGCACGATCCAGGAGCTGGTGCGCCTGCCCGGAGTCGCCCGCAAGACCGCCAACGTCGTTGCGGCCGAGCTGGGGGAGGCGCAGGGCATCGTCGTCGACACCCACGTCCGCCGTCTGGCGCAACGGCTCGGCCTGACGCGCGAGCAGGATCCGGTCAAGATCGAGCGCGACCTGATCAAGCTCGTCCCGCGCGAGCAATGGCGTCTGTTCCCGCACCTGCTGATCTGGCACGGCCGCCATGTCTGCGCCGCCCGCCGCCCGGCCTGCGAGCGCTGCGTCGTCTCCGATCTGTGCCCGGCTAGCCGAGTCTAGTTCTCACGTAAGCAGCACCTAGCCGCGCCGGGCAGCGTGATCGAGCCGGGGTCGTAACTCGGTACGAAGTCGGCACACCTCGTGCGTTCTTTCTCGTTACCGTTTCACGACCCCGCGGGTGGGTGGATTTGGCGGGGGCGGAGAAACGTGGTGCCCTCGCACACCCGCCCGACACACCTTCGGTCGGGAAGGTGTAGTTAGGAACCGTTAGCCGGCGACAGCGCCACGAGCAACCCGCCGTCGTCGTCATAGGCCGGGAAGAAGTCGCAGACAACGGCCTTTTCGTTCCCGCTCCGCGCCTTCATCGTCATCGGCTCGCCCAAGCGCCGCACGCCCCACTCGAGCGCAAGCGCCACCGGATCCTGGTCGCCGGCCGCTTTCAGGCCCATCCCTTCGCGCACGTCTCGCCCGATCAGGTCTCCTTCCCCGTAGCCGCTCAGCTCGAAGACGCCACGCCCGACCGCGAGCACGCGCCCCTCC
>Ga0182017_10002747_pt1 | contig 13245 bp, 13 predicted proteins | sample 712E3DmetaG_FD_120492 | JGI IMG/M metagenome (GOLD analysis project Ga0182017, IMG submission 120492) | Permafrost microbial communities from Stordalen Mire, Sweden - 712E3D metaG | ecosystem: Environmental > Terrestrial > Soil > Wetlands > Permafrost | place: Sweden: Stordalen | collected... | reverse complement strand
CTGTGCGCGCCCCGGAAGGTGATTTCTTTCCAGAAAGCCGACCCTCTTCTCAGACGCAGGATGCTCTCCTTCAACAAATGGCTATCCCTGTATTACGTCCTTAACCTGGTCGGGGGGCGAATGGATCTCTTCTTCGTGGGAGGGCTCGCGGATGCCCGCGCGCTCGGCATGTACGGCGCCGCATCGAAAATCGCCTCCATCGTGGTCATCGTGACGAACTCCTATCTGACGGTGCTTCTCCCCGAGCTGTCGGCGGCGATTACTCCCGAACTGATACGGAAAAAGCAGCGGCATTCGATCCTGATCGTCAGCCTGTTCGGTCTCGGCATTCTTCTCCTGGCGGCGGCGGCGGATCTCGTCGTCGAAATTGTCTTCGGCCCGAAATTTGTGGGTACGGGGACGATGATCCGGGTGATGTGCGTGGGATTGCTCTGTGTCGTTGCCGCCTATCCCCTGAATGCCACGCTGTTTGCATGGAACCGGTCCGAGGTCTTCCCGATCATGTCGGGGGCAGGTATCGCCGCCCTGATTGCGGGGAACGCAATCTTCATCCCGCGGATGGGAGCACTCGGCGCGGCTGTGGCATTTTCTCTGAGCGGTGTCGTTGGCATTTTGATGTCGAGTGTGATATATTTTCTTCACTGGAGAAGACGCGCGCGTGAATCCACCGGTCACACCGTTTAAATGCGGCATCTGCGGCGGGACAGCAGGAGAAGTACTATTTGCGGCCCGGGATTTCAATTTCCATACGACCGAAGAGTCTTTTTCGATTGTCCGTTGCAGCGCCTGCCGCACCGCTCAAACTGTACCCCGTCCTCCTGAAAATTCACTGGGGCGATTCTACCCGCCTTCGTATTATCCGACAGGCGGGTTCGAACCGGCATACTACCGGAGAACGATCCAGCCTTCGCAACGGAAAAAGCTCGATATCGTGCGCCGGTTCCGGCAGTCGGGCACACTTCTCGACGTGGGATGCGGGGCCGGATTCTTCGTTCGGGAGGCGTCGAAAAATGGATTCTCAGCGCAGGGGATAGAGTTCAGCCGGGAGGCGGTCGAATTCGGCATGAGGGAGGGGGATGTACGCCTCACAGAAGGGGATCTCCTGAAAACAGAGTTCCCGCTCAGCTCGTTTGAGGTCGTGACCCTCTGGCAGGTCCTGGAACATCTTCCCCGCCCGGTCGAGGTATTGAAGAGAATCCGTGCTCTCCTGAAGCCGGGAGGAATACTGGTCATCGCCGTGCCCAATTTCGACAGTGTGCAGGCCCGGGTGTTCCGCAGCCGCTGGTACCACCTGGAAGTGCCACGTCATCTCTATCATTTTACTCCGGCGACGCTCCGGAAGGTCCTCGATGCCGAGGGGTTCGATGTGCTGGCGGAATATCAGCATTCCCCGGAGCACAACTGGGCCGGGATCCTCGGGAGTCTGTTCCCGCTTGTTGCTTCCAAAGGATCGTACGCGGGGCGCCTGGCGCGACTTGTTGCGGGCCGTCCGCTCGCCCGGGGTGCAGCCGCTATTGAAGCCGCGTTTCACCGCGGAGGGACGTTCACACTTGTTGCTGCGTCACGACAATAGTCAGACCATGAGCAATGCTCTCTCACATCCGGATGTATCCATAGTTTTCACGCAATGGAATGTCCGCGACATGCTGCGGGACTGCCTCCACTCCGTGCAGGAAAAGACAAAGGGACTGACGTACGAGATCATTGTCGTCGATGACGGCTCGACCGACGGAAGCCCTGAGATGGTGCGCGCGGAATTCCCCGAAGTGATCCTGGCGGTCAACCCGATGAACATCGGGGTTGCAAAATCCTACAATAAGGGGGTCGCGCTCGCGAAGGGAAAATACGTCCAGATGTTGAATTCGGACATGGTGCTTGTAAACAATGCGATCAAAATCCTCCTCGATTTCCTGGAGAGCCATCCCGATGCCGGCGCATGCGCAGGGAAGCTGCGCAACCGGGACATGACGACACAGGTGTCCTTCGGGTCGTTTCCCGGTCTCCTTCAGGCCTTCTCTCAGGCTTTCGGCATGTCCCACGTCGTTCCATTCGTGCGCTGGCCGCAGATCGGTATCGTTCCCGAAGAGTCCATAACGGCTCCCATGGAGGCCCAGTATCTCTCAGGGGCGGACATGCTGATCAGGCGGGAGGTAATCACCACAATCGGGTTCTTTGATGAACGCTACACGAGTTATTGTGAGGAAACGGATTTTTGCTACCGCATCCGGCACGACACACGCTGGCGATTGTATTATGTCCCCGCTGCTGAGATCGTTCATTTCGGCGGCCAGTCCTTCAGCAAGGTGCCGGAATACCGGCTCCGTCTGATGTACTCCGGGTACAACAAGTTCCTTACAAAACATCACGGGCGCATCTATGCGCTGGCAACCCGGCTGCTGTATGCGCTCCAGTTTGCGCGCCGATGGGCCGTGGCCCGGATCAGGTACATGTTTTCACCCGGTGATGACGGGCGCTGGACGATCACCGAGGCGGCCTGGCACGTGAAATACGCCCTCTTCCCGCAGGAAGGGCGAATCTAGAAAAACGAAGGAGGGACCGACGTCATGTCCGGCTCACTCATCAGGCGCCACCCGCTCCGGTTTCACGAGGACGACCGTGGCATCCGGTACAACGACATTTTTCCCGTAGGAGAAGGTGACGTCAACGCAACGATCGTCTATCCAGGGGCTCTGTCGGCGTGGCACCGGCACCAGTTCCAGGATGACTACCAGATCTGCGTGAAAGGGGCCCTCAAATTCGGTTTCTGCGACGCACCGGCCCATGAGAAGGGGGCGGTGGAATGGGTCTACTCATCGGAGCGGAGTGCCAAGGACGGCGCGCTTTTCATCCCGCGCGGCATCTGGCACGGATATTACAATTTCACGAATGAGTCCGCACTCGTGCTCTACTGGCTCACGGGGAAATACAACCCGGCCGACGAAGAGCGAATGACGGTCGAAGCAATGGGGTATGACTGGATGCGACGTGCAAAGTAGAATTCTTGTCACCGGCGGGGCCGGGCACCTCGCACGGGAGATCCTGAAGATGGACGGAGATGTCCTCGCGCCGTCACGAAAGGAGATGGACATCTCGTCATACGATGCGATCGAATCGTACTGCTCGGGCCGGAGCGTGTCGATCGTCATTCATGCGGCGGCAGTCACCAACAAGTTCAACCAGGACGCCGACGAGGGTTACCTGCTTTCCAACATCATCGGAACAGCAAACGTCGTGCTCTGGTGCAGTCGGCACAAGGCCCGGCTGGTGTATGTCTCCTCCGATTACGTCTACCCCGGGGAGAGGGGAGGATATTCGGAACAGTCTCCGCTCCTGCCTGTCAACCGGTACGCGGCGTCCAAGCTTGGCGGCGAATGCTCCGTCGGCTTGCTCGCCGACAGCCTCATTGTGCGCACTTCATTTTACAGAGAACTGAACTTCGCCGAGGGGTGCACCGACCAGTATACTTCCCGTATGCCCATCGGCGAGGCGGCGGAAGCCATCTACCGGCTGGCGCTCCGGGATGACGTATCCGGCGTCATCAATGTCGGCAGCCCGGCGCCCCGGTCGATATTCGACATCGTCAAGAATGAATTCAATCACGACGTGCGCCCTGTCCGGCGCAGGGATATCGCGATCAGCTATGCCCTGCCGCACGATTCATCGATGGACACAACCCGGTTCAAAAACCTGATGACTGAAGCCACGACATCATCCAAGACTCAATCACGATGCAGGATATGCGGTTCGGGGTCGCTCGTCCGGTATCTCGACCTGGGATCGACCCCCCTGGCCAACTCGTACGTCACGGGCACAGACCTTTCTTCTCCTGAATTCACGGAGGAACTCGCGCTCCAGGTGTGCCCTGCATGCGGGTTGTCCCAGCTGACGAAGGTGGTTCACCCGGACCTGATGTTCAAGAACTACCTCTATGTCAGTTCAACGACGGCGACATTCAGGGAACACTGCGAAGAGCTGGCCGCGTCCTCCTCCCGCGTTGCCGGAGCGAACCCGGGAGACCTGGTGATGGATATTGCCAGCAACGACGGTTGCCTGCTCTCTAAGTTCCAGGATATCGGGATGCGCGTGGTAGGCATCGATCCTGCGGAGAACCTTGCGGCAGAAGCCAACGCCGCGGGGATCCGGACGGTGAACGCGTACTGGTCCCCGGCTATCGCGAAGGATGTCGCCGCTCGTTTCGGCAACCCCGCAGTGATTACGGCGACGAATGTCTTCGCACATGTCGACGATGTCCACGGGTTTGTCGAGGGGGTTGTTTGCTGCATGGCCCGGGGAGGGATTTTCGTCATCGAATGCCCCTACGTACTCGACTTTATCGGAAAGAACGAGTTCGATACGGCCTATCACGAACATCTCTCATACATCGGCATCACTCCGCTTGTGAAGCTGATGAGCATGCATGGGATGGATGTCTTCGATGTGGAATATTTCGCAGACCTGCACGGCGGGACGATCCGGACGTATGTGTGCCGGCGGGGCGAACACGAGCGTACGGCGAGGGTCGCGGAGTATCTCGACCGCGAATCCGCGTTCGGTATCACAGCACTGGAGGCGTACCGCGCGTTCGCGGAGCGGGTCCTTCTCAACAAACGGCAGCTCCGGGAACTGATCGATCGGGAGCTTGCCGCCGGAAAGGTCATCTGGGCGTACGGGGCCAGCGCCAAAGGGAACACCCTCGTGAATTTCTTCCAGATCAGCGGCCGCGATGTTCCGGTGGCTATCGATGACAACGCGAAGAAATGGGGCTATTACACGCCCGGAGCGCACATGCGCATCGCGGGGATCCAGGAGCTGGACGGGAAGAGAGTGGACTACCTGCTCCTCCTCGCATGGAATTTCCAGAAAGAGATCATTGCGCGCTGCCAGGCGGCGCGTTATGCCGGCGGATTCATCCTCCCGGTTCCCGTGCCTGCCATTATCCCCGTCACCTCAGCAGGAGCACCACGCAAATGAAAGTCGTCGCCGTCACAGGATGTCTCGGATTCATGGGTTCTCACTTCACGCGCGCCTGCCTCCAGCGGGGCTGGAGGGTGTGGGGGATCGACAAGCAGACGTATGCCGCGCGGGCAGAGCATCTGGAAGAATTCCTGCGTTCGAAGTCGTTCAAGTTTACCGAAGCCGACATCGCGACAATGGACCACCTGTTTGAGGTTGACATCGTCTTCAATTTTGCGGCTGAAACGCACGTAGACAACAGTATCGTGGACAGCAAACGCTTCCTCCACACGAACATCATGGGGGTCGAAAACATCCTTGAGCTCGTCCGCGCCAAGCGCAACTACGAAATGCCCGTGCTGGTCCAGCTGAGCACCGACGAAGTGTACGGCGATCTGACCGCCGGGAACCACAGGGAGTCAGACCCGTTGAGGCCGAGCAACCCGTATTCCGCGAGCAAGGCGGCGGCCGACATGCTCATTCTCGGCTGGCACAGGACGCACGGCGTGCCCTTCATTATCGTCCGCCCGACAAACAACTACGGCATCGATCAGTATCCTGAAAAACTTATACCCAAGTCCGTCAAGTACCTCTCTCTCGGGAAGAAGATCCCTCTCCACGGAGACGGATCGTTCGTACGGAACTGGCTGCACGCAGACGATACGGCGTCGGCGATACTGCACATCGTGGATCGCGGCGAACGGAACGCGATCTACAACGTGTCCGGCAACTACGAAGCGCAGAACAAGGAAGTCGTCGGCAAGGTGCTCCGCTGTTATTTCGGAAAGGATGTTCCCCTCGAGGACTATGCTCAGCTCAATTACGTCAGGATGGGGGAGGACATACGCTATTCGCTGGATGATTCCCGCCTGCGGGACCTCGGCTGGAAGAATTCGAAGAATTTCGACGAAGAACTTGCCAGGATCGTGGACTATTACAAGAACAAGTTTACGTGGTGAACCTCGCGCTCCCGTTCTGTTCGGTAATCATCGTCAACTACAACGGGAAGCACCTTCTCCACGACTGTCTCACCGCCGTGCTCTCACAGGCATATGACCGTTTTGAGGTCATCGTTGTGGACAACGCCTCCACGGACGACAGCGCCGGGTACCTCGAAACGAATTTTCCTGCCGTCACGCTCGTCCGGTTGCCCGCAAACGCGGGTTTCGCCGGAGGGAACAACGAGGGGGTCCGGCACGCGCAGGGGGACCTGATTGTCCTGCTGAACAACGACACTATCGTTGCGGACGGCTGGCTGCAGGGGCTCGTCGATGCTGTTGGTCCCGCGCCGGTCGCCATCGCCGGTTCACTCATCAGGACGGAAGGGATCCCGGAGAAGTACTATGAGAAGAATGGTTCTCTCAATTTCCTCGGGCATAACATCATGAGGAAGTTCGACCGGTCCGAGAACACGTTCTTTGCGGGCGGAGCCTCTCTTATCTACAAGCGTGACATCCTCGGCACGCCCTTCGACGGCGAATACTTCCTTTACCTGGAGGACGTGTATCTGAGCCTGCGCGCCCGGTTTCTCGGGTACACCGTTACGCAGACCTCCGCGTCGCGCCTGCGGCATCTCGGGAGGGACACGACGCGCAGACAACAAGCTTCGCGTATGACGATGTATCAGGAGCGGAACAGGCTCCTGAATATGTTCCTCTTCTTCAGCATGCCGACGCTCCTGAAGCTCCTCCCGTTGTTCGCCATCAACGTCTGTGTGAAGCTCGCGGCCTCGCTCCTCGTTCGCCGCTATTCATTTACGGGACTCCTGCGGGCTTATCTGTGGCTTCTCGTCCACCCGGCAACGATCGCCGGCAAGCGCAGGGTATTGCGCGCCGCACGCCGTGTGCCGGAGGATACAGTCACTTCCTGGATGACGTCGGACCTCACAAACGTGGAGGCCGGGCCGGGGAAAGTCATCAACGCCTGTGCACACCTCTATTTCCGCCTGGCAGGTATTCGTACCCTTGAGGACATGCCGCAGGGTACACGATGATCTCCGTTATTCTCGTCCAGTACAACCATCCCGACCTGACAAAACGCGCGATCGAAACACTCAGGCTCCACAACCGTGGTGAGCTGGAGATTATCGTCGTCGACAACGGATCCCCTGCCGCCGGCGTCCGTGCCGTCACGGAACAGATGAGCGGCTGCACGTTCATATTCAATTCCGCAAACGCGGGGTTCGGTGCAGCGAATAACAGAGGAGCACGCGCATCGCATGGCGATCTCCTCATGTTCCTTAATAACGACACGCTCGTTCGAACGGAAATACTGCCTCAGATCGAGTCGCATTTCGCAACGAACCCATCCTGCGGCGCGGCAGGACTGCAGCTTCTGAACACGGACGGAACGGCACAGTATTCAACCGGCAAATTTCCCACGCCCTGGTCCGAGTGGCGCATGAGCCGGAGGCACAATCTGTACAAGGCCGAGGACACAGTCCGCAGGGACTGGGTTTCGGGGGCCGCCATGGTGGTCCGGAGGACAGTCTTCGAGGAGGTCGGTGGTTTCGATTATCGCTACTTCATGTACTTTGAGGATGTCGACCTGTGCGCACGCATTCGCGGCGCGGGGCACGAGATTCACTATCTCCCTGGCATCAGCGTGGAGCACCTGAGGGGCGGGAGCCAGCCCGGCGGCATCTCTCCCTCTGTTCAGATTGAGTACCGGCGCTCACAGCTTCTGTACTATTCCCTCCATGCTTCCATGTTGGATAATCTTCTTATCAGGGCGTACCTGGTTGGCAGGTTTCTTCCCCCCCGTGCCATGGGGAACCGGGACCAACGCACAGTAGCCTCTGCTGTCCTTTCGACAATCTTTTGGCCGACTGATGAACGTCGGCATTGATGCGCGGAAATACTTCGACTTCGGAATCGGGACGTACATCCGGAATCTCGCCGCCTTTTTTGACCGACAGGAGCAGGACAGATTTACGTACTTTGCGAGTCCGGCGGACGCCGGACTCATCGGGCGTACTCACCGGGGAAAGACCATCGTTAACCGCTCGGGTAAATATTCACTCGGTGAGCTCTTCTCGTTGTCATTCCAGGCAAACCGGGCGGGGATCTCGTTGTTCCACGCACCCCATTACACTCTCCCGTTCGGGCTGTCCATGCGCCGTGTGGTCACGATACACGATGTGATCCACCTCAGGTTCCCTGCGTATTTCTCGCCGGTCCAGCGCGCATATGCCAGGGTGATGATCGGACATGCCTGCAGGGCTGCGGACGCCGTCATCGTGGATTCAGAATTCGCCGGGAAGGAGCTTCTCCGGTGCATTCCCTGTCCGCAGGAGAAAATCCGCGTGATCCCGCTCGGCGTGTCAGAAGACTTCGCACCGCCGCGGGACAATGCCTCTGCCGATGCATTCAGGAGGAAGTACAATGTCGGAACGTTGTTTCTGCTCTACGTCGGGAGTCTCAAACCGCACAAAAATGTCTCCGCCCTCATCAGATCAATTGCCGGTCTCAGGGACCGGACGGACGTGCAGTTCGTTTGCGTGGGGGAGAGGGTCGAGGAGGAAGCCGCACTGCACTCGCTCTGCGTAAGCGCCGGGATCGGTGAACGGGTGCGGAGCCTGGGGTGGCTTCCCGAGGCGGACCTGATCGCCGCGTACGGCGCGGCTACAGCGCTTGTGATGCCATCATTGTATGAGGGATTCGGATTCCCGGTACTGGAAGCAATGGCGTGCGGCACGCCGGTGATCGGGTCGAACGCCGCGTCGATACCGGAAGTGATGGGGGACGCCGGCATCCTCGTTGATCCATCGGTGGAGGGGGAACTGGCCAGTGCGATACAATCGGTCCTGGCTGATCCCCGGCTCAGGCAGTCGTTGCGGGAGAAGGGGCTCCGGAGGGCGAAGCTCTTTACATGGAAACGGTGTGCAGAAGAGACGCTAAACGTTTACAGGTCGCTCATATGAAACTTGGTGTGTTCGGCGGGACATTCGACCCGGTGCATCACGGGCACCTCATCGTCGCCGAGTACGTCCGCGAGCGTATCGGACTTGACCGTGTTTTGTTCATACCGACGCTGATCTCTCCGCACAAAGCGGACGCTCCCGTCACCTCCCCGGCCCATCGTCTGGCGATGCTCCGGGAAGGGATCAAATTCAACCCTTTTTTCCAGGTCTCGGATATCGAGATTGAAAGGGGAGGGGTTTCGTATACCATCGATACACTCCGCCAGATGGGAGAAGAAGGCGCAACAGACGAGTTCTTCCTTCTCATCGGGGCGGACAATCTGATGGAATTCCGGTCCTGGAAGGAACCCGGTGAGATTGTGAAGAGGGCGAAGCTGGTCGTCATGAACCGGCCCGGATTCGCCGGTGCCCCCGCCGACCCGTTACTGCCAGGAGACATCATTCAGTGCCCGGTACCATCCATTGATATCTCCGCGACCGAAATCCGCCACAGGGTGCAGAAGGGACTCCCGATAAGTTATCTTGTTCCTCCTTCGGTTGCCCGGTACATCGACCGCCACAGACTCTACCGCCAGGTCTGAACTGACCATCCCCTGCAGGGAGCAGCCTACGGAGACCGGCAGACCCAGAGAGTCCCCGAGCAATGAAGCCAGGGGGAGAGGAAGTTCAGCGTGGCATTCAGAATGTTGCCGGCAGTATTGAGCTGCCACCGGCGTTGGGGATCCTGGAGGAAACGGGAATCCGCGTACAACCCCATGTTCATCGGTGAGCGAAAGTCGTCGGGTGCGCGGTCCACGATCACAAACCCCGCTTCCTGTAGCCGCGCTTCAAACTGCCGGCGTGAATACCGGTATTCTTCAAACTCCAGCTCAACTCCTTTGATTCTGCGATAGAATGTCTGGGCGCTCTTTATTCTGTTGAAGAGGGCAATGCGCATGAAATTCTGGGTCGGCACGGTGACGAGAAACAGTCCTCCCGCCTTGAGGATCCGGCGAACCTCCGCAAGCGCCACCCGGGGCCCGTCCTCAAAATGCTCAATGACGCCGAGCGAGATCACTGCTTCGAATGAGCGGTCGGGGTAGCCGGTCTGGAGAACGTTCCCGTATTCGATCGGAACATCAGGATCGAACGCTTTTGCGGAAGCGATTTCCGTGCGGGCAAGATCCATGCCGACGACGTCATAGCCCCGGCGCCGCAGGTAGAACACCCAGCGCCCCCGTCCCGCACCAGCCTCAAGGATTCTCCCCCCGCGCGGGAGGTACTTCATGAATGCAGGCTCGAGAGTCTGCTGTGCGCAGAGGCCGATGTCGGCTTCGAGGTCGCCGGAACCCCCGACTTGTCCAAGCGCTTCACGCGATTTCGAGAGAGCCGCGGGGGCGTACCGCTTGTATACCCTTCCCATCCCTTTCATACGCCGGTGACCAGAAGTTGATGACCTGTGTCCACGCGCCCCGGTTCAGGTGGGACACGCGCGGGAGTTGCCTGTTTCTGCATAAAGGTAACACAGGAGCTGACGAGATTCAAGTAGACGGATCCCTCCCCGGAAGCCGGCCTGACCGCCGCGACAGCGGACTCGCCACGTGGTACCAGAATTGATTGCTTGATTGGGTTCCGGGTTTTCATTATCATGGGGCGGGAGGGGAGGCGGCAGCCTTTTGCATCAGGAGATACAACGCCCTCGTAGCTCAGTATGGATAGAGCGACGGTTTCCTAAACCGCAGGTCGCGTGTTCGACTCACGCCGAGGGCACATCCCAATGACAAAGGCCCGGAATTTCCGGGCCTTTGCCGTCTCTGGATCGATTCGAAGAAACTGTTGAGGATGGCCGGGCGATCGCGCGTTCCTGGTCGGCGGCTACCGGGCGCTGCCGGCGAACAAGGGGGTATGCGCCTGCTGGTGGCACATCTTGAAGGATTCCTCGCAGGCGAGACAGATTCGTTTCGCCGGGTCTTCTTCCAGGTCAGCACGACTGAGAGGCCGTTTGCACCCGATGCAGTACCCATAGGTACCGCTTTCGACTCTCGCCAGGGCTTCCCGCAGCTCTCCGAGCCTGTGGTCGCTTTTGTACGAAAGGACGATGTCGATCTCCCGGTCTGAGATCTGGCCGCTCACGAACGAATCTGCGGGCCTCTCGAAATCGTAGTTGAGTTTGAGGTATTCAAATAGGTTGGAAAGGATGACGCGCCGCATTGTGAGGTTTCTCGCTTCCATTTGTCCCTCCCGTGGTTCCATGGAACCGATTGCTCTAACTCCCGCCCGGAATCGGCGGGCCTGTTATACCCGCCCAACATCGGCTGGACTGTCAGGCATGCCGGCAAAGACTGTCGAATTGAAGTTCACGGATTAGTCTAAGCATTTCCAGTATCATTGTCAATAGGTTTTTGCGAATAATTATAAAAACATCGCAATCTATTCCCAGATGCCATTACATGAATTCCAGATATGGATCGCAAATTACGGGTACGCGGCGCTCTATGTCCTCCTCGTGCTCGGAATTGTCGGCCTTCCCGTGCCGGATGAAACGCTCCTCACGCTGACCGGCTACATGGTGTTCAACGGGACGCTCCACTTCGTACCGAGCTTCACATGGGCCTTCCTCGGGACGGTGTCCGGCATCACTATCAGTTACTCCATCGGAAGGATAGGTGGCTCGCGCTTCCTTCACAGGTTTGGTGGACGGCTGCACATCAGACCCGAATCGATCGATCGCGTCCATACATGGTTCAACAAGTGGGGACACTGGTCGTTGACGATAGGATACTTCGTTCCGGGGATCCGTCATGTGATCGCGATCGTGGCCGGAACCTCGGGGCTTGAATACCGGACGTTCGCGCTGTTTGCATACACCGGGGCGTTTTTCTGGACCGCGATCTTTATCACTGCCGGGTATTATCTGGGGGAACGGTGGCAGGCGTTCCCTCAGACGATGACGAATGCCGCATTCTGGGTTCTCGGGGCAGCGCTGTCGGGCGCAGTCGCCTTCTGGGCGATCCGCGCGTACCGGAGAAGGAGAGGAGGATGAGTTTACGCCTTCGCAGAGTCCCGTGCGAGATTTGGAGCTTTCCCGAGGAGTCCCTTCCGGCCGGGCGCTCGCCTTGGAATTCTGATCATGGAGCACATTCCTCCATGGAGTACATTTCTAAAAGAGACTGAGTCTCACGTAACGCTGGGGATTCTCCCGGAGGTCTTTCACAAGAAGGTTCAGATTCATCGACAGGGAATCCATATGATTGTACAGGCGCTCATCCTGGACCAGTTTTCCCAGCGTCCCTTCTCCATTCTTGATCTTTGCAAGGACGCTGTTGAGGGATTCGGTGGTCGTTTCGAGCTTCATCGAGACACGCTCCATATTGCGTGACCATTGCGCAAATGATGTCACGCTCGTGTCGATGTTCAACCGTTCGGCCACCGCAATTGTGTCAAGGGTCCGGGCGAATCTGGCAAGATCGCGCGAAAATGCAGAGACGTCTGCAAAACTGGCGTCGGCACTCTTACCGCCGGCGTGTATGACCTCGTCCAGCCGGGTCGATGAGCGCTCAAGATCGAACACGATCTTCTGAATCCGTTTTCGCGTCGGCTCGTCAAATGTGGAATTGACATTCTCGAGGATCCCCAGCACGTTCGAAGTGATGGGGGAGAGTGTTGCCGTCAGCTCGGAGAGATCCGCTTCGTACATCCCCGCAAGGGAGTCCCCGTTCGCAAGCATGAGCGTGTCCACCCCGGGGGCAATCTCTATAAATTTTCCCCCCATGATAGTCTCGCTCTTCAGAATTGCTTTCGAGTCCTTTGGAAGATGCACCTTCGTCTGAATCGAGAGGCTCACCCCGATCCCCCGTCCCACCATCGTCATCGATCCGACGCGCCCGATCGACAGGCCGGCGACCGTCACAACGTCTCCCTCTTTCAGACCGTTGACGTTGCGGTAGAACACTGTGAGTGCATACTGTTTGGAGCGAAGGTCGATGCCGCGCAGGTACACGATGCCGGCGATGAATATCACGGCGGCCGCCAGCACACCCACACCGATCCGGGCTTCGTTGCTCCATTTCATGTCAGTCGCGTCCTTGAAGTTGAGAGGGAACTGCTGATGTATTTCCGGACATCGTCGTCAGTACTGTTCTCGATCTCCGTGCGAGTACCGGTCATGAGCGTCTTTCCGCCGTCCAGGATGGCGAACCGGTCGCCGACGACGAATGCACTGTGAATATCATGCGTCACAACGATGGAGGTCACGCCGAGCTTCGTCCGCAGGTCGTTGATAAGCACGTTGATCTCGTCGGCGGTTTCCATGTCCAGTCCAGTCGTCGGTTCATCATAGAGCATATACCGGGGGCTCGGGACGATCGCCCTGGCCAGACCCACCCGTTTCT
>Ga0182017_10002746_pt1 | contig 13247 bp, 8 predicted proteins | sample 712E3DmetaG_FD_120492 | JGI IMG/M metagenome (GOLD analysis project Ga0182017, IMG submission 120492) | Permafrost microbial communities from Stordalen Mire, Sweden - 712E3D metaG | ecosystem: Environmental > Terrestrial > Soil > Wetlands > Permafrost | place: Sweden: Stordalen | collected... | reverse complement strand
TACGGCATCGCAGGAGGCCAATTCCTGGCAAGGCAACGCCGCGACCTCCTCGGACTTCGTCAGCCTTGACACTGCGCTCGCACTGGCGCCGCGCAATGCCGATTACTCTTTGCCTAAAACCGGTTTTCTAAAACTCCAGGCAAGCAGCCAGTTTGTTGACAAGGGTGTCGACGTGGGGTTGGCATATAACGGAAAGGCGCCTGATTTAGGCGCCTTTGAAACTACCGGCAGTACCATGGTTAATCGCGGTCTGGGGGCGGCTTCAGACCAGGGAATAAAAATTGCCTATAGTGCCGTCAATGGTTTGTTAAAATTCGCCATTAATGTTCCCGTATCTGGAAGCGCTACACTTTCGCTGTTTGACCTGGCGGGGAAAAAACTTTATGGGGCGGGAATAGTGCAGCTTTACGAGGGAAATAATGATCTGTCAATAGATAGTAAGCGGCCATACGAGGGAGCGTATTTCTATAAATTAACTTGCGGATCGAAAAATATTATAGGACGAGTGGTGAGCAAGTAACGGTCGTTTGCGGTCTTTCAATGCATTTAAAAAAACAGGATATTGACAATATACACTAAATTTCGCCAATTGGCATTATTTTATAAGTTTTTGGCAAGATTGACCATGGAAGATACCCGAACATTGCTCTTATATTATTAAAGTTACTATTAATGGAAGTTTTCATATTTGCTTCATTTGTAAAGCACTGATTTGGAATATTGTCGATCCTATAACCTTAACAATAAGGGAGTAAGTGGAATGAACAAAAATGTCTTCAAGGTCTTTTTCTATGTTTTAATTACGGCGCTTTTAATTATTGCATGTAAATCAAATCCAACCGGCCCAAGCAGCGATAAGGCGATTACCGCCTTTTCGTTAAGTAATCCGGCGGATACGGGAATCATCGACGAATCAAAAAAGACCATTGTCCTTCGCGTGCCCGAAGGGATTAATTTAAATGCGTTGGTCGCAAACTTCACGACGACGGGCCGTACCGTTTTAGTCGGCCCTATTATTCAGAATAGCGGAATCTCCTCCAACGACTTTTCCAGCCCGGTAACTTACACCGTAAGGGCCGCGGACAATTCAGCGGTGAATTACACAGTGACCGTGACGGTTGTTTTTGTTCCCAAGGCCATTACCTCATTTTCATTCGAGTCTCCCGCCGTTTCCGGCGTCATCAATGATTCGGCCAAGACGATCGTCCTTAATCTATCCGATACGTCAACGGACGTTACGGCTCTTGTGGCATCGTTTATCTCGACGGGCGCAAGCGTTTCAGTGGGTTCAACAATTCAGGCAAGCGGAACGACGCCGAATGATTTTACCGATCCGGTTGTTTATAGTGTGAAAGGCTCCGATAATACAACCGCGAATTATACCGTCATTGTCCAGAAGCCGGCTAATTGGATTACCTACGACTGGACCGATGCGGTCCAGCCGCCCACGGGCTGGGATGAGGAAAACTCGATGAACAGCTTTTGTACCGTAAATAACGGAATACTGTCATTCAGCTCCGGCGACCCAATTAACCAAGCCCACTATCGCTTTTATTTTGACAGCGCCTTCACGCTCGGATCGAAAATGACGATTGTCATGCGAGCCAAAGCCGACAGCACGGCAGGGTCGTATGCCTGGGTCTTGGATTTTCAAAATGGATACCGCGGCCAACTGGAGATTAGAAACGGCCAAATAAATTTGCTGAACGGCACGGCATCGCTGGGAACCGCCGTGATAACGGCTTCGGCGTGGCATACCTATCTCATTTCTTATGAAACGGTCGCGACAGGTTTACAGATAAAAGTATATATCGATGGCTCCTCCCGCGCCGCGGCCTCGGGTATCGCGACGAGCGTTTCGACGGGCGCCTTTATACGGTTGGGGGATTTGTCGGGAAGTAATTCATTCAGCGGATCTGTTGATTGGATCATGTGGACGCTGAGCGGAGCCTATGCGCCCGGAATCGGCTTGCCTTCGGGGTTTTCACTGACGCCTTAGGTTCTGTAGGCGAATTATATACGCGTTTAGCGTAGATAATTACCCATACAGAACCTTATCCACCTTGTGAGTTAGCAAAAGATGCTTGATCGAGAAATAAAAACTACCCGGAATAAATTTTAACTATCCAATATTTTTAAGCATAAATAAGGAGTATATCATGAAAAAGAACTGGGTTATGTTTGTTCTATCCATTGCACTCGCGGCGCTGATCGTTACTTCCTGCACTAAAACGCAGGCGCCGCAAAGCAGCGAAAAAGGAATGCTGACATTTTCGTTTGTAAGTCCCTCGGCAACCGGCGAAATAAACGATAGTTTGAAGATCATTAATATTTTGGTTCCGAGGGGAACGGATGTAAAATCTCTTATCGCGACGTTTACCTTTATTGGCTCAAAGGTGGAAGTCGGGACAATTACCCAAACTAGCGCCGTCACGACCAATGATTTTTCAAGCCCCGTTGTTTACAAAGTAATTGCAGCCGACAATTCAACGGCGAATTATATCGTTACAGTTACAATGCAAAGGTCCTGCTTATTTTTATCGGCGGCCCCCGATCCAGGCGATCTGAGGGATTCGGTCATCATCGCAAAATTGCGATCATGGAACTATGACGTTACGGTAATGGCATCGCTAGCCCTTCCGACCATGACCGCCGACAGTTTCGCCCAATATGATTTCGCATTTTTATCCGAGACCCCTAATTCCAGCGATTATTGGCCGCTTAAAGGGCACCCTCTCCCGCTTCTTAATCTTGAGGGGTGGGCGTGTTCTAAACCCAGCGTGCTGGATTGGACGAATGCATATGGGATAACAGTGGCTAATTGGGACACGGTATGTATTATGGTTGATAGTACGAACAGCCCTTTGTCGGCCGGTTTTCCCAAAGGCAAGGAATTTAAATTAGCTTCAAATACTTCGGTGCCTGGAGAGGCCGAAATTGCCTTCAATACGACTATTGATGTGATTCCCATTGCCGCACTGAGGGATTCTTCTTCGCTTCTTGTGGCCTGCGGAGTTGAAAAAGGCACGATGCTTGCCGACAGTGCAACCGTCACCTTGAACAGGGCGGTGACAATAGGAATACATGCAAGCTCCTATCAATATATTACCGACGACGCTTATAAATTGATCCAGGCCGGAATCCACTGGATTTTAAAAGAGTGAGGGTTGGTCGAGATCTTGAGAAAACGCGAATAGTGAACGTTCACTGTAGTGAACAGCAAATTGCTATTACGGCAATAATTCAAAGCATTGTTAGGACAATATGGTTATTTTAACAAATACAATAAACGTTATATTAAATGTCTGATTTTATTCATTTTCTTGAATGAGGAGGATGGTATGAGAAATGCGGTCCTAAAAGTATGTACGGCATTTTTACTGTCTGTATGTACGGCATTCGGTTGGACGTCCGGCGCTTTAACGGTCACTGTGACAAATTCGCCGATGGACATTAATGTGACCGCAGGGGGGAAAACGCTTGCGGATATTACCGGATTGAAATTCGGCACTACAAGCGTAAGCACCATTTCTTCAGTTACGTCGACCACGGATTCAATGGTGCTTACCTTGAATGCAAATTATTCCCTGACGATTATTGGAGTTTCCGGTGGACTTCGTTTCAGATCAAACAATACAACTGAAACAACAGTCATGATTACTTTAAAAGACCAGAGCGAGCATTTTTACGGGATAACCGAGCAATTGGCTAATGCCACAAGCCCCGATTTGCGTGGAAGAACCGGTTTTAAAGATCAAGTAGCGGCTTATCAAGTGTCGTCGGGTGACGATGCCGAGGTGTATGAAGGTTTTTATTATACGACCTTAGGCTACGCCGGGTATTTTGATTCCTTTGCTTACGGATCATATAATTTTGGCTTATCCGGATCGACTACTATAACCTATAATACGTCAATGATAAATTGGTATTTATTTTACGGGCCAAAACTGACCCAAATCCAACAGTCGTTTTACAAAGTAATAGGAGCGCCAAAAAAGGTCCCTATGTGGGCGTGCGGTCCGGTCGTGTGGCATGATAATTTTCCCAGCAGCGCAGCGATGATTGCCGACGCGGACTCTTTTACAACCGTGAAAATCCCTTTTTCAACGTTATGGTTGGACCGGCCGTATAATAATGGAACAAAGGGATGGGGTGACATGAATTTTGAAGGCGATTTTTCCAGCCCGGATGTTTGGATCAAGACGCTTGCAAACACATATTATGTTAATCTTGTTACATGGATCATGCCGGGATGTTTTAGCGCTCCTCCTGCGGGAGAAAAGTATTTGACATCCACTAACTACTACTTGGATCTCACCGACGCGACCACTGTGGCATGGTACAAAAATCAACTCAAGACCGGCCAATACGCTTATGGCGTAAAGGGCCATAAAATGGACCGAGTCGATAATGGCTGGAAGTCGGGGGATGGAATTGTGACGGTTCCGGCATTTTCAGACGGGACGCTTGAACCCGAGCGGCACAAAAAATATGCCTATCTTAATTGCAAAATTACCGATGATGCATTGCGTTCGGCCTCCTATGGCAATTTGGGAGACGACCAGTTTAATTTCCCTCGTTGCGCGGTTGGAGGCTGCCAGCAATATGTAAGCGCATTATGGAACGGCGATACAGATGCCGGTTACTCAGGATTATTAGTCAGTTTGGGAACCGCTATGCGCGCTGCATTTTTAGGTTTTCCGATGTGGGGGAGCGACATCGGCGGTTATAATGCAAAAAATAAGGTGGATATTACCAATTTATGCAGGTGGATGATGTTCGGCGTCTATTCAGGATTCATGGAATTTATGATTGATTTTAAAGGACCATGGATATATACCACGACGGAACAGGCTTCCATACAAAACATATTCAACCAGCGTTTCAATTTGCTTCCCTATATTTATTCGATTATAAATACTTCCGCAACCACGGGCGTGACGATGAAACCCTTGGTTGGAGAATATCCCGACGATTCCAAAACGTATACGCTCGTTGACGAATACATGTTTGGCCCGGCGATGCTGGCAGCGCCGCTAACATCGGATGCTACAAGCCGCAGCCTCTATCTTCCAGCGGGCACATGGATAAATGCGTGGGATTTTTCCGACGTTCAAACTGGAGGCGCCACGATAACGTCACCCACGATGTCTTTGACACAGATTCCAGTGTATATTAAATCAAATTCAATTTATCCAACGGGAAAAGTATTCGCCGGTCTTGAAAAGAAATGGAATCCCACATACGACGCCAATCGCACCATAGCAATCAACGCATTTCCCGGCGCTGCGGGCGAAAACAATACTTTTACGTACGTAGATTATGTTGACGGCGATAAGCAGAAAACCCTAACCGTTTCCGTGTCCGCAAGTAATGTAATTTCCATCGCTGCACCCGCGATGACAATTCCGGGAACTGTCGTGGTAAGGCTGACTGCCGCGCCTACCAGTGTTTACCTCGGTTCGACGGCCATAACTTCCCCTCAATACGATGCTACGGCAAAAAAGCTTACCGTACCGTTTGTGGCAAATCAACCGATTTCCGTGGGTATAAATGGAACGCCAAATAAGGTTTTTGATACCTATAATCCGACCCAAGCGCACGGACGCATGATGGTCCGGCGCACCGATCATGGGATGGAATTGACCATTCCAAGAATGACCGGTATCGATCAAAATAACAAGGCCACACTTGCCATTTTTGATATGACGGGAAGAAACATCGTCAAGAAGGATTGTACGCTCAAGGAATACGATTCAACGCCCGTAACCTTAACACTTGCGAAAGGCTCATACATCGCTAAGGTGGAAGTAAATGGCATGAATGTAGGCAACGCCAAGGTGGTAATTCCATAAGAAATTGTTTATATATCGGTCGATAAAATGTAACGGAAGGGTGTTTTAAAAGCGGAACTTTATATAAACACCTTTCCATTATTTCTTTTAAAAAATAGTAACCTTTAACATATAAAAAGGAGCCTCGAATATGCATTTGAAAATGTGCTTATTTATTACCGCCCTGTTTTTCATCTTGCAAGGTGCTTTTGCCAAAGATGACGACCCTTCAATTAAAATCACCCCTTCCGGTTTTGCTTATTACCAAATCGGCCAAATTGAGAGCTATACGCCTGATGACGGGTCATTGTTACCCAAAATGTTCGACCAGCATTTTAACGGAAGATTGACCTTATCCGCCGTTATTAATCAAAGACTGCAAATCATCGTTGGGGGAGAAGCTGAGCTGGGCTCTACCGGAACAACCGATCTTGACAAGAAAATCACTCCTTTCATACTTAAAGAGGCCCAGGGAATATATTCATTCGGCGATCCTGAAATTTCTTTTCTGCAAATTTCCGCGGGGTATTTTCCCTTTAAATATAACCCGGAATCAACAAACTTGGGCGAATACCTTTTCAGGAGCGGAGCATATCCCGGATATGTCATTACCGATTTTGATTTTTCCAAATCCCGATTAATGGGCTTTAACCTTGCCAGCACTTTGTTTAAAAATTTACATTTGAATGTTCTTTTTACCAGTGAGTATAAAGAGCCACCCTATTTCGATTATTCACTTTCAGGTCTTGTTGGGTATAAACTTCCTAATAAAATGTTTGATTTCGGCGCTGGAATATGTTTTAACCGTTTGATTCCCATTAGTCCTGAAAAAACAACAATAAAAGAATACTCAAATATTGTAAAAGACCAAAATGGAGTTGTAATGGAGAACGGTGATACCGTCTATTACACTAAAAAAGGCATTAAAGTCATGGGAAGATTAACATTTGATCCCAAACCGTTTCTTCCTTTCGCCGACCTTCTTGGTCCAAGTGATTTTAAGCTATACGGAGAATTTGCAATTCTTGGGTTGAAAGATTATGGCACTTATTATCCCGATATTACTCGAAGGATTCCGGTGATGGTTGGATTTAATGTTCCGTGTTTTAAAATGGTCGATATTGTTTCTTTGGAATTTGAATATTATGGACAAGATCCTAGTTTATGGGCCAACCTACCGGACGCGGTTAGCAAAGATAAACCGGATCCGTATACCGGGCAAGTTCGATCATATTTTAAATGGTCTATTTATGGAGTGAAGACCATAACAAAGGGGTTAGCTCTTAAGGGGCTCATTGGAAGAGACCATTTTCGCGGGACTGACCCGGTTGGTAATTACGACCCGGATGATCGGATGAACGGACCTTATGACTGGCATTATAAATTGAGGATTATGTATTCTTTTTAAAACGGCATTAAAGAGGAAAACAGCATGAATAAAAAACTTATTGTGATGGCAAGCCTCGCGCTTGCCTTTTCAATCTTTCCCGCCCAGGCGACGACCTGGGCGGTTGACTTTTCAAATGCGATCATCAAACGCTGGCCCTCCAATATCGAATCGATGACCGGAAAAACAAAATGGGAATATTCCAATGGCATCATTCTTCACGGCATAGAAAAAGTCTATGATTACACGAAGGATGTCAATTATTTGAATTATATAAAAAAATGGGTTGATTCCTATGTTTCGACCAGCGGCGTCGTAAACATCGATACAAGCCTTCACAGTCTGGACCAGATCCAGCCCGCGGTGTTGTGTTTGTTTTTATACAAGGAAACCGGGACGGCGAAATATAAAACGGCGGCCGACTATATCTTGTCGTATCTTGCCAAGCAACCGAAGAACGCGTCGGGTGGTTTCTGGCATAAAGAAACCTATCCCAACCAGATGTGGACCGACGGCATATACATGGCCGAGCCGTTCGTCAGCAAGTATGGGTTCCGGATAGGCAGCGCGGCCTATTGCGACAGCATTGCCACGTTTCAACCGGCGCTTTTGTACAGCCACGCATATAATTCAACGAGCAAACTTCTCGTGCACGCATGGGACGAAACCAAAAAAGCCGCCTGGGCCGACGCGACGACGGGCCTGTCGCCGTGCGTATGGTCGAGAGGCATGGGCTGGTATGCCGCCGGAATGGTTGACATACTCAAGTATTTGCCCAAAAGCCATCCGCAATACAATGCCATGCTGACCATGCTCGGAAACATCGCCGAAGGGATTAAAAATGCACAAGATCCCACGACGGGACTTTGGTATCAGGTTACGGACAAGGGAAGCCAATCGGGAAATTTCGTTGAATCTTCCGGAAGCGGCCTGTTCATTTTCGCACTGAAGACTGCGGTTGATTACGGTTTTATTGATAAATCATACCTCGCGGTTGCCCAAAAAGGATGGACTGGGTTTAAAACAAAACTCACGCTCGATGCTCAGGGGCTTCCGGTTATTAACGGCTTTATTGGCGCCATGAGCGCAGGAGTATTGGCAGATTATATTGCCGCGCCGCTGGTTGCCTGCCCACCTTCAACGGCCCCGCACGGTTATTGCGCGGCCCTGTACGCCGCGAGCGCCATGGAGCTGCAGACGGCGCCTAAGTATCGTCTTACCATTTCTGTCGCAGGGCAGGGAAGCGTTAGCAACCCTATGGGGGAAATGTTCCTGGATTCAGGATCGACCGTTACCTTGACGGCCACACCGAACAGCGGATATCATTGCCAATGGAGCGGAGACGCTTCGGGAAGTTCCGTAACGGCCTCGATAGCGATGAATGCGGAAAAAAACGTCACCGCGACCTTTACGCAAGGATCGTCGATACTTAATTCCGGCCTTGGTAAAGCTAACAATGCGGTCTCTTTCAAGCTCACACGAGATGGGGCTGTAATGACGTTTACTGCGCTAACATCGAAAAAAGTCGGGGTTGAAATTTACAACTGCGATGGCTATAAAGTCAAGGAATATTCAAGCGATGGTTTCCAACCGGGCAATCACGCCGTCGATTTAAAAATGCCGGGAATTCCGGCAGGAACGTATTTTATAAAAATAGTACATGATGGAATTATCAATACATCAATGATGACACTTTTTGAATAAATCCCCAAAGGAGATCGCGCGTGTATAAAAAAATCGGATTAGGGATGGCGCTTGCCTGGTTTTTAGTCGTTTCAATCAATGCGGAGCCGTGTGGCGCGGTCTTGTACCGTTTGGGCGGCACGAAGCATTATTCGCACTTTAACGTTCCTGATACCGCTTACCACCATTACTTCGGCTATCTTGAAGGTCCGGCATGGGAGAATAAGTTTTGCGGTTATCGCACCTATGTTGATTCCGCCAATCGAAATTGCATTGATTTTATCGTAAAATACCAACCGGGAGCGGTTTTACAATACTTCAATGATACGGCTGCAAACGAACATAATCTCAATACATGGGGCACCGATTGCTTCAATGCCGGATCAAGCATGGGCCTGGGCGCTTTTCGATTGTTCTATAACAATCAATGGATCAATCCCAAAATAGGAAAAGCAAAAACAATTGACAGCCTAGTCATAACGATACCCGATTCTTCCACCGCAACGCCGAAATTGGTGTTAACGTATTATGGCTGGAACCTCGGCGGCGGGACGAAAGTAACGGTAACATGGACCATAACAACGACCCTCAATGAGCGTCCTACGCATTGCGAAGTGAATATCGCAGGCGCTTATACGGGCAAAGTCGTTGTCGGTATTACGAACAATAATAAAATCAACCATCCGGTCACGATTATCAAGGATTCAACACGGGCCTTATTAGCGTCAATCGGCCTCCAGGGAGGATTGAATGAAACGTTTACCGATACGCTTCTATTGGCGGCATACAGTTCGAAAACGTATTTCTCTTCATTTAGCGACGACAACCTGAATTCCGGCATGGTGCTGACCCCCGATGCCAACCACTCGGTCAAGTGGTCGATAGCTTACAGTGAAAAACGCGAAACCAACCCATTTTATCGAAGCCCTAACTGGGAGGATTCATTGGTCCAGGCAACTGCCGTACTTGGGAACAACCGGGGGAAAATTTCCAATCCGTCGAAAGCAGTTTCATATCAAAAGACCGCAGAGGAACCGGATGTTTATTCAATCCTTGGGCGAAAGATCAATGCGCGTAGTTTGGCGGTTAATGGTCAGAAAACCATGTGGGTTTATCTCGAAAAAACTCCCGATGGGGCGTTGCTGAGAAGAATTGCGCTTGACAAGTAATATTCGATAAGGTATCCAGAGTTGACCTCTCCCCGCCTGCCCTGGCAGGCCGCCCCTCTCCCCAGGAGAGAGGGGCTTTAACATTGCGGCCCCCCCCCTTCTCTCTTGGGGAGAAGGGGGGGAAGAGGTCAAAAATAAATAGGATCGAATCACTTATAGCGAGACGTCCCTCTACATCTTCTCAAATTTCCCTTGCACACTTCCCCCGTTTGACCTAATTACATACAAGTAAACACCTTGGTTCAAGCGGCCCGCATCGCAGGACGCGGAGTTTTGCTTTGTGAATAATGAAGTGAAGTTTCTAATCAAAACCGATTTTCCGCAAAGGTCGTAAACTGTCAACGTGGCATTCATGGAATGTCCGCTGAGACCAGTTATTGAAATTCTATCATGCACGATCCCTTGGACGAAAAAAGCTCCATTTTCAACGCGATCCATCCGAGCTTTTTGGGTAATATCCACTTTCCCGGAATCCATGAATTTAACGGTATTGGCTTTTATGACCGTGTAAATGGAGTTGGTATCCGCGCTGGGTTGCCAATTGTCCGAAGGAATCGGAGGGAAAGTGTCTCTGCCGCATTTTAAAAATACCTGCGCTATTTGCTCCATATTCGGCGTTGTTGAAACGAGGAAGCGCCTCAAAATAGTGTTGGTTTCGAAAGTATCGGCGGTGACGCCTTGGGGAAAAGAGTTTTTTGAAAATATGGAGTCCAAAACATAGCTTTGGGCTTCCTGGTCCGTTAATTGCTTTCCAAAAACTACCCTGCTTGAAGTAGCGGCGCCCGGTCCGGTGCATTTATATTCGCGGTAATAGCACGTATCTTCCCGTTTTGCCCAGGCATACCATCCAGCCGGATTGACCGAGGAACTCTCCCAGCATTTGTAAAGAACCGTGTGTGAATGTGCGAACCAGGGCCTTCCGAGATAATATGAAGTCACGGACGCGGGAGAGCCGAGTTTGCAGTTCATGAAAACATAGCCGAACTTATAGTTTTCCGACGTGGCGGCCGCGGTCATATACCCGCCCGTTTTTACCATATTGATTTGACAACTATCGAATAAAACAATGCCGAATCCGAACAAATAATCAACGGCGCCCTGGCAAAAACAATCTTTTAGGTAATTGCGTCTTCTGATGTTGCTGAAAAATGCGTCCTGCCATCCAATGATACGGCAATGCAGAAAGGTCTGCCGGTCGCCGTTCGTATGCAACGCGACGGCCTGGGCGCTCGTGGCGGTATTTTCAAAGGTAATGTTCATAGCCTCAAAATCGTCGGCGTCGACCCTGATCGTATAGGAATTGAAGGTGTTCAGGGCGATTGTTTCCAGTGAGGCGTCGTTATAGGAAATGATCGTGCTGTCCACGTTTTCGCCCACAAGCGTGATATTGGTCTTTTTATAGGGAACGATGATTTTCTCGACGTATTTCCCTTTTTTAACGAAGATCACCTTGCGGACGGCATTATTATCGGGGACGGCGTTGATCGCGTCCTGGACTTTACTGTAATCGCCCGAATTGTCTGTCGCGACCACGATGTCGATTTTCCCAGCTAACTGCGATTGGATGGATTGTGCTGCGGCGATGTCGGTTGATGAACCTATCAATGCAATACACAAAAATATCGCGATTGAGAATGTGTATTTTAACATCTTTTTGCTCCCACTCTTTAAAAAAACCTGCTTTATGGGGATGATAATGACAATTGGTTTTTGTGAGGGCGGTTCGCGAACCGCCCTCACAAAGAGATCTTCATTCGTTTGCCTCCTGCGGAGGAAAACGAGGCGGGAATAAAACTACCGGACTATTTTAATCTGTCCATTCGTTCCGGCAATGCGCGCCATGTAAACGCCATGGGTAAGACCAGACACATCAACGACCGATTTATTGGAGGTTAATATTTTTTCTCCGGCGGTCGTGAAAATATCGATACGGGCATTCTTACGGTTAACAATGATATTGCCGACTTTTTGTATGGTTTGAATGCTTTTTGCAACGTTTACGGTGTTGACGCCAAGTGCGGCTCCCGATTGAATGTTTATATCGTATATGTATATTCCGCCAACCGCGGCGAGAGTGAAAACGACCGAATCCGTGCCGGTATAATTATACACTTTTTTTACCGTCGCTTGCGCGGCATTGACCAACAGTTCGGAAATGCTGGCATCGGTAGTAGATACGCCATTTACTGAACAATTCACTCCTCTTCCCGCCGTTGCCGAGGAAGCCGCGGCATAATAGGTAATTGAGCATGGGCCGGTCACGGAGGGCATGGTGATGGAACTGTTGGTGTTTTTCAGACTTAGTCGTCCGGCTGTGCAACCGGTCACGTCCCCGACCGGAACACATGCTTGAGTGCCCTTTGAAACAAGAATAACGGTTGTTGTACCGGAACTTTTCTGGGCCGAAAGCGTGCACCCATCGATGACCGTATCTTTATTAACTGTTGATGGCGCTGTATTGACGACAACCGTATCGTCGACTCCGGCGAGTGTGGCTTTATCGGACGCGGCCTTAAAGCCCGCCGGCACCGTGTGAAAATCCGTGTAAAACAGCACATCCGCCTGGACGGAAAGGACCGCAGCAATCAGCGAGGTAAAAAATAGAAGTTTTTTCATAAAACCGACTCTCCTTCTAAGGTTAATTTGGTTTATAACATATAAAAACAGGGTAATTGTCTAAAAAACAAAACAATCAATAGAATGATAAATTATTAAATGTAAATTAATTTGTCTATGCCGTTCAGCGTAAAATATTAAAACTTTGTGATTAAATATAAGTACATAGACTCTTAAATACCCGATTATATTGTTTAAACGGAAACTTCATGTTCACTGTAGTGAACATGCACAATATTCGGTAAACATACCGGGGGTAAAAAAAAGGCTGACTTTGGTTTTGGGTTCGGGGCCAGTGCAATCCCGGCTGTACTCGTTTCGTATACGTTATTAGTGTTCAAGCCAAAGCAACACGGCAAGAATAATTCTTTCTCTTTGCAAGTTTAAATAATTATTACATTTTCGGGCTCTTCAACCGGAAAACCGCCCTAATTAAAAAAAACAAAAAATGTGACGCCCGTCACATACCTTAATTTTGTCGGAATATATTTTATTTGAAAATTAAACCTTTCCTTTATTTAAGAGGAGTCTTCCCTATGCGACCATTATCTCTTTTTT
>Ga0182017_10002745_pt1 | contig 13249 bp, 16 predicted proteins | sample 712E3DmetaG_FD_120492 | JGI IMG/M metagenome (GOLD analysis project Ga0182017, IMG submission 120492) | Permafrost microbial communities from Stordalen Mire, Sweden - 712E3D metaG | ecosystem: Environmental > Terrestrial > Soil > Wetlands > Permafrost | place: Sweden: Stordalen | collected... | reverse complement strand
TAATAAGTGCTATAAATAAAAACATATCCGCAATATCTGTCAGAAAGTTATGTGCCTTTGCAGTCTTAGCTATTGCGCTTTCGCTCAGCTTCATAGATTGAGCCACTGCAAAGTTTTTTACTTTAATAACAGGAATGATTTTTTTCATAATAAGCTCAAAATTAAAAAGGCACTGTTCATCTAATGCCGGCAAACTATGACCTTTTAAATTAAATTATGATTAAAGTGCCTCGATAATTGCATGTAGTTGTTCTTTGGTTTTACCCAATTTAATTTGAAGTCTTCCAAGCATTTCATCTTTTTTGCCGTCTATAAACATCAGATCATTGTCAGTAAGCATCGCAAATTTTTGTTTGAGTTTGCCTTTCTGCTCCTTCCATTTTCCGTTTGCTTCTGTTGTATTCATTTTTTGAATTTTAAATTGTGAATAACTGTTACAGTACAAAGGTGAGTCCATTTAAACCTGAAAGCGTTACACAATTAGAGAAAAGAGTTACATTATTCACACATTTAAAAATGCAATTAAGGACTAAAAAGGAGCGTTACAATAATAGTTTTTATAATAAAGAGCCATTTCTTATCTCGTCAAAAAAAGGAGTTCTTTTGTCTTCGACGCATTTTGCCGCATAGAGATAAAGTGCAGCGCTCCATGTCTGCCAGTCCTGTCCCATTGCTTTACCATCCTGTGCTTTTAACCATTCATTAAATCCAAAATCGAGGCTAACGCTATTGGATATTTTTATGATATGGGTCAGAGCAATGAGCTTTTCAGAGGCGAGAGAGTATTTTTTTGCCGCAACTAAGGCTGCCACATAAAACCCGCAGATAAAAGGCCATATACCTCCATTATGGTACTCGCCGGGTTTGTTATAGATTTCATCTCTTTTATGCCAGTCTGGATCTTCAGGTCTGATAAAAGGGAAAAAATTAGGTGGAAGATCAAGTACAAGTTCTCCTTTGTTTCTTAATTCAGCACATTCTCCTTCGATCCATGATATCATCTCATCTGCCCTTGACGGGGATGCTATTCCGGAGAGAATGGCCAGGCTGTTGCCGAGAAGGTCGAACCGTTCGCTGCTATGAATCTTATATGACCAGAAAGCATAATAAGGTTTATGTTTTACCACAAGTCCTTCGTGAATATGATGGTGTATTGTACCTGCAGTAATGGTGAACCTGCTCATCTCCTGGCGCATCCTGTCTGCCCTTTCATTCTGACCAAAGAGCCGGAGATAGCTATAGACCAATGTGTTCACAAACAGACCATATCCGGTCACCCATTGTTCATCGCGCCAATCACTTGTTGGCTGCTGTGCAACAAGATATCGGTCAGAAGGACTCTGATATTCCATCCAAATGAGTGCTTTTTCAACTGCTTCTTTAAGAAAACCATGTTCTCCTGTCACTTTCCTGAAAATTCCAACTCCCAGCAAAAATAAAGGAGTCGTATCACTTGATCCCCGGTCCTCTTTATCGTGGACCAGCGATGGTATATGACCTCGTTCAGTTTGATTCTTTGCCAGTGTTTCCAATACCCTACGGATACTTTCAATAAGCTTCTGATTTTCAGAAACAGCAATACCAAAGATGGAAAGCATAAGATCTCTTGTATATGGTTCGGGATATCCCCATCCTGCAGTCCGTGGAAGCCCATGAAATGGTCCGTGGGCATTATAAAGCAATACTTCAATAGCAGCTTTCTTTGCCATTTCAATCTCTTCCCGGTTTGATGGTTGCATTTTATTAATTTAAAAATCCACCAATTATCTTATATCCAGTTTCTGGTTCATTATCTGTACAAACCGCTTTGCAACAACACGATAGTCAAATTTTTCTACTACATGTTTTCTTGCTGCCTTACCCATTTTCTCTCTCAGATCAGGATCTGTCATAAGAGTCATCAGATAATTTGCTATATCATGTACATTTGCACGATAATCCACAGTCCGTGGAACTGTAAATTTCACTCTGTGTTTATCTTCAAAACCTGATTCATCTCCCAGTATTACTTCGTCCAAAGTAATTTTCCGGGCAATCTCAGCAAGAAATGCTGTTTCACCATGTATAAGTGTATCAAGCATTCCCATGGCTTTAATTCCGATCACTGGTTTGCCGCACGCGCCTGCTTCCACCTGGGGCATTCCAAAACCTTCAAGACGGGAAGGGGCTGCATATATGTCGCACGCCCCGATTAAGTAAGGCATAAAATTTCTTGAAATTGTATTAGTAGCATAGGTGACATTTTTTTCAATGCCAAGGTGTGTCGCCATTTCGATATCGGCCAGATTTTGAATCTTGGTTCTTGGCTGTGGCCATACTTTGCAGATATATTTCCAATCAGGCGCTTTGGTATCAATAATAGAGAGAGCCTGCATTACCTCCTGCGCTCCTTTTGATGCAGCATCACCTCCGATAGTGAGAATCATCAGCTGATCAGGTGGAATTCCCAGTGCATCACGGACTGCCAGAATTTTGGGATCGTCTTTTTTGTATGGGATAAAAGTATCGGTGTCGCAGCCTACAGGCAGCACTTCAATTTTATCGCCACTTATTCCATCTCTGATATACATCTCTTTTACCCAATTAGATGTAACCAGTATAAGAGGAAGCGCATTCAGAATCTCCTGATAGTTTGCAATATAGCCATCAGCAACCAGCCATGGCACGGGTTGTACTCCATACCGCTGCGGATGAAGCACCAATTGCGGTGTGTGCCCCCAGTAACCCACTCCAACAACAACATTTGGTTCAAACCAGCGGTAATACCATTCTTTCTCCATTGCTGATTCGAAATGAACTGCATGTGCATCAATACCCATTTCGATGAGTCCACGGTATAACAGATCTCCCTGCGTTGCAAGCCCTCCCGGAGAAGGAGGGTAATCATATAGTACAAGTACTTTCATAATATCACACTTTCAAATTTTCAAATTGAGTAAGCCAATTATATGCATCAAGAGAACTTTTAAATTGCCGGAATGATTCTGAAAGGGGTGTTGTTTTAGCTTCAAAACTATTTTTTTCAAATCCATATGTTCTGGTAATTATTCTGTATTTCCTTAGCCAGGTCATTTTTGATAGTTTTTCGTGAACAGGTGCATTTTCTATTGATCTTGGATAGTATTCCTTATTGCCATCCTCGTAAGCAAAAGTCCATAACTCACTGGCAGACAATTTAGCCGAATGCCAAAGTCTTATTACAGCTCTGCCTGTCTCCTCATGCCGTATATGCCTGGTATATTCCCCGATCGGACTATGGGTAATCAACAGGTCGAAATGCCAGGGAGGCAATAAACCAAGGATGACACGCTCAATCTCATTTTCATCCAGTGGTTTCTGTTCCGGTCCATCGTTTAGATCACCCATTAAACCTTCTGATTTCAAAATTTTTAATGCATTCTGAAACCTGGGAGCCCTCTCTTCATCGCTTCCACGGCAAAGACAAACGACAAACCATTTCCATGAGGGATGGTTAAGAATTGTTCCACCAGCCCATAATGTTTCATCGTCAGGATGTGCAACAATAAGTGCAACTGTTTTAGTGGCTTTCCGGGACTTTTTTAGAAATTGTAGCCAGGAACTGAGCGAGGATATTATTGCATTCACAGTCATCTTGCAGACATTTCATTAGTTTTAACTCACAACATTTCTCCCGTTGTGCATAGAAATTCTGAGAAAAATCGTAATACTATCCATACAAAAGAATACCAAAACACCACACACTTTTTAATGGGAGAGGTGTTCCGGCATTTCAACCCGACAGTTTCATTTTTTAATGGAAGATGATAAAGCTTCCCTCATTTTATTGTAATAACAGTTGATAAATCTCTTTCAGATCGGGAGATAATATGATTTCAGTTCTGCGGTTTCCTGCACGCCCGGCTACAGTATCATTTGATTTAATAGGGTGAAACTGGCCTCTGCCTGATGCTGTGATACGATTTGAATCAAATCCATAGTCTTTTGTTAAAATACGTACAATGGATGTGGCTCTTGCTGTGCTTAGATCCCAATTATCTTCAAATAGTTTGGTTTTAATGGGAACGTTGTCAGTATGACCTTCGACCAAAACAGTTATATCACTTGTACCATTAAGCACTTTAGCAAGAGATTTAAGCGCCTCTTTCCCTTTGATATCAACTACATCGCTGCCTGATTTGAACAGAAGTTTTTCTTCGAGCGAAACATAAACTTTTCCGTCCCTGATATATATGTTCAACTCGTCAGTTTTATAATTCAACAGTGCATCGGTTATTGAATTTTTAAGCCTGGTCATAACATCCTTCTCGTTTTGAATTATATCCTGAAGGCTTTTTAATCGCTTCGCCTGGTCGGCAATAGTCATTTTTGATTGTGAAGTAAGATCCTTCAGATCATTCTGGACTGAAGTATATTCATTCTGTAAATTTGCTTTATCATCGCTAAGGGCTTTTACCTTAGCGTTACAATCATTGAGTTGACTTTGTGCTTTGTCATTGTCCTTCTGAAGCTTATTTACTCTGTCTTCCGAAGCCATAAACTTTTTACTTGAGACACACGATGTAAATAGCAAACTAAAAATTATTGATACGAATACTAAGAAACGAAGTGATTTTTTCATTGATATTTTTTTAAGTGATTATTAATGCTGCAAATATGAGTATCGTAGAAGTAACATATGTTACACAACTTTTTAATTAAGTTACATCATTCACACTTCTTTTAGACCTTCTGTTTAATTTGGTTATTCCCGAAGCGTTTGTTATAAAGTAATCAGAAGTCAGCACAGTCAGTTTCTTCATTTCCGACTGAATTATCACAAGTTCTTTTCTTGACTTTTTTTCAATATGAACTAACATCTGTCCAACTGGAACTCTACCAGACTTCCTGTACTTTGCAACTGTAAATCTTGCCATCAGATAACTTAATGTTGACTCTGCACCCTGGTTGAGATTCACATGAGTCTCCTCCAGCCCGTCGTAACAACCACCGGTACACGGGTTATAAATAATCTGATGTAACCGGTTCTCCCCCAAAAACCAGTTAAATGCAGTTTCCATTTTCAGATGGTACTCCTCTTCCATAAAAACATCATAGAATTTACTTAAAGTCATAATAGTATAGGCAACATCGATCGGTTGTTCACCAAAATGCCCTGGCTCATGTCCTTTATGAAGCCAGTTTCTATTTGAAATTACTTCTATACCATTTTCATTGAAAGTCTGGGATAAGAGAAAATTTAGTGACGATAAAGCAATTTCTTTATAAATTGTTTCTCCTGTCGACAGCCACGCGTATAACATTGCTTCAGGTAATATGCTGTTGGCATAAGTAAGATAACCCTCAAACCATTCCCATTTTTCGACCGATTCATGTTTGTACATTTGAACCAGACGGTTGGCTAAAGTTTTTAAAAGGACAAGATTTTCCGGTGATTTTTTGACACACTGATAATAATATAAACCTTTTATGGCAAACGCCATAGCTCTCGTGGAAAGCATTTTTTCTATAGAAGGTATAGCCCTTTCAATGATTTCAGTTGTTTCGGAAATGATCTGCTCTGGCAATAAGCCCTTCAATGAGGTAATATATCCCAGTGCCCAGAGAGCTCTCCCGTTAGCATCATCTAAATTTGTAGTTTTGTTTTGACCGGTAAATTTGTTATTTATATCAACATAGTTAAGAAAACCGCCATCAGTCTGTTGACATAGTCTTAAAAAACTGAGATATTTTTGAATATAAAACAGGCTCTTTTCATCTCCGTTCAGCATAAAATGCATACACATAGTAATCAGAGCTCTGGCATTATCATCCAAAGTGTAGCCTGAACTGATATCGGGTTGATTTATCTTTGAAAACTGAATGATACCGGTATTGGTTGTCATTTGTTTCAGGTGGTTCAGGTTGATAGCCGGAAGATTATAATGCATTGCAATATTATTCGCCGAAATCTTTTCGAACAACATGGCATGTGCCACTGCAGAATTCTCCCAGGCTGTGGAAACTATTTTCTGTAATGTATTTGAACTGATATTTCTTCGTAACGGTTCATCGTTGAGTAACCTTATAACACCATCTGCCAATTGCTTCGAATTGCGAAAATCAAAAATAATTCCGGTATCCTCGGTCAATATCTCTTTTGCATGGGGAATAGGCGTTGAAATAATCGGGCAGCCACAACTCATGGCATAGACAAAAGTTCCGCTTACAGCCTGGTTAGGATCATTGGTCGTGAACAGGTAAATATCTGTAAGCTGCAAATATTCCAGCAAATCAGGTAATGCTAAATAGTTATTAATGAATATCACATGATCCTGAAGAGAATAGTATTTTACTTTTCGTTCAAGACTTTTCCGGTATTTTTCACCTTCCTCTTTTATAACTTCAGGATGCGTTTTACCAATAATAAGAAATACAACATCCGGGCTTATTCTGATTATGGATGGCAATGCCTTTAATGTAGTTTCAATACTTTTGCCTGAACTAAGCAGACCAAATGTAGTAAGAACTTTCCGTCCTTTCAGACCATATTTATTTTTAAGGAAATCTTTACTCAAATGAGGTACGAGATGAGTTCCGTGTGCAATTACAGTTATTTTCTGATGCGGAACATCATACACATCGGTTAATAGTAGTGCAGAGTTATTCGTCATTACTACGATTGATTCGCAAACAGCTGCAATTTTTTGTATTTTTAATTTTAGCTGTTTATCAGGATGTGGTAATACTGTATGAAATGCTATTACAACAGGTTTTGAAAGTTTGTACAGAAATTTAAGAAAGGAGTGTTCCTGCTCTCTGAAAAAGCCAAACTCATGTTGGATCAAGACAATTTTAATTTGATTGTCTTTATTGATTTTTAATGCAAGTTTCTCATATTCTGCTGCTGATGAAGTATTAAGAATAAATTTTACTTCTTCCGGATATTGATAATTCATCTTTCCTGGTTCCAGGGCACAAACTTTTATTGATAATGAATTACTGAATTTATTATCGAGTGCTTTTATCAAGTCATGGGAATAAGTGGCTATACCGCATACTCTTGGAGGATAAGATGTGATAAATAAAATTTCAGCCGGGTCTTCGGGATGATCTAACAATTTTTCTTTTCGGTTTTTAGAAGTATTTGGGTGATGTTCTTCCCTTTTCAGACTAAACAATTCTTTCTTAAGATTTACATCCTCACCGAAAGGTCCGGTAACGATTTTATTTCTCATCTCACACGGCATAAGTCAACAATTCAGCCACGAGCTCTGATAAATTCACTGAAGCGCATGCGATGGAAGTATCTGCGGCACCATAATAGATAAACAGGGTTCCGCCAAACAATGAAGTCCCGGTTGGAAAAACAACATTATTTACTTCTCCTTTTAATTCCCAGTCATATTGAGGAGAAAACAATGCATAGGGCAATCTGGATATTTCTTTGGCGGGGTTATTCAAATCAAGTAAAGCTGCACAGGCCGAATATACGTATCCCTTTTCAGTTTCTTCCACTCCATGATAAATCAAAAGCCAACCATATTTGGTCTCAATCGGAGGGCACCCGCTACCGATATAACTTGATTCGTGTTGATGAAGAGGGTCGAGAACGATATGATCCTGCAGATCAAAAAAATAATCTTTCCAGAATTTTTTTGTAAGGTCCTTTATATTATTAACAGATACAATCTGAATGCCAGGTCTTATCCTGTGAAGGAAAACCAGTTTTCCATCAATTCTACGGGGAAAGAAAATTACATTTTTGTCCCACAGTATCATCTTTTTGTCGGGATCAGCCCGCAGGGAATAAAACTTCTGATTACGGTAATATTTTTCATTTACTTTACCGGCCGATTCGGCAAGGAGCACAAATTCTGCATAGGATATCGGAGGGACAATGATCCCCCTCTTTTCAAAGTGTTTTAAATCTTTTGAAGTGGCTAAAGCTCCACGGGCATTTGTACCATCGTAGCAGGTATATGTCAGATAAAACAGGTCATCAATTTTTACAATACGTGGATCTTCGACACCATGTGATTCATATTCGGACTCAGGAACAATAACGGGTTCATCCAGCCGTTCAGCAACTGTTAACGGACCATCCAGTCTGCAGTAACCTATGCTTGAATGATTCCCATTTTGCACTGCACGATAAAAAAGATGAACACTGTCTCCCTCTCGTATTGCTGCCGGATTCAGAACTCCCTCGTTTTCAAATTCAAGATCAGTTTTTTTTAGTATAATACCTTCTTTTTTGACAACTATCATTTAGATTTTATTTTTATTTTTTTAATAATCAATTCTATTTTTAATAAAGGAGGCATTGTGTCCCCTAATAAAAATCCAATGGGTTTTAAGGGTTCTATATGGTCGCAGATAAGTTTAACAATGGCAAGGACCGGTACGGCAAGAAACATACCCGGTATGCCCCATATAGCATTTCCTACAAGGACAACTATTACTGAGAAAAGCGCATTGATCTTTACCTTTGAGGCAACTATGTACGGACTGATATAGTGATTGTCTATCAGTTGGATGATATAATAGGCTATCAGAACGTATAAAGCATACAATGGTGTTGACTTGGTGACCAGAGCGACCATCATGGGCATTGCTACTGCAATTATTCCTCCGATATATGGAATGACGTTGAGCAATGCTGCGAGTATTCCAAGAATGAATGCATATTGAATTCCAAGTACTAAAAGTGCAATGGTATTCAATGCTGACATAATAGCAGCTTCAATAACCAGTCCTACAAGATAGCGTTGAATAACAGTTTTGATCTGGATTACTATTTCCTTAACCCGGCTTTCGTAGCTGGAACCGGAGAGCCTGCGAATAAACTCAAGCAAGATAGGTTGGTAAAATAATATCATGAAGATATAAAATGGAATTAAAAACAATACCACTAAAGCGTTACCAATGATCATTATTGTATGCCCGATTGAGGAGGTGCTGGTATTGATTATATCTCCCGTCGCTTTTGTAATCCAATCATGGATTTTCTGAGGGTCTTTATTATAATAGTCGGCACCATCTGAAATAGTCTCGTTAATTATCGATGTAAATTTTTGGACAAATATCGGCCATGATTCACTAAACCTGGTTGCCTGAGAAATTAACACACTTCCAAACGCAAAAATTACTAAGAAGGTAAGCAACATAGTGATTGCTATTGCTATTATCCTGTTAATCTTTAGCCTTACAAAAAAATTTACAACCGGATGAAGAACAATCGCAATTATTACCGCGAAAACAATAGGAACAATGATGCTTTTAGCGAGGTACAAAACAGCAAACAACGCAAAAAAACCGATTATGAAAATGGTTGCCTTTGCATAAAATGGTAATTTTAATTCTTCATCTTTCACGGTTTTGAGAATTCATTTCTTTTTTATGAAGGAAATGCTGAAAGATAGCCTGACCAATTGATTTTATAGTGTCAGAATGTTGAGCAACAACGTTTGCGACACCAAACTGCAGAATTGAACCTGCCAGTTTTTTTATCAAACTGCCTGAAGTGCCTACAAATATTTTTTTCGTGAGATATCCTGAGACTAAGCCAATTGCTGTACCTGAAAGATCATCTGCCATAAATGGTGATGAGGACAGTTCACTTATTGCGCTTTTGAGAAGACTGAGAGGTTTCAAACTCTCATAAGTAATATAGAATTGTTCTTTCAGGAGTTGCTTTTTAATCTCTTGCTCTGATTCCAATAATTGAATGGCATCCTGAAGTGCAAGGGCAGAAGTTATTTCTTGCATATGAGTCTATTTTAGTAGCAGTTTGATCATATAATTACGGACAATCTTCTTTATCCAATTGTGCATAAAGAAGTGTACAACTATCCCTGTAACACAATAAAAACCAGCTACGACAAAGAATCCGTAAAAGGTCTTGCCCAGGATTTCGCCCAGCCAGAAAGCAATTCCCAGATTTAAAAAAAGCAGACCTGACGCAATTAGTACAAAAACAGCAGAATGAGGTACGAAAGAGGATACAATATCCGATGTTTTGTCGACGGCTTTAAGTTTTCCCAGCTCAAAGGTCGTTTTACCATAATCAGTAACTTTTTCAAACAAAGACTCAATCAACTTAGTATGGTCTTCCATTGTTTCGGGTATAACTAAATTATATAAATACCGGGTCTATTAGTTTTCTGACTGCCGAAAAATGTCTTTAACAATAGTCAGAAGAAAAACAGTTTCTTCCTTGTTTGTAAGGCTGTACTTTATGTTTTCATGAAGTGTCAGCAGCTGACCTTTATCCAGAGTTACAGATTCTTTACGGGTATGGAACCTGAGTTTACCCTCAATTATCTGCAAGGTAATGGAATCATGCGATTGAAAAGAACTGATTTCAGTTCCTTCATGCAATGCAGTAAGCAGAATCTGCTTGCCAGGACTGTTTAATAGTATCATCGCATTAAGTTCACCTTTTGACCAGGAATTACTGTGTTTCATATTTGCAATCAGGTTTGGCAAATCGAAAGTGAACAATGAAGACGAATGTGCCCCCGCCTCCTTGAAAAAAGGAGGTTCGGTTTTCAACGTTTCTATTTCCATTTCTCTTGTTTTATCTGTTTAACATTGTTCCATTTAAATTCAAAATATTTTAACCCCTGGCGGTTTTCACATCCTTTTTCACATCATCTGCTTTGGATTTGGCCTTTTCAGCAAAATCGGAAACTTCTTCCTTTACCTCTTCAAATTTTTCGGAGATACCATCAAGAAATTCATTAAATTTTTCTTTTAAATCATCTGCATAGTCATCACTTTTCTTGACTATTTTTTTTCGTGTAACCGAACCTTTATCCGGAGCAAATAAAACCCCCAATAATGCGCCTGCAGCAACACCGGCCAACAGGCCTAGTAATACTTTTCCTGTACTCATGATATTTGTATTTAGTCGGTTACAATAATATTATAATCAGCAATACAATAAGTAATATACCACCACCGGTAATATATACAACACTTCCTGCCTCCCTGTGATGATGTCCGGTCGAAACAACTTCTACCCGTTGCAAATTTTTCTTTTCAGCCAGCTTTACTTTTGACATATCAATCGCGTTTGTTTCGCTATATCTCGGCTCAAAGGATTTAGCATCTGCAGGTTTTGCAGGTACTGAAGAGGAAGTTCTATCTATTGTCGCTGCATTTGACTGAAGCGGGAGTAATGTCAATGACAAACATGTTGCCATCAGGCAAAGAATGAGCTTTTTCATAATATTTTGTTTTAATAATTTATTGATTTAAAAATTTGATTATAATAAAATAACCAGCAGAATCACGATCAGAATTAATGCCCCAACTGAAATATACACACCACCGCCAATTTCTCTCAGCCTATGGTTAATTGACTTTACTTCTTTTCTTAAACTTTTCTTTTCTGCCGACTTTAATTCTGATTTATTCATCGCATTTATTTCGTTCAACCTTAATTCTAAGGTTTTAGCTTCTGCAGCTTCTGCAGGTTTTGCAGGTACTGATGAGGAAGTTTTAGCAATAGTTGCCGCATTTGATTGAAGTGGAATTAATGTTAATGACAAGCATGTTACCATTAAACACAGAATGATCTTTTTCATTTTCTTTGATTTTATAATTAATTAATTTAAGTTGAATAATTTCCTTGAATGACGGCAGGTACTATTCGAATAACTTTCTGCCTTGTATTACCCTAAGTATTACTGCGATAATTGCAATAACAAGAAGTACATGAATGATACCTCCGGCGCTGTAAGCAAAATATCCGACTGCCCAGGCGATAAGCAGAATTACTGCTACGACATAAAGTAAATTTCCCATGATTGTAATTTTATTAAATGATTAATAACTTTTATACTGACAAAGGTATGTCTCACTATTACCGGAACCTTTACATAATTTCAGGAATAAGTTACATCATTCACACATTATCAGGAAGTACTTAGAGTGCCTGGAGTTTGGAGTGCCTAAAGTTTAGAAGCAGTTTTAAGAGAGCTGGAGTTTGTGGTGAACTAAAGTTAATAAGTCTATTTAACTCCAGGCACTCTAGGCACTTATTGAAACTACATCTTCTCCATGTACCAGCTCAGTGCCTTTTCAATTTTCTGATAATGAAAAATAGTGGTAATGGCTTTTTGGAGACGTATAAAGGCAGTTTCACTTTTGACAATATAATCAAAGGCCTGATGTTTCATACAATTTACTGCCACTTCAATTTTATCCTGGGAGGAAAGCATGACAACTGGAATAAGCGGATTAGCTGTTTTTATTCTATCAAGTATTTCCAGTCCATTTATGGCATTTTTATCGACACTATTCAGATAGTAATCCAATATGACTATATCCGGATTTCGTGATAGATTTTCCAGACATTTTTCTCCTGTTGCGAATGTCATTATAGCAGATTCAGTATTTTGTGAGAATTCGATCTCCAATGACTTAAGGAACAATGGATCATCATCAACCAGAAAAAGCAGTATTTTTTTTTCGTTCATCATTTTTTCGTTTTTTCTATCAGATCATATTCTTCTTTCAATTCTACACAGGCCTGAGAGCAAATGGTTTCCACTTTTAAAATCAATCCATCTACTTCATCCAGATGTTGTTGTGTATGTGAATATTCCTGAATTTTTTTTGCTATTTCTTCAAAATCCTTATGTATGCCCATTATAGAAAATGAGGGAATTATTTTATGCACTGCTGTATGCAAAGAATTCCAATCCTTTTGGTACAGACTTTGTTTCATTGTGATAATCAAAGACGGGGTCTGCTGAAGATAAAGAGCTATCATTTCCATCATCAATTCCGGATTAGCTTTTGTACGATTGTACAAATAAGTTAAATCACAACATTTTGATCTGCCTGCCGGTGATCCGGTTTGATTATTTTCTTTCACTTTATTCCTTCTATTCTGTTTTTTCCCTTCATCCTGCAACGGCAGAGGTTCCTTGAATAAATCAATTATCTTATTATACAATAATCTTTCGTCAATAGGTTTTGAGATATAATCATTCATACCGACAGCTTTGCATTTCTCAAGATCAACCGTTGTTACATCAGCAGTTAATGCAATTATGGGTATCTTTGAATTTAATTTATTACGTATGTACCGGGTAGCGTCAAACCCATTCATTTCAGGCATCTGCAGATCCATCAAAATAACATCAAACGGTTTATTCTGTAGTTTTTCAATAGCTATTTTTCCGTTACCGGCTATATCGAACTCAAATCCGAAATCGTCCAAAAGGGTTTTCATTAATAACTGATTGAGCACAATATCTTCAACCACAAGCACTTT